>Ga0137334_1000084_pt1 | contig 13866 bp, 9 predicted proteins | sample EasRivERMLT262_2_FD_104776 | JGI IMG/M metagenome (GOLD analysis project Ga0137334, IMG submission 104776) | Soil microbial communities from meander-bound floodplain in the East River, Colorado, USA - East River MetaG ERMLT262_2 | ecosystem: Environmental > Terrestrial > Soil > Floodplain ...
TTTGCAAGGAGTAAAGATTCAACATACTGAGCTTGGGGATTCATTTGAACTTGGAACTTATTACACTCTTGACGGTAAAACTAAAGCTGGCTTTGTTCCAGGATATCTTGCATACACTAAAGAAGGTGTAAGAGACTATAATTTCGATGTGAATGCATTGAATCACTCTATTGTTCTCAAGGGTGATTTTCATGTAAATTCTCTTCTTCTTACTCATACAAATGGTGGATCGGTAGGTGGATAATGCCTGATCTATCATCTGAATTCCAACTTAATCTTCCTCGTTTCGTAAATACTGGTGATCCTAGATTGGATCGTGCAATACAGCCAATTCATGATGCACTCAATATTCTTGCACAGTATCTTGATGGAATAAATCCACAGTCTGCACTTTCAGCAGCAAATACTCCCATTAATACCTTGCGTAAATCTGGTATGAATCGCATGGTTGTTAAGGCATTAGGAAACATTGCAGAAGGACAACCAGTATATTTTACTCTCAATGCTGGAGAATTGAAAGCATTGCCAGCACTTGCAACTGCAACTTTCTCTCTTGCAATGGGATTCTGTTCACAGCCTGGGGGAGTTGCTACTGGTGCGTTTGGAGAGTTTACACCAGCTCTTGGAGTAGCTAAGACTTCTGGACTCACTGTAGGTACTAAATATTTTCTACAAGATGCAGGTGGATATGGAGCTGGTCCAGGCACAGCATTACAATTTCTAGGAGTAGCTCTTACAACTACAGATCTTCTTTTCATTCTAGAGGCAAGATGAATCTTTCAGATCATTTCACTCTTGAAGAAGCTCTTGTATCACAAACAGCTACTCGTCTAGGATTAGATAATTCTCCGTCTCCAGAGATTCTAGATGTAATGATTCGTACAGCATTGCAGTTAGAGAAAGTTCGCGCTCTTCTTAATTCTCCAATTCTTGTAACTTCTTGGTATCGCTCTCCTGAAGTTAATAAAGCAGTTGGCTCTTCTTCAACAAGTCAACACATTAAAGGAGAAGCAATAGATTTCATTTCTCCTAAGTATGGTACTCCTTATGCCACATGTAAATTTATTGAAGAACATAGTACTCTCATACGATTCGATCAATTAATTTTCGAGGGTACTTGGGTGCATGTTTCTTTCTGTGGAATCCCCGGTACAGTTCCTAGGAAAGAAGTATTAACCTATATGAAAGATAGGACATACGCCAGAGGATTACATGAATTCCGTTGAAGGAGATACAAGTGTCTCTAAGCTCAGTGCTTGGGTATCTCTAGGTAAGAATTTTGTTTGGATCATTGGTTTGATAGTAGTAGCTTTATATAAATTTCAAGAACAAGAGAATATCAATTTGAATCAAGATATTCAATTAAGAGCAATAAGAGAAGAATATAGATACTATAATACTAGAGCAGAAAAATTAGATGATGAGTTACACAGTATCAGATTAGAAGTGACTACTTTAAAAACTAAGCAGGAATCTGAGCAAAGGATGAATCGTGAGTACCGTCGGTGACATTCTTAAGAAAACATTACCAGTAATAGCTACCGCTCTCGGTGGGCCTCTTGCAGGACTTGCAGTTGATGCTGTAACTTCTTTTTTCGGTATTCCTAAAGAATCAGCTGAAAGAGTTAAAGCTGTATTAGAAGGTCTCCCACCTGAGAAATTGGTGGAGATGAAGAAAATTGATGCAGAGCTTCAAATTCGTTTAGCTGAACTTGGATATGACTCCGTTTTAAAATTAGAAGAATTAAATATTCGCGCGGATGAGGCAGTAAATGCAACAATGCGAGCGGAAGCAGCTTCTGAACATTGGCCTACGTATTCTTGGAGACCTTTCATTGGGTTTGTGTTTGGTATTACTTTTATGTTTGTTGCAGGCTTATGTTGCTATCTAGCGTATCTTGCAGTGGTAGAACAAAATGCAAATGCAATGACTATGATTCCAGCAGTAGTAACAGCTTTCACTGCATTATTCGGGATTCCAGGTGCAATTCTAGGTGTCTCTGCATTCTTTCGTGGTAAGATGCAAGCAGATCCAACCATTCCCACTACTAACAGGGGATAGATATGGCTGTAGGATTTAATACCTCATTCTCTGATATCACTGGAGCCATTGGCGATATAGGTTCTTGGTTCTCCAGTAATTCTCAAGACACTAATGTAGGTGGATCTGGAGAATCTTCAGGGTATCAAACAAATACTGGATCTGAAACTGTCACTGAGCAGCTTTCTATAGATGCTGCTGGAGTGATGAAATATGTTAATGATCTGTTAAAAGATCCTAACATGGGACTTGCTAATGTAGTGGGACAGGATAGAGCATCTGGACTCTACGGATCATCTTCTGCTGCATTTGCTACTAATGATTTGCTAGATAAAATTGCAGGTACTATTGCACAACTGACAGCTAAGAAAACAAGCGTTAAGAATATCGATACTCGCAGTGATATGCTGTCTCGTCAGAATATGCAACAATACACTAAAACTAAGAAACCTGGATTCTTAGCTTCTGCTTTCGGCAGTGTTAAGAAACTCTTCTCAGATGCTAGACTCAAAACTAATATTATGAGAATTAGTACAACTCCAGGTGGGCTACCTTGGTATCGTTATGAATTCCTAGGTGTAATTCCTGAGGAAGGTGTACTTGCACAAGATCTTCTCATTCTTCTTCCTGATGCAGTTGAGAGACATGAGAGTGGTTACTTCATGGTTGATTATTCCAAGGTGCATTAATGGCTGAGACTGCTCCTGTTGGTTTAGATCAAATCATGAAGGCGGCGGATCTAGTAACCACACTAGCTAATAATGCTGCACAACTTCTTATTGGTGGAGCTAAAAAAGCTGCTGATATTCAAGAGGGAAGAGAAACTGCTGCTAAAGAAGGCATCAAAGATGCAGTAGCAATTGAAACTCAAAAAGGTGTTGCTGACCTTAATGCACAACAAAATGCTAGAAAAGCTGCATCTGCATTTGCTATCAACATGGATGAAGCAAATCAGATGGTTGTGTCTATGGGAGAGAAATTTGTAACTAACTCTAAAAAAGCTCTTGCACTTGCAGAAGATATTACAAAGAGACAATCTGTACGTCCTTGGGATGATCCTATTGGATGGATTGGTAATCAAATTGTAATTCCATTTCAAGAGGAAGAGTTACAAGCTGCAACTCAAGCAGCAGGAATTGCACAAAAAACTTTAGTTGCTGCGAATGATGCGGTACAAGAACAAGTTGTAACTGAGAATGCTATTAAAGAATCAGTGACTACTGAAACACAAGCTGCAATGCAGAGACAGCTTCTAAGAGGAGCTGAAGAAAATCTTGCTAAGTTGAGACTTCAAGGTATTGCATTAAATTCTGGGAATTTAAAAGCTGTTCTTGAGATGACTTCCACGCAAATGGATACATATCTCAAGATCAATCAGGTATTCAATTCTCAGAAATATCTTGAGATGGCGCAGCAAACTCATGCTCTTAATGTTGTTAAATGGAATCAAGAACTTAAAGATAGACTTGAGGTTACTGCAGAAGAAGCTTCTATTGCTGATACTGTAAATACTGGTCGTGCAGCACTCAATCTTCCAGCTCTTCCCGCAAAACATATTAAACAGCAATTGAAAATGGGTGGAGAGATTTCCAAAATTCTTCAAGATAATTACATCACTGGTTCTGCAATCAAATCTTCTGGAGCTCCAATTATTGGAGAATCTCCAGCTAAGGCTGCACAAGTTATTGTGCAATCTCAAGCTCCTCTTACTACTGAACAACAAGTAGTTAAAAGTTTCGTAGTCGGTGGAGTTACAGAAGCAGCTGGTAAACTTCCCCCTAATGTTGATGCTAAAGCGAACCCTAAAGCAGCAGCTGATTATGTAAATAAACAAGTGTTAGATGCAGCTAAGAGACAACACAATGCAATTAAAACTGGGGATGCAACCAATATATACGCAGCCTCTTCGCTTAAAGCGATTACTGCGCCAAAGGACATACAGGAATCACAGATATATCAGAAGATCTTATCTCCCCTTATTGCAGCAGGTTATGATAAAGTCGATCCTGATGATTTGGTTTCAAAGACTATTGCAGCAATTGAGCAAGGACAGATAGATTATAACCAAGGAGTGCTTGGTTTAGCTGTCATCTTTAAGTCTGCAAAAGTAATGAATAATGAAACTCGCCGGTATAGAATGTTTGGACTTCCGACTCAAGAGAAATATACTGTAAAATTCAACTATACTTTCGGACCTCTGCCAGCAGGTACGGATGTTGTAGATATGTCTGATCCGGCGAAAGTCTCAGTACTTCTATCTCGTCGTATGGCTCTGAGTCCTAAAGCTGATATTAGATTAGGAATTCGCTAATGGCTGAGGACGTTGATTTCTCAATCTTCCCATCATATCTCTACGGCGCAGATAACCATAATCTAGGTAAAGATAAATCTAGTTGGTTAGATCCCACTAGCTGGGAATTTAATGCTGAGAATATTCCTCGCTTTATTGCTTCTGCTACTGTATCTGGCGCGTCTTCTTTTTACAATACTGGTGTAGCAGTAGCTAATTGGTTTGGTGCAGAAGCAGAAGCAATCGATGTTGAGAGAGTACTTACAAATTATGATGATGATTTAGGTTTGTATTATCGAGAGAATAAAGAAGCGGCAGATTTAGCAGGCTTCATTGCCTTCTCTTTCATTCCAGGTATTGCAGGAATGAAAGCTTTTGGCGCTGGTCAGAAGATGCTAGCTGCTGCAAAAATAGGTGCAGTTGGTAAAAACATGTCTCGCTTCACTGGACTTCTTACTCCAGGAACAGATATGTATATAGCTAAGGCTGCTACAGAACTAGCACAACATACTGCTACTTTCTCTTATATCAATGGTAATGTTATTAAAGCTCTTGGTGCTGGTGTAGGTCAAGCAGCTCTTGAGTCTGCTGCATTTGAAACAGCAGTAGCTGCAACTATGTTTAAATCTCCTGTCCTAGATCAAATGGACACTAAAGATTTACTAGTGAATATTGCAGTGGGTACTGCATTCGGCGGTACAATTGGTGGCGTTTTCACTGGCGCTAAGAGTGTTGGTAAGATCAAGAAAACACTTACTGGGATAGACAAACTTGAGACACCATATAAGTATATTCATGAGGTATCTGGTGGAAGTCCTAGTGATAGGATCATTTCTAGGTTTGCAGATCTTGAAGCCATTCCACCGGTAGATCCTGCATCTCCTTATGCTGCTAGATTCACACAAGCAGCACAGGATAAAACTCAACGTCTTAACAATCTTCTCATGCAGGATGTTCGTGCTCTTGCTAAAGGAGATGAAGAACTTGCACTTTCAATGTATAATTCTTTGCGTGGATTAGACTCTACGCAAGTGATGAAGAATCTTTTAGGTGCAAAAGAAGTTGGTACATTGAGTACGAGACTTAAAGTGGAAGGTGAGATTAAGAGAGCACTTAAACCTGTTCGTACTCCATTTAAATATCTAGCAGCAGAAGATATTGTAGAGACTGAAGGTAAAGAAGTTGCATACGTCAAACTCTGGGGAGATGACGCCGGTTCTGTTTTCTTTGAATCTCCTAAATCTACTTCCATCATTGATAGATTAGGTAAAGATGAAGCCTCACGTTTCACTGCTGCTCAGGGATTTAAATTGGATTCGCTCTTCGATATCCAGAAAGCTGATTTCGATGCAGTTGAAGCTCGTTACGTTTGGGCGAAGCTTCAGAAACTTCCTGTGGCGGGACAAGTAATAGATCAGTGGGATATTCCACTTCTAGAACAAGCAGTGCTTCAAAAACCTGAGAGTGTTCTTGTCAGATATGCTGATGTTGGTGACGTTATGCTCACCACACATTCGCAGATGTTTAAAGCAATGCAAGATGCTAAAGAAGAACTTGCAAATAAATTATTGAATTCTAAAGTGAAAGTTCGTGAGAGATTCGGGCGTGGTTTTGTTTCTAAAGAAATTGGTAAGTATACAACTGATGACATCTCTAAAGTTACTAATGTCAGAAAGAGTTATCTTGAAGGAATCGAATCTCTAAATATTGATGATGATCTTCTTGCAAGACAATATTTCACTAAGCAATACACTGATGATCTTATCTCTCGTGGACTTTGGGCAAGAAGTAAAGGTGAATATGATGTTGGCAATACTCCACAATGGCTTAAAGTAGGATTCAGAAAAACTCCTATTTCAGATATTGATGGAAATATTGTTGAAGGAATGGCATATATTAAAGCTAAAGAGAAACTGCATCTAGCAGCGATTGATAACGTTTTTGCAAATGAAGCTGGAAATATTGCAGACCAATTTATTCGACCTTCAGATGAGATGCTTCTTGGAGCAAATCGTGAAGGTGCTGGTTCTAGAGTTGTATCATTTGCAAATGGTAACTACGGCTCTCTAGCTAGTGTTATGGAATCAAATGGTGCAGCTACTAATCGTTTACGTCAATCATTTCGCAGACGTCTAGATGATGCACTCACACCAGTAACATATCAACTTTCTAATGATCTTGAGTCTGCTGTTGAGTGGAATACAATTAATGAACTGCTTGCAAGAACTCCAGAAAAATATGTTCTTGATGAATCTGGCACTAAGCTTATTCCTCGTGCACTTGTTAAATATCAAGAAGCAGTTGCTGCTGGGAAATTGAATCTAATCTATCCTGATCTTAAAGGTGCACCAGAAGAAATAGTTATCAGGAGTGAGAAAGCTAAGAATGCAGTACAAGCTCACATTGATCTTAATGGTAAAAGACTTGTGAGCTTTAAAAACATTCGCGCGGTACAAGGTATGGAGGATGCTAAAGATCCTCTTACATTTTATCCAATCAAACCTGATCCTAGAGATTACTCACACTTTGCTTTCGTAATTGATGATACTGTCACTGGCTCAGGTCATGTGACAATGATTCATGCTACCTCCTCTAAAGAACTAGAGGATATGATTACAAGAACTCGTAGTGCTACGAATTATAAAGTTGTCACTAAGAGTCAGAGTGAAGAGTTCCATAAAGCTCTTGGAGATTTCGATTACACTCGTACCTTACATGAGAATTACATTGATGTAGAACTCAGAAGTAAAGGTGTAAATTCTCAATTCATTCCACAAACTGATCCAATTCTCATCACTAAAAAAATTCAGAATTTCCATCAACGTGGTGAAGATATTCTTGCTCGTGAACTTGTGAGCATGAAATTGGATAAAGAGTTCACTGAACTTCGCAGACTTGGAGAACAGTACACAAGTATTTCTGCATCTAAATATGCATCTACACAGAGATATGCTGAAGATGTAGTTAAGAATCCTTACATGAATTATATTAAAACTGCTCTTGATATCTCCTCAATCAAAGAGTATCCACTTCTTGTATCTCTCAACAATCTTCTTGATTCTGCTGTCAGTGAAGTATTTAAAACAGTTGATGATGTATTTGCAAAGGTAAAGACTCCTGAAGAGCTAGCACTTGTACAGAGAGTATTCGATGAGAAAGGACTTAAGACTGCATACTACGATGCAGCAATGGATGCACTTGCGAATAAAACCCCGGCTCGTGGATACCTTACTAACTTCGTTCGTCAAGCTAACTCTTTACTCTCTACTCTTGTACTACGTCTTGATCCATTGAATGCAATTAATAATTCTGCTGGTGCCAATGTTCTTCTAGGTGCTGAGACTAAGTCTCTTGTTCGTGCAATACAAGCAGGAAATAAAGAAGCTGCAGGAAAACTTGCAGGACTTCTTGAGGTGCAGATTCCTGGATCTGAGATTAAAACTCTCAGTTCTGGTAGGCTCATTTCCAATAGTATGCAGCGTTGGTTTGGACCACAGAAATTAGAGCTTATTGCAGAGTATAAGAGGAATGGTTGGATCACTGATTTGAGTACACAATTCCATAAAATGGTAGATGATTTAACCATTCGTGGAACTGAGACTCCGCGCGAACTTGGTGATCGCATGAAGTCTGCATTTGCTAAAGCTAAGAAGCTTGGAGAAGTTGGAGAAAAGTGGACTGGTAACACCTATGCTGAAGAATTCAATCGCTTCGTAGCTGCTGATGTTATGAAGCAGATTACTGATATTGCTCAGTCTGCTGGAGTTCTTACTGCTAGTGAATCTACCGCATATATTAATACTTTCGTAAATCGTACACAAGGTAATATTCTTGCATCTCAGCGTCCTCTTCTATTCCAAGGTCCAATTGGACAAGCTATTGGACTCTTTCAAACATATCAATTTAATCTGATTCAACAGATGCTGAGATATGTTTCAGAGGGAACTGTGAAAGATGCAGCTACACTCTTAGGTTTGCAAGGTACGATTTATGGAATGAATGGACTTCCAGCATTCAATTTCATCAATCAACATATCATTGGTACAGCTTCTGGTAATCCTAATCATAGAGATTCATATGATGCAATATATGGAATTGCTGGTAAGACTGCCGGTGATTTCCTTATGTATGGACTTCCTTCAAATCTACTCCGTGTAAATCTTTATACTCGTGGAGATATTAATCCTAGACAAGTGACTGTCGTTCCTGTTAATCCTGTTGACATTCCCATTGTAGGCGCATATGGTAAGTTTCTTACAAGTATGGGCGAAGTTGTAAGTAAAACTGCTAATGGGGGGAGCGCATGGGAATCATTTTTACAAGGCATAGAACATAATGGACTCTCTCGGCCGATGGCTGGACTCGCACAAGTGGTTAGAGGACTTGCTGGTGGTGATGTCTACTCTACTTCCACGCGTGGAAATATCTTGGGAGCAAATGATTTGTTTTCTCTTGCTTCTGTTACTCGTCTCGTAGGTGGAAAACCTTTTGATGAGAGCATCGTGAATGATGCAGTATATAGAATCAATGCATATCAAGCAGTAGATAGAGGCAGAAAACTTGCATTGAATGAAGCTGTTAAATCTACTCTTATTGGTGGTGGTACTCCTAGTCAAGATGATATTGAAAACTTTGCAGCTAAGTATGCAGCTCTTGGAGGAAAGCAAAGACAGTTCAATCAATGGATGATGGAACAATACAAGAATGCAAATACTTCACAAGCTAATCAAATTGCAGAGCATTTGAAGAGTCCGTTTGCACAGAAAATGCAGACGATTATGGGAGGTACACCAATGAATGATACATTCAATTAGGAGATATAAATGAGCGGTCCAGTCTTTGATGCACTGAGAGGTCCAGCAGGATACTATAAACAAGCTATTGCTGTGGAGCAAGATCTAGTCCCCGTTGGACTTACTACTAGTCCTGGTGCAGTATTACTATGTCCAAGAGCCGGTAATGCTTATTGGAGAGATGATGGAGTTGCAGCAACTGTAGCTGATGGTTTTCCACTTCTTCAAGATACAACGTTTTATTATGTAGGTGATTTAAGTAAAGTTAGCGTAATCGGGGATGCCGCTACTGAATTGCATTGCTCTTTCTATTTCTAACTTTTACTTCTCACTTTGATAAGGACAACGTAAATGGCTGACAACGTAGCAGTAGAAACAGTAGTTACGCCTGGTCTAAATTTTGCAACAGATGACATTGGCGGAGTCCATCATCCAAAAACTAAAATGGAATGGGGAGTTTCAGATACTGCTACACAAGTTGCAGCTGGCGCATCTGCACTTCCGATTCAAGATGGTGGAAACTCCATCACAGTGGATGGTGCTGTTACTTTAGGTGCTGCCATTCCAGCAGGTACAAATAATATAGGAGATGTGGATGTTGCTTCTCTCCCATCTTTACCTGCTGGTGCAAATGCAATTGGTACCGTTGAAGTTACAGCTCTTCCGGCGCTTCCAGCAGGCACAAATAATATTGGCGATGTAGATATTGCATCCATAGCTGCTGGTACTAACAACATTGGAGATGTTGATGTTGCATCTCTACCAGCTGCAGATGCACAAAATATTGCTGATATTGAAGCTCATGTTTCTAGACTTACAACCGGAACTGGTCCTCTTGCTGGAGCAGCTACAGCTACCACTGCACTTGTAGCAGGCGGTGTTTATAATTCAACTCCTCCAACTCTCACTGACACTCAACAAGCAGCATTGCAACTAGATGCTAATGGTGCATTGAAAGTTGCAGGCGCTGGCGGTGGTACTCAATATACTGAAGGTGATGTTGATGCTACTATCGTTGGCAATGCAATTCTTTGGGAAGATGCAGGTAATACTCTTAGGCCAGTAGCACAAGCAACTCCTCTTCCAGTAAACATTGTTGCTGGTGCAGGTTCTGGCGGTACTGCTAGTACTGATGATGCAGCATTTACTCCTGCTGCAGGTTCTGGTACTCCTGCAATGGGTCTTGTTTCTGCTGACACAGTAGATTCAGGAGATGTTGGCGTATTTGCAATGCTTGCGAATAGACAGCAGAAAGTTACTCTCTATGATTCAGCAGGGGCAGAACTTGCTGTTGGTGGTGGCACTCAATACGACGAAGACACAGTTCATGTTTCTGGTGATAAACTTAACATGGCTGGAGTTGTTAGAAGCGATGCAGCAGCCTCTCTTGCAGGAACTGATGGAGATAGAACAGCACTAATTGTAGATGCTTCAGGACGTCTACACGTTAATGTAGGCAACACTCCTAACGTTGCTGTTGCTTCTATTGCAGCAGGTGATAATAACATTGGCAATGTAGATATTGTTTCTTTACCAACAGTGACAGTTAATGCTCATGCTGTCACTAATGCTGGCACCTTTGTTGTTCAAGAAAATGGTGCAGCTCTCACTGCATTGCAGCTCATTGATGACGCAGTAAAAACTGATGATGCTGCATTCACTCCAGCAACAGATAAAGTTCTGATGCTTGGAGCGTTTGCAGATGAAACTACTCCAGATGCAGTAAATGAAGGTGATGCTGGTGTAGTTCGTATGACTCTTAATCGAGGTCTCCATGTTAATCTGCGAGATGCAGCAGGAGCAGAATTAACTCCTTCACAAGATGCAACTCACGATTCTGCGGCCCTAGCTGCTGGTCCACAGATGATGGCAGTTGCAGGAACTACTGCTCCAACTGCTGTAACTGCTGGGGATGCTGTTCGTGCATGGGCACTTCCTAATGGTACTCTTGCAGTGAATTTGCGAGATGCTGCGGGAGCTGAAGTAGCTGTTGCTGGAGGTACACAGTATGATGAAGATACTGCGCATGTATCTGGCGATAAAGTTACGATGGCAGGTGTGGTTAGAGTTGATACTGCTGCAGCTCAGTCAGGTACAACTGGAGATAGAACTGTTCTTATTAGTGACGCTTCTGGTCGTTTACATGTTAATGTAGGAGCATTACCAGCTACTCCTGCTGGAACTAATAATATTGGGGATGTTGATATTGCTAGTATTGCTGCTGGCGATAATAACATTGGTAATGTAGATATAGTGTCACTTCCTGCATTGCCTGCGGGAACTAATAATATCGGTGATGTAGACGTACTAAGTCTCCCTGCATTACCTGCAGGAGATAATAACATCGGTAACGTAGATATTGTTACGATGCCGACTGTTACAGTAAATGCACAACCTCCTACTTCTGGTGGATTGCAAACTCATAGATCCATTGATCTTGATGAAGGTGCACTAGAAGTTGTAAAAGCTTCTCCTGGTCAACTATATGGAATGTGGGTTGCTAACAGAGCAACAACAACTAGATACATTAAATTCTACGATGCAACATCTGGAACAGTTGGAACAGGTACTCCTAAACTGACTATTCCAATTCCTGGAAATGCAACAGATAACATTGCAGGAGCTTTTGGACCTGGCAGTTTAGGTATTGAATTCACAACTGGTATTTGTGTTGGTGCTAGCACTGGTATTGCCGATGCAGATACAGGTGCTCCCGCTGCTAATGATGTGATTATTAATGCCTTCTTCAAATAAAAGCTATAGATGCCAGCTAGACTTAGATTTGTTCCGGCAGCAGTAGAAGCTGTAGGTGATCTTTCAGCACTAACCTTAGAACCTACAGTCACTGCTACAGTTCCTTATCTAGCAACAATATTTCCCTTAGAGGGAATAGTTCCCAGTGGACAAATTGTTTTAAGTCCTGATGATACTAACTTACGTTCTAATGTCATAGCTGCTTGGCCAGATAATTCTGCAAGAGTAGTTGTTATTGCAGGAAACACAAATGTAACTTCTGGGGTTCCTAAAGTTATCAATTTACAATCTGGTGCCGCTAGTGGAACTGATCTTACACCAGATAGAGTAGTTGCACTTGTAAGTACTGTTAAAATTAACTTTGGTGCAGGAGAACAAACACTTACTCTTACAAACAGTAACCATGAAAGAATATGGTGGCAGAATCCTGAATACATTTGTTGTCGCTATAGACTTGCCGCCGCAGTAGGTGTACTTGAAGCAGTTATTGATGTTCATGCTTTCAAAACAGGTGCAAATGATCGAGCTTTTGTTGAAGTAGTAACTGAGAATTGTAAAGTAGATGCTTCACTTTCAAGTGTATCGAATCCTGCAAATGGAACATACACTAATGCAACCATTAAAATCAATGATACAACAATCTTAACTATAAGTAGCAGTTCAGGATCTAATGGTACGCATGGAGCAGGTAGAGCTTTTTATTGTTCAGCTAGTATCATTGATGGAGTTGTTACAGTTCCATCTACAGCAGAGGAAAAAGCACAGTTGTTTGGTGTGGAAGTTGTACATGATACAGCTTCTTTACAAGCACACCCGATGTTTACAAAGATCTGGAAAGCTACAGATCAAAACTTACAGACCTTATATCAAAATGATGCATATGAACCTTGGGCGGTTGAAAGACTTAATGTTCCTAATATGGGACAGGGTGGAGATGTATTCAATGCACTAGGTTCATTTACTCAATGGGATACAAGATACATACAAAGCGGAAGTAAATATGCAAGAAGAGCTTCTATTGCTACAGCATTAGCTGCTCTTACATGCAATATAAATTGGCGTGATCAAACAACTGGTCTTGTTCCTACATTTACACAAGTCGGTAATAAAGAATTTCAACATAGTACTTGGCCTAATGGAGGTGGAGAACCTGCATGGGAAGAATCACATTCTCCAGCAGTAGGATTAATGGGATTTCTGTGTCGTCCCAGTCCTTGTTTTATTGAAATTGCACAGAAAGCTGCTCTATGGCAACATCAATGGAGAAACTTTCAAAACACTCATCCAGTCATTGGTAATGGTTACGAAGTACGTGCAAAATGTTGGACAATGCGTGCGTGGAATCATGCTTGTTTTATTACTCCAGACACTATGGCATGGAAAGCTTCAGCACTAGGACGTATCAATGATGGTATTGTATACTTAGATCTTTATAGAACTGACTCAAAACAAACTTTAGGATTCGTGTGGCCATTGAATCCTGAAAATCCTGATGACTCAGATGGATATGAAGGCTTAGCTGGATTCCGAGTTGCTATGTGGCAACATCATTATCTTCTAGTAGAGCTTCACAAGATTGCTGCATGTAAGACTTTATCTGGAGCTGAGCATACACTAGCAGTACAATTAGCTGATTGGGCTGCATTACAACCAATCAGACATATAAATGAATCTGTTTCCGGAGAGTGGCGTTGTACTTCTAGATACTTAACTGTTGTTGATGCCTCTAAAGATCTAACAACAATGGAAGCTACTTGGAATGAACGCTGGGCAAATTTATATGGAGGTTCTCCCCCAGCAGCTACTGGACAATGGCTTGGTATGCATCATGATTTTACTCCACAGCTATGGTCAAATGCGGCAGATGAAACTGATACAACTGGTGAATACTACGATACTTATTTTTGGGCAGCTTTCTGTATAGCAGTGGAACGAGCTGTATCTGGAGCAGATGCTGCATGGACTAAAGTATTAGCTGGTATTACAAA
>Ga0137334_1000085_pt1 | contig 13859 bp, 7 predicted proteins | sample EasRivERMLT262_2_FD_104776 | JGI IMG/M metagenome (GOLD analysis project Ga0137334, IMG submission 104776) | Soil microbial communities from meander-bound floodplain in the East River, Colorado, USA - East River MetaG ERMLT262_2 | ecosystem: Environmental > Terrestrial > Soil > Floodplain ...
TCAAAGGCGACACCAAGCTCAACCATTTTGCACTCAAATCCAAACTCTATTTGCATGCTATTCACGCCGCCTATGCCAAACTCCGCGAACTCAATCCTGTTTGTTTGGCTGCGTAAGGTGAGTGATTAAAACAAAAGACCGCTTATTTGCGGTCTTTTTTAGTGCCGAGGGGGAGATTTGGACTCCCGACCAAGGGCTTATGAGTTAGAAGCACAATGAGCAATATTTTTTGCCCATATATGTGCGTGAAACTCTGCCTTTTCGCAGTACCGCAAAACTTACTACAGACAATTCTCGATGCTTGAAAAATGGTCTTTTGTGGCACTGTTACAGTCAAAAGATGGTCTTTTACGGTACTGTTGCGGTAGAAAAATGGCGGATTTTGCGATGACGGGCAAGGAGCGTTAGTCCAATAGTAACTTTTGCGGTATTGCGCCTTTTCAACACTCTTGCCTATATATGGCGGTATTTTTGGATGATTATCATTTTGATAATCCCCTGCACATGAAATGCAGGTATTTGAATGTTATAACAAAGCATGGTTTCCGTCAACATCTCTTCAATAAATACTCAATTCACTGATGGTGCATGCAATGCTACAAGGATTCACCTATAGCCCTGTGTCTTTCATTATCCGTGGCATCGTAAGAGATGCTGCCATGAATCTTTCAGGATAGGGCTGTACACAATAGGATATATTTACAAGTTAAAAATAGCTAGAATAATATTTTTTACTATGGATTCGAATTTGTATAGCTTCACATATGTGAAAGGCTATTACAATCTTGTTCCACCTCAGAATCCTTGCTATAATCAATCAATCACTCTATTGGGATAAAAGCTTTTATTCTTATCATTCACTGAGGAGCACACATTGAAAAAAGCTGTCGACTCTGGTGTTTTCGGCCCCATTGTCTACTTGCCTTCCCATTCTCGGCTTGGAAAGCCATCGAGCGGTAATTTAAAGCGTCAGGCCGTTTTTCTTGACAGAGATGGAACTATTATTGATGACGTCGGATACTTGGTCAATATTTCAAATGTCAAATTTCTTAAGGGTGTTGAAGAAAACATTCGATTACTTCAAGAAAAATTTCTAATAATAATCATAACAAATCAATCAGCAGTAGCTAGGGGCTTAATAGAAGAGGATGATCTTTTGCATATTCACGAGTCATTAGTTTATCATCTCCGCGCAAGGGGGGTAATTATAGATGCGATATATTCCTGTCCACATCATCCAGAGCTTGGGATTCCACCATATAATATCCAATGTAACTGTCGGAAACCAAAGCCGGGACTTATTGAGAAGGCAGTACATGACTTCAACATTGAATTAAAACAATCTTACATTATTGGTGATAAACTAACAGATATTGAAGCCGGGCAACGAGCGAAAGTACACAAAACAATCCTATTAAATTCACCAGAGCTTAAATTCAATACTATCCAGGAAATTAAACCTTCTTTTGTTGTTACTAGCTTCAAGCAAGCCATATCAATCATCCTAGCATTACAATATTCCGAAGCCTGAAATCATAAAAAAGGTTCAGTAAGGTGGCAATGAACAATGCAACGAATAGAATTTGGGACAGATGGAATTCGTGGAATCGTCGGCACATGGCCTTGGCACAAACCCATAATTATGAGAATTGGCCAGGCATTAGGTGAATTTATCCAATTAAGATCCAACTCGGGTTGTGCAGTGATCGGGCGAGATACAAGGGCTTCTGGTGCCGATTATTTGAGCGATTTAAGCACCGGATTGATGGGACAAGGCGTCAACGTAATAAACCTAGGAATTATGACTACGCCAGGTGTAGCATTCCTTACAAAGCGCTTCAAAGCAGATTTAGGCATTATCGTATCAGCTTCCCATAGTTCACTGGAATATAATGGTATCAAACTAGTTGGCATGAATGGACTTCGACTTCAGCAAGAAGAAGAAAATGAAATCGAAAGCATCATAAACAAATTTATCGAAATCCAACCGAAATTCTCTGATGTCTTAGGGCAGGAAACCAACGCAGACCATCTTGGCAATGTCTATATAGATGACCATGTCAGACATTGCCCGGTTTCATCTTTAGAGGGTCTTAAGCTTATTCTGGATTGCGCTCACGGAGCAGCAAGTAAACTTGCTCCTGAAATCTTTAGAAAACTTGGCGCCGAAATTATCGTTATTAACGACAAACTAAATGGAAACAATATCAACTACCATGCCGGCTCAGAACATGTTCGGGCCTATCCAGACGAATTGGTGAACAAATTACATCAAACCGACACAGAATATGGCTTTGCTTTTGATGGAGATGGGGATCGTCTCGTGGTTGTTGATAGAGGTGGTCGTGTATTTGATGGGCAGGATTTACTATTTATCCTGGCTTTACATTACAAGAAACTAGGTCATCTGAGAAATGACACCATAGTAACCACTCGCTTATCAAATCTTGGCTTTGAAGAAAGCTTACTTGAGCACGGTATTAATGTGACTTATGCAGATAAAGGAGATAAAAATCTAGAGGCTGCCATGTGGGGCGGAAACTTTGTATTGGGGGGTGAAATTGGGGGTAATCTGCTCATCAATGATGGATATCATACTGCGGCTGACGCAGTTTATACATCACTTGCACTTGCTAGCGTAATCGTTCAAAATAAAGGTACTATTAGCCTGCGTAGCATTGCAGATCAAATTATAAAACGCCCTCAAAAACTAATTTCATTTACGATTTTCAAGACTTTCTCAAAAGCACAATTAACTAAAATCGAAATAGAAATTGAAAGATTGCGGCAAGAATTAGGAAAGGGTAGTCGCATACTTTTTTGGGGTTCGGCCACAGAGCATAACGTATATCGGATTCTTGCCGAAGGAGAGCGCCAAAACGCGCAAGAAGAAGTTGATAAGGCGGCGGCGGCAGGAAAACAGTTTATTGAACATGTAGCTTCTGAAACATTATTTTTTTCAACATCACAGGACTAAAAAACAAAGTGACTGCTATTACGTGGCTCCAACTATCTGACCTCCATTTCCGCGAGTCTGGCTTGTTTGACTCAAACGTAGTTATCACTGCGCTTCTTGATGATATAGCTAAGCGGAGAGAGTTTGCGCCAGAACTGAATAATATCGACCTCATTTTTATCACTGGCGATCTAGCTTATTCTGGCAAGGAATCGGAATATAAACTTGTACATTCTTTTATCGATGAATTAATGAAAATTACTGGTGTAGTAAAGCAATCCATATTTATGATTCCCGGAAACCATGATGTAGATAGATCCAAAATTTCAGATGAAAGCCGCACGATAATCAATAAGCTTGGCAATGAACAGGCTGTGAATGATCTTTTAGCTAATTCAATTGATCTGGAAATTATCATGAAACGTTTGGATGGCTACGGTCAATTTTTCAAGGAGCACTTCAATGGTGATCTCGAGTTTGATCAGAACCATTATTTTTATGTAACCCAAAAAAGCATCTCATCAAAGAACATATCAATTCTTGGCTTAAATTCCGCATGGGCAGCAGGCTCAGACCAAGATCAATACAATTTATTCCTAGGTGAACGCCAAGTACGTGAAGCCATCAAACATGCCGGTTCTACGGATTTATGTTTTGTGCTTATGCACCATCCATTTAAGTGGTTAAGAGACTCTGATGCTGATATTTGCGAACCTTTATTACTGGATAAAAATAATATAATTTTGCATGGGCATTTACATAAAACAGGGATTACGCTTCAAAAGACTCCAAGCGCAAGCTCAATAATTATTGGGGCAGGTGCTGGTTATGAAAGCCGCAGCCACTTAAATTCTTACAGCTTAGGGTCTATTAACTCCGACCTTGGATCTGGAGCTCTCTACCTCAGGACGTATAGTGATAGGGATGGTGGTTTTTGGTCAGCTGATACGACGTCATACCGCAATGTAATTGGAAAATATAATTTCAGATTCCTAATAAAAGAAGAAATTGAACAGAACAGTATAATTGACCATAGTGTACCAGCTGAAAACGAAGTCGAGGATAAAAGAGTTGCAGAAGTAAAATCTGACAATAACATAAAAGACTCAGCAGCCAAAAAGCAGGCATCAATACCAGTCCATGCCTTGACAACATGGTGGAAAGATCGCGGATACGAATCTGACCCATTCCTGTACTATAACACCAAAGATATCCAGCCTTCAAGCATCCTAGACGAGAGCGTTCAATATTGGTATGTTGATCCAAATCTTCCCGTTAGCAATAATGGTTTTTCAAGACCTACTATTGACGAAATAATTTCGGCAGACACCAGTGGACCTGTCCTGATATTTGCGCCAAGCGGAGGCGGAAAGACTTTCTGCCGAATTTTAGCAATGGAGCAAGCTGAACTTAGTGACAAAGACAGTGTTGTTGAGATATTAAATATAACCAGCAAATTAGCCAATCCCGAACGGGTATCTGCTGTGGAATTAATGTATTGCATCTACAATGCCATAAGAGCGAAATACGATTTAAAAGGAAACATACCCCAAGCAAACTATGTCCAACACGTATTAGCAGTTTGTGATGAGGAGCTTAAAAAGCTATCAACCTCAAGCAGCTTCAATAAATATGTGCTCGCCTTCATTGACGATCTTGATCAACTTTTTAGCGAAAACAATGCTGAGCAAAATCAAAATGTTCTAAAGGTCATTTCTGACTTGTGTAAAGCTGTCGCTAGCCAGAACAGCACACATCTCGCTTTACGATTATTTTTGCCTATGGAAATCAAAGATCAACTGCTACAAAATCTGGGGGTCAAAACAAGGCAAAATATCAGAGTGGTAACTTTAAGGTGGAATGTAGATCGCTGTGAATCGGTTTTGGAAGCAAGGTTAAATAGCTACTGGCAATATGGTCCCAATCAATACGAAGGACGTCATTTGGAAAGGCTTTTTCACCAGGATGCATTAGACGAACTTAGAAGGCAATTAAAAGACAGGCCATTAACACCACGCTGTGTTATTCGTTTATTAAGAGAACTTAGCGATTACGCCTATCACAATAATCTTTCCCGTGAAAGCTCAATAAGTTCAAAGTTGATAGTTGATTTCTTTAAAAACAACAGTTTTACAATCTGCCAGGTGGTTCAATATCCAACTGCCGACATCGGTCCATCAAAAAAGCTGGATAGAAAGTCAAGATTCGAGAAATTCACTACCATATTAAATAAAATCTCAACCGGAATTCGCAATATAATAAATAGCATAGCAAACTTGAACGACCAACTTGGCGCCATTAAAATTTTGGGTATTACCCTTGCAACTGTACTATTTTTTCTTTGGCTTCTATTTCAAGAAATATGGCTGGGCCAGCATATAGATCTGCGTGTTTACTTGAAAGAGATTTGGGATTTCATTGTGAGCCGGGCACAATAAGTATGATGAAGGTGTGATGATGCCTAAAAATCGTAACCTAGACAGAGTAACTAAACCATCCTCCAGTCTTGATCGCTGGCTGAATAGGCGTGGTTTAAGCGGCAATCCATTTGAAAAATGGAATGCAGAAAATGACTGGGATTTACCCACCTATTTCGTAGATATAGTCAACATTGACGAATTCTCCCAATTAGAGATACCGAGCATCATTTTTGCTCAACGTGGGTGCGGGAAAACCGCACAGAAACAGATGGTCGCAATCGAATGTAGGCCCATAAAAAGTGACAGCACCCAGTTATCCATTTCTTATACTTATAATGGTTTTGAAAGAGTTTTAGAAAGCGTTAATTATGATATTGATCAGATACGTCCTCAGCATCATGTGAATGCCATCTTATACCTTGGATTCACTGCTTTATGGAATGAGGTTACTAAAAATGAGAGATTACAAAAACTCATCAAGAGCGAGCCACTAGCCCATCAATGGGATGGGTATACGTCACAATATGTTTCCCATCTTTCCAATTCACCACACTTGAGCAATCCAAACAATATTGAGAGACTTTCCTCTGTAGAATTATTACAAGATTTTTGGTCTATCCTGGTAAAGCTAGGAATGGAAACCTGTGTCGTTCTCGTGGATGGGTTAGACGAATTTCCCTACACATCCGATCCAAGCCAGGCAATTAAGTTTCTAGCTCCTTTACTTGGAACCTTATCAATTATTGAATGCCCTGGTTTCTCATTTAAGTTCTTTCTCCCCAAGGAACTAGAGGCGATTGTGCTGTCCTGTAAATGGTTTCGGCAAGATCGCATTCAAATTATCCCAATAAAATGGAAGGCGTCGGATTTCTTACATTTGATCGAGCACCGTTTGGCCAGTTTTAGTATTAGAGATCAAAAATATAAGGATCTGGCAGAACTATGCGATGATGAATTGGGCGCCATCATTGATGATGAGTTGATTACCCTAGCTGGGGAGCTACCTCGCAATATACTAATTTTGGCAGATAGATTATTGAGATTTCACTGCAAGGGTGCAACGCCATCTGATCGTATAAAACTGGAAAGCTGGCAAAAGGTGAAAGACTGGTGGATTAATAGTCATGAAAGAGTTCAATCCACAGAAAATACTGTGTCAGAACAGGGAGTGCAGCATCCACTTCTTAAAATCGATGCAGAAAGAGGGACTGTCACACTAGGCAAGTCGGAGATCAGAAGTAAATTCAAGGGGAAAATTTATTCAATGCTTCTTTTCCTGTATAAACACCGAGGGGAAGTATGCAATAAAACTATGATTATTGAAAACGTCTGGTCGGACATTAAAGATGGTAATTTTGTAATGGATCAGACTATTGCAGCCAATATTTCAAGGCTAAGAAAGGTTTTGAATGGTAATGCTCCCGATAGCGAATATATAGAAACGATTAAAGGTAAGACACGCAGTGAGGCTGGCTATCGTTTAGTTCCTCAAGGCTTCGATAAAACATCTGTTTAATGTCAACTGGATGTCAACCAGATGTCAACTACAATTAACCAAAGTTGCACATAATTAGCACATTCAGGCAGGAAATATCGATCTATATATAAAACAAAAGTATCAATCATTGATTAATGGAACAGGCTAATGCTTCTTGTAAATTCAATCTTGTCAAATAAATATCGAGGTGGGGATATATTATTTCATTCCCAGGAGTCTTGCAATGCCTGAAAAACCTTATTTACTAATAGATGCAGGGGGGACAACCGTATTTCCGAATCCCGAAATATTGATAAATTTTGCCCAAACACATGGAATTACTCTTACAAATGAAAAACTTTATGAAGGTTATTACCGGTTAATATATCTTCTAGATAATCAAGATCATTTTCCACGAACCCCGTGGCCAAACGGATATACTCTAGCCCTTCTTGACGTACTTGGATTTTCAGGCCAAAACGCTAAAAGAATGGCGCAGGAAGTGAACAGCTATCATAAACAAACGAGTCTTTGGACATTTACATATCCTTGGGTGCACGAGGCTTTGGCCAAGCTAAAGGAAAAGGGATACCGTATGTCTATTCTTTCCAATTCCGATGGCCGAACCAAGCTGATCTTTGATAAATTAGGACTATCTCAATATTTTGAACACATTTACGACTCAGAATATTTAAAATGCGAAAAGCCTGACCGAAGAATTTTCGACATGGTACTGAGCCAATTAAGCATTCAGCCAAAAAATATTCTTTATATTGGCGACATATTTAGCGTAGACATATTAGGTGCGAATCAAGCTGAAATAGGAGGGATTCATTTAGATCCATTACGGCTATATCGGGATCAACCTGGGATACATTTAGATAATATAACCATTCTTGAAAACTGGCTTGCTACTTTTAATAATTATCAAACGCAGTTCACATCAAAATTATTTCCGTTTTCCAACAAGGGCGTAATCAATTCCATCTCGAATCCAGATCGGGTTTCACCTCAAAAACAGCTGTCCGAAATAGTTAGATAATGATCAAACACCAATATATTTGATTCTGTCGCAACACGGGAAATAAACATGATTGACATTCAAAAATTTACACCGCGAAAATCTCCTGAACCAAATCGACCGTTTGTGAACCGTGTAAGTGAACTAAATCTAATACAAACAAAAGTAAACACAGCACTTCGTGGGGATCCGGTCCATTTGGCGATTACTTGCTTCTGGGGGCCCTTCGGGATGGGCAAAAGCTGGTTAATGAGGGAGCTTGAACGGCGCTATCAGTTTAGTGGTTTACGGGAGGCAGGGGGCAGTAAACCGACAGTCACTGCCAGATTAGATCTAAATCAAAAAGCTTCTCCAACTTTATGGGAAGGGCATGAATTAATAAAAGAGAATCTCATAAGACAATTATGGAAGCAAATAGCCGACCAGATTAATGTCGCATCCCCAAATCTTGAGCAAGCAAGTCCAGAAGAATGGACGAGTGAATTTATCGCACAAGCAACTACCTGGTCATCTGACTACATTATTTTAATCATGCTTGATACCGTGGATGATCTGATTAAAAACAACGAAAGTTCATTTTTTTGGCTGGAGCAAAGTTTAATAGAAAGGCTCATATTAACTGGTAAAGTTCTTTTAGTGTTTACCAGCAGAGGTGAGTTAAGAACCTGGAAACGATTCCAGGTTAGGCAAAGAGTGGAAACACATCGACTGACAGCATTTGATGCTGAAACTGCGGGTAAAGAGATAAACTCCAATTCACAGGACACATCCCAATTAATTTTTGAACACGCCTTTGGACATCCCCTCGTAACAGACTATGTAAGCAGATTATTGCAAAACGATGAACATACAACCCTAATCACAGGATCTAATTCTGAAAATATAGATATAGCTGCAGTAAGAGAAGTGCTACAAGCGGTGGTAACAGAAATCTTCAATCCTTTAGAAGAACCAATAGCTAAGGTTGCAAAGTATATTTCCATCCTGAGATGGGTAAGTGCAGAATCCCTGCGATCTCTTATAGAAAAGCTGGACGCCAGCCAACTTGGGCGTGGAGATGTGTACTTTCTCGACCAAATAGCATCATTACAGTCCAACCACCTGCTTTACTGGAATAGCTCACAAAAAAATTATGAACTTGACACAGTTTTACGTCACATCATAACTCACTTCCTTGAAATTGACGATCTGCACCTATTTGGTCTTGCAAATTCATATGCGTTTACTTTTCATCTTGAGCATTTAGAAAAGTATCCGCAATATCTCGCGCGTTATATACCGGAGCTTGTCTTTCATCGAGCTTTACTTAAGAGATGTACATTGTTGGACAGCCAGCCAATTACATTTCAAAAATGGTGGGAAACTTTTCTGGCAACCAAATCAAGTGAAGTTTCAACTGACGCCTGGAAAGAATTACTAGTTAGATTGAAAAATGACGATGAGCTCTGCAAGCTTGCAAATGACGAATACACAACTCTTCTCTCGTATACGGAAGAAAAATCTACTCAAAAAACAGTGTAACTTCTGAGGAGACAATATAATGACGACTTGGATTTCCCGAAAATGCACAGATGAAATATTAGCAGCTATCAAATCCAAAGACGATCTGACTTATATTTTCAATATCGTTGGAGCCGGCGGAACTGGTAAGACCATCATTTTGCGTCAAATAGGAGAACAACTTGGAAGCATCAACGGCACAGATGCCAATTATCCCTGGGGGGGAATATTGGATCTTTTCCATTCAGAGGTTAATACGAATAGCGGCTTAGAAGATTTACTAAGCCGATCATTTGAAAGAAATGAAGAATTCATGCAATATCATGCCGAACGCAAGAAGTTTCTTGCGAGACGTCAATCAGGCGAAACCGGAAAAGAGCTAGAGAAAGAAAGAACTCAATTATCGGCTACCTTTGCTGACTGTATGAACAAAGTTACAAGCAAGGACAAGGTTGTAATTGCTTTGGATACTGCAGAAAAAGTACAGTATGAAACTGATGAAATTCAAGAACTTTGCCAACTTGAAGGAGAGAGTTCATCTGTCAAGGAGTGGTTGCTCCATCAGCTCAGCCAATGGAAAAATTGTATTGTCCTATTGGCTGGTCGTGAGAACAAGGACCTCAATGATCGCCTCCAAGATGAAATAAGTCAATTGTCCCATATTAAGTATAAGGTAATCAATTTACGCGGTTTTGATGAAGATGAGGCAGCCGAATATTTCAAAACACAGGAAACAGATCACCAAATAATAAAAGAATTTGATGTCAAGTTTAGAAAGCAACTCTGGGAAATCACAAACGGCAAGCCTATTAGGCTAGACCTGGCAATTTACATTACAGAACACGAACTGGGTCTTGAAGAGTTTTCTCAAATAATTGGGAATTTGCCACCTGAAGAAAGTCAGGATGCATTAGACCAAAAATTAATTGACCATTTAATGCAGCATGAAAATGACACATCCACCAGAACAATTTTCAACTATCTAGCAATAACCAGAAAAGGTCTCGATGCCCGGCTTTTACAATATCTAGCAGAGGGGGAATGGTCTCTACAGGATTGCCAGAGCAAACTGGATCAAATTTCCGAGCGTTCTTTCATAAAAAAGCGTCCGAATGATGGTCGTTTTTTTCTGCATGATGAAGTATATGATTTATGTGACAAATACATGTTAGACACACCGGATGTTCAGGAAAAATGTATCAAGTTGGTATCTTGGTATGATGCCCAATCCAGCTCATCTGCCGATCAAGTAGGGTTGAGTGAAGGCGAAAAAGAAAAACAAAGCAATCAAATTGATTCTATCATTTACAGACTGAGGGCAAATCCGATAAGTGGTTATCAATGGTACAGTGTTTTATCGGACGAGGCTATACGTTATGCAGAGATCGGTCTGGATATGCGCTTGAGAAATGAATTATTTTCATTTCTCAAGGGCCAAAGCGCAATTGACCAGGAACTTATCAAACAACATCAAGATTTACAAAAAGAAATTACTTACAATACAGCTGCAGATTGGGTCAAAAGGTATGTCAGCCGAGGCGCTTATGATAAAGCCATAGGTGTCGGGCGAAAAATGTACATTTTTGGAGATAAATTTTTCAAATCAGAATCACTTTATTCAAAGTTAGCTCGAGCTGATTTTGATGTATATTTCTCACAAGCACTGATCTATAGCGGGGAAATAGATGAAGCGATTAAGATTTTAGATAATGTGATTCTTGAGTTGGAAAAAAAACAATTACCGGAAAAACTGGCTCACACCGGAAATCCTCATGATTACAGTAATAGAAGGCTAAATTTAATCCTCGGTCGCGCTCACAATAATCTAGGATATGCAATTTGGACGGGAAAAGGGCGACTTCATAAGGCGCTTAATAAACTCCGACCAGCGATACCCTATTTTCGGGCATCTGATCTTCATGAAGAATATGCAAACACTATGGATAACATGGGCCGCATATATGCTCTTCTTTACGAGAGAGATAGAGCGGAGGCCATGCTTGATGACGGTTTGTCAATTCGCAAGCGGCTCAGGCGCGAATACCGTATTGCCCTTAGTCTAAATTCTCGCGCCATCGGTTTTCTTGCCTTTGGTGATCCTCACAGCGCCCGTAAATTTGCAAATGAAGCTCTAAAAATGTTCATGGCATTAAATGTCCAACGAGGTATAGGTCTATCAGCACTTACATTAGGTCGCGCTTTACGAAAACTCGGAAATACCTGGGGAACAAGTTTCCATTCTCTTGATGAATGTATAAAGTTTTCCGAGGAAGCAGAAGGAATGAACAGAAAAAGTATAGAAATATTTGAAATAAGTGTCCGAGAACCATTACGACTCCTCAACGCCTACAATGAGCTTGGTTGTACACTTCGGGATCGGGCTATCATGCAATCGAATACCGACAGTATATCCATTTCATCTTCAAGTTTGGCAAGCGATGCTATTAAAGTGTTCTTGAAAGCCATTGAAATGGCAAAAGATGATCACCCCAGGATATATATCAACTGCTGTGAGGATCTTGCTCAGACACTGTATCAGCAAAATGAACTAGACAAAGCTGAAAACTGGCTGGTAAAGGCAAAGGATTTTGTCCCTATCGAGTATTTTCTAAAGAATGGACAGGGATTACCTGATCTCTTAGAAAGCGATGAACTGGTTGAAGAATACTTTCTTCTATTGGGTAAGGTTGAGTTACTTTCCGGGTATATAACCTATCAAAAGGGTTTTATAAAGGGACAAGGACGAGTTGGCCGGGAAAGTCTAGCAACGGCCATGCAACATTTCGTGTTCTCAATTACTTACTTTGAACTTTACTCAAAACGCGCCGCTGGTCGTGAAACTGCCTACAAACAGTTATATGATCGTTTTAAAAAATGTTCTACAGAGGATTTAAAGTATCTCCGAGATGTGACAATACCCACCATTGCCAGTGATTATGGTTTGGATCCCACATGGGTAGGCGCCTTATTCGAGGACACGTTGGGGTTAGCTATACAGTTAGAGATCTGAAATACAAAGGTATTTCAGCTAATAGTACAGGAGTGGATCACCAAGAAGGGCTGTGACTGGTTACAGCCCTCTTGTTTGTCCGAAATCAAAGAGGATATTACACACCTTCTAACGAACATAGGCAGTTAAACAACTAAGAAGTATTGAGTTTACTTCTGTTTTGATTTTTCTTTTCAGGGATTTAATTACAAGGACAGTCTTATTTCGTACCTAAGATACTAAACAAGCATGGGGCAACTAAAATATCCAAATACTTCATATCGTTGGAATAAAAGTTTTTAAAAGACACCTACTAGAATTGCCTGGTTGTTTTGTCAAACTCCCGAAATTCACATAGTGTATATGGCTTCAAAACACAAACCAAAATGCTTTGTTGGATAATCCAGCACGCCTTGCTTTAAGTAAACTACCACCGTCATAGGCGGTGGCTTTTGGCGAACCCTCTAGCCATATTGAACTCAAGATAAAGAGTCTTCAATCCGTCGCAGCCTGTCCTATCTATCATTCGTGTTGATAATGAAGCCATCATCATTTCTCCATGAACTACTACCACGGTAGAACCTTTTCATGGCACCGCTGCCTATGGCAGTGGTTTTGAAAGCTAATAAAAATTTAGTCCAATCAATAATCTTTCCCATTTCTTGAAAATCACATTTACACACTGTCAAGCAAATATCAACTATTTGTTACATAAACTTTAAACATGTCAACAAAAGCCAGATTAACGGGTCTACAATGTTGCCATGAAAACACAAGAGACAACAATCTTCATCAAAGACAAATCCTGATCGAGTGAATGACTAACAAACTGTATTGACCAAATAAAGGGCTTCCTTAAAGCGATACAGAGTCTTGAAATGAAAGGAGATCGCAATGTATACACAAAGTAATAGCACATCGGGCACAAAATGGTTTTTCTGGCTAGCAATAGTTATCCTAATCGGATCCTTTGCCCTCGGCTTCAATATTAAAGACGCAAAGTGGCTGAATGGAAAAATCGCATCCGCAACAGCCGAACAAATGAACGTGGCAACGGATGTGGAACGCCAGAAAGCGGAATTGGATTTGCAGGTTCTCAGAACACAAACCGAGATCCAAATCGCTCAGCAAAAGCAACAAGCAGAATACCAAGCTGCAAAACAGCAACAAGAGCTTGACGCTTCGAATGCAGCCAACGCACAGAAGGCGAATTTCAAGGAGAGTTTATACAACACCTTCAACTTTGGTCTCATGGCTGTGATAATTGCCGTCTGTGTTGTAGTCACGGTGGTCGGAATCAACGCTGGCGTTGGCCTCTACAAATTCTTGAATGCCAAAGCACAAGCTATACAACCCAACCAGCCTTCGACGGTTTTTGTGCAAGAGAATCGCCGTCACTCTTCACCTGCTGCTCAGAAAGCGCGACAACGTGAACGAGAAGAGCGCGAGAGGCAGTTACTTGAAGATCGCATCAACCAGATCTTTCGCAACACGAA
>Ga0137334_1000086_pt1 | contig 13802 bp, 9 predicted proteins | sample EasRivERMLT262_2_FD_104776 | JGI IMG/M metagenome (GOLD analysis project Ga0137334, IMG submission 104776) | Soil microbial communities from meander-bound floodplain in the East River, Colorado, USA - East River MetaG ERMLT262_2 | ecosystem: Environmental > Terrestrial > Soil > Floodplain ...
AACGTTCATCACCCGTGCGTTCATAAGCGCCAAAAAGTAATTTACCAGAGTTGACCAAGTCGACGTTATATTCTTCCAAGCGATAGGTGCGGATGGTTCCATCGGGCTGGATGAAGTGATCGATCCAATCGGCAACAAATTTGAGATAACGCTCTTCGCCGGTCGCTTCGCCCGCTTTTTGGATCGCCAACACCTGCAATCCATGATCGTAATTCCAGGAGAAATCCTTCTGGGTGTAGCGTTGCAGGGTCGATTCGACCATGCGGGAAGACCATGAATTAATTTTTTGCGAAGAGGTTGGTTTCATGATGGCAGCCTGTTGTTATGCAACCGTCGTTGCGGACAGATATTCTTTGTTGAGTTGCAATAATTTACTGAATAACTCCCATGAGTCATCCAACGGAAGATGATTTGATGGGTCGTTGAAGAATGCTTGAAAGGCGAGGTCAGTGTTATCGGTCAGCGCGGCTTCGATGATGAGTTCCTGATTCGTGCTGTGCTGGTTAATAAGCGGAGCGATCCCTGTGGGGAGCGCGCCTGCACTCAACGGGCGGACGGAGTCGCGGCTGAAGTGTGCGTTGGTCTCGACTACTGCATGAAGTGGCAGGTTGGAAACCTGCCCTACGTTTTCTAAGTTGATATTGGTGACCAGATCGCCGAGACCCAATAAAGCTTTGATCATGCCAACGCCTTCTTCGCCTGAGGATTCGAGCGCAAGCGGGGTAACGCCGTTCATCAGGTCACGAGTCTTTTGCGGGGCAGTCTCCCAGCGTTCGATGCGATAGGAGACGGGCGTGCGGATGACGCCCCATTTAAATAAAGTTTCTGGAGAGCGAATAAAGCCGGGTAAAAATTCCACGAGATGACGGTCGCCTGCAGCAGCGAGGACGCCAAAGCGTTTGAATAAATTAAATTTGACTTGATCGGTGCTGTGGAACCAATCATTGAAAGCTTCGACTTCTGCCTGGGTGTAGGTACGGAGTGTGTCAGGCTGTTCGAGATGATGCTTCAATAATTTCAAAAGGTCATGACCTTGATAAGTCGCTTTGTCCACCCATGTGAAGTGGTTGATTCCCAGAACGTTGACTTGGATCTCATGTCTGGGAGGAATCTCAATGTTCAGGTACTGCGATGCCACACGTGCCAGCATGCGTTGTGCGGAGAAGACTTCGTGACAGCATCCAAAGACCTTGAGTTCGGGTGCGATACGGGTCAATGTCCGCGTGCAGATGGACATGGGGTTGGTGTAGTTGATGCTCCATGCGTTCGGACAGTAGGCGGCTAGGGCTTGGGCAAAGTCTTTGTAGGTGGAAGCAGACCGAAGTCCACGGATAAGACCCGCCGCTCCCGTTGTGTCGCCGACGGGATAGTAGAGTCCGTATTCTTCAGCGAGCGCGATCTCATCCTGCATCACTTCCAGAGAGCCTGGCTGAATCGATATGATGACAAAATCTGCATCATGTAATGTTTCTCTCAACGTAGATACAGCCGTATAGTGCCATTGCGATAGGGCGCCAGTTTGAGTCTGTATCCAATTGCCCAACTGCTCATTGAGGCGCGCAGAGTCCATGTCAATGTCGTAGAGCGCGACTTCGCCGGTGAGGTCGGGACAAAGTGCGAGATCGATCATCAACTTGCGCGCCCAATCACGGCTTCCGCCGCCGATGTAGGCGATTTTGAGAGGGATGGGTGTGGACATCATCTTGAAAATGAGGAGATTGCTTCGGGATTTCGACGCTGTCGCGTCTCAACCCTCGCAATGACATAAATGACGTATCACAGTAAGGCGGGCGGTTGTTGCCGCCCGCCTTTTTTCAAATACTGGTTACTTTAGAAGTCCAGCATCGGTGAGGGCTTGCTTTGCGGCGGCTTCGTACTCTGCGGCGCCGAGCGAGTCGAGACCAGCAAGATACTCAGCCCATGTTTCGTCGGTAAGTTCCTTCTGCCCGAGCACGAATTGGATCAACCCTTCGGTATAGAAGCGGTCGAAGTCAGCCGCGTTGGCGGGCGGCAGGATGACCTGAATGCCACGTCCATCCACCCAGGCTTGTTCCTGGAAGAAACCTAGGAAGCTCATTGGCTGCATCGTGCGACCATTGATCGTCTTGTATTCAGGATAGCGGGCGACAATTTCCTGTTCGGAGTTGTAGAAGACCAATTGATTACGCATCTGTGTGAACGGTTGACGTTCTGGCGCAGTGTAGGCTTCTACAGGATCAAGACCTTCGGTGGAAATATTGCCATTTGCATCGATGATAAAGTTCTTGCCTTCTTCACCGAAGCCAAGCAAATAGTAACCATCGGTCGCCATCCATTCGAGCAGGCTGGCAATCGCTTCACCCTTGCCTTCATCGACGGCTTTTTGTGAAACACCAAAGATCTGACCGCGTCCGGTGTAAACGCCATAGTACGCATCGCCATTGGGTCCCTTTGGCGAAGCGACTGGAATCCACTCTGCATCGGGGAAGTTCGTGTCAAAGGGCTCATAGTTGGATTTATTGGTCAGGGCAGCGAAGTCCTCCCACATGATGCCGAAGGAACCTTGTTTCCAGCGGGCACGGAAGTCATCACGCGTGAGTGTGGGCCAATCGGGATCGATGACCTTCGCGTCTACCAGAGACTTGAAGTATGTAAGGGCATCTTTGTATTGCGGGTTACGAACGTTGAGTCCGAAATCACCTTTGCCTGAGAAATTCCAAACACCCGGCACACCATAGGCACCCATGATGAAGTCAAAGCGAGTGCCAAGTCCCTGCCCGTTCAGGAAGCCACCATAACCATAGGTATCGTTCTTGCCATTGCCATCGGGGTCCTGCGTTGTAAAGGCTTGAGCAACGGTGAACAATTCTTCAGGTGTAGTGGGAACAGAGAGTCCGAGTTTGTCGAGCCAATCCTTGCGGATGACCAGACCTTCGCGCTTCGGGATGGGAGGCGGCTCGGGCAAACCATATTGATGATCGTAGAACGAAACAAGATCGATCGCCAACGGGTCGTTGTAGTGCAGTTTGGTGCGTTCAGGCATGAGCGGCATCAGGTCTTCCACGGGAGCCATCAAGCCGAGGTCAACAAGACGGAGCAATGCGCCGCGATTATCATTGTTGGCGCTGACCATTTGGAACAGGTCAGGCAGGTCATTGGCGGCGGCTACAGCGTTGATCTTTGCTTCGCCATCCGCGCCGGTCGGGACAATGACATAAGTGAGATTGATATTGAGTTCATCATGGATGATCTGATAAGCAATCCAATCTTCAGGTGGTGCACCAGCTTCAGTCACAGTTGCCTGCGCCCAGAGCACGATGTCAACAGGTTCGGGTGGGGTTGTAGCGGTGGGAACAGCTGTCGGTTCCGCTGGTGCTTGCGTTGCTTCCGGCGGTGCGGCTTCCGTCGGTGTGGCGGCAGGAGCACATGCAGCCAGAATCTGGCTCAATACCAGAAGAGATACTACAAAAATCATTTTCCAGTTTTTCATCTTCTTCTCCTTTTAAATTTTTGATGATGAGGGACATGCAATTGGTCCCTGATTCCTGAAGCCGGGTAGAGAATTTGCATTTATTCCTTAACACCTCCAACCAATGTACCTTTTGTGAAATAACGCTGGATCCATGGATAAATCAAAAGCATGGGGATCATCGTGATCAATACGCCGGCCGCTTTCAACGACTCGATGGAAGCGGAACTGAACGCGTTGTATTCCACATACTCGTTGAAACTCGCCGAGATAAGGATGTTGCGCAGCAGAACCGGCAACGGCATCAGGTTGTTATCGTTCAAGTACAAAAGCGGAGTAAAGAATTCATTCCAGAAGAAAACAGCATAGAACAGTCCAATGGTCAGCAAGATGGGTTTCGAGAGCGGCAGGATGATGTGCCACAGAACCTGTAATTCATTGGCGCCGTCAATACGGGCGGCATCCTTAAGCTCTTCGGGCAAGCCTTCAAAGAAGCTCATCATCACCAGTGTGTTGTACACACTGACTGCGGGCGGCAGGATGATGGCAAGATAGTTGTTCGTCAGTTTCATGCCTGTGATCAGCAGATAGACAGGGATCAGCCCGGGGCTGAATAGATACGTGAACAGAATAAGCGTCATGATCAATTTGCGGCCGGGCAAATTGCGGGTGGAAAGTCCATAGGCAAGAGGAACGGTTAGGAACAAACTGATTGCAGTTCCCAATAAGGTGATGACCACGCTATTCCATATTGCGCGCGGAAACATGGAGTGACCCAAAAGTTGCCTGAACGCTTCAAAGGTCCATTGGGTTGGCGAAAGGAAGAAGGGAACCCCTTCGCGCGTATAAATATCGAGCGGGATGAAAGCGGTCACGATCACCCGCCAGAATGGGATCAGGATGATGAGCAAGATAATGGTAAGAAAGATCGCGAGTCCAATCTGAAACATCATGGCATCGCGGGTTTTTGAATGCAACATGGCGGCTCTCCTACTCTCCTAGTAAATGCTCTGCTGCGCCAGGCGCTTGGCGATGCGGTTCGAGACCAGGATCAATACCAGCCCGATCGCGCCTTTGAAAAAGCCCACAGCGGTCGCCAGGCTGAACTGGAATTGCAGAACGCCCTGACGATAGACCCACGTATCAAGGATGTCGCCCACGCTGTACACGGGCACGGAATACAGCACGAAGATCTGGTTGAAACCTGCTTCGAGGATATGTCCCATGCGAAGCAACGTGACCAACACGATCACAGGCAGAATGCTGGGGAGGGAGATATACCAGATGCGTTGAAGTGGCGTTGCGCCATCCACAGCCGCGGCTTCATAGAGATCCGGGCTGATGGCAAGGAGAGCCGCAAGATATAGAATCGTGCTCCATCCGGTCTCCTTCCAAATATCCGAAAGGATGACCACCCAACGAAAATGGTCAGGCGATGTAAGAAATGGAATCGGTTCGCCGCCGAATTTTTCGATGATCGCGTTCAACATGCCATTTCCCGGCGAGAGGATAACCAGCAACACACCGAACATGATGACCCACGAAAGGAAGTGCGGCAGATAGATCATGGTCTGTACGAAAGTGCGGTACTTTACCAGCCACGTTTCATGCAGGGCAATTGCACAAAGGACCGCAATGGGCAGACCTAAAAGAAGTTTCGCCACACTGAATATGATTGTATTCGTCATCAGTTCTGTGAAATAGAACGAGTTGATGAACGTCTCGAAATGTTTGAACCCCACCCATGGACTTCCCATCACACCCAGCAACGGCTTGAAATCTTTGAACGCGATCTGCGCGTTCCATAATGGACCGTACTTGAAGACCACAAAATAAATCAATGTGGGAGCCATTAGGAAATACAGCCAGCGTTGCCGCCACATGGAACGCAAAAACTTCTTGAAATTGAATTTTTCAGTGGATGAGGGTAATGAAGGAAGTGTTTTCAAGGTCATAAGGTTTCTCCGATGAATTGGATTTTGGATTGATCAGGGCCAAAACCGTCTTCACCTGAAGAGTCGACTACTGGCATCTTAGCAGGTTGAGTTTGGATTTTGGCGATACACACTTGGATAAAACCGTCCTATTTATATTTCCTCTTGCGCTCGGTGCAAGTGTCGAGACGATGTGAGCGGAGTGATGAGCGTTCTTCCCCAGCGCCACTCTGTAGATAGGTGTGCGACGAACGCAGCGAAGCGGGGCTTGGGAGCAAAGGCGAATCCATAGTAAACTTTATTTTAGAAAGAGGCAAATACAAAGTTATGCCAACGGACAGAGCCACACTTGGTTTTTTACTCGCCAGCCTGCACACCGGCGCAAGCCTTGTCATCTGGCCCAGCCTGCTGGACGCCGCCGAGCGTCATGATGTCAACCTGATTTGTTTTCCTGGGGGGCGCCTTCAAGCCGCAGACTCTTTTGAAATTCAGCGCAACGCGATCTTCGATCTCGCGAACAATCAATCTCTCGATGGTCTGATCACCTGGTCATCATCTCTGGGTGGCGTGCTCGGACCTGCCGAGAGCAAGGCATTTCACCAGCGCTATCAAACGCTCCCGATGGTCAGCCTGGCGCAATTTATGGAAGGAACGCCGACCGTTTCTGTGGATAGCTACCTCGGCATGCGTGCCCTGCTCGCTCATTTGATAGAAGAACATGGGTTTAAGCGCCTCGCCTTCATTCGCGGACCGGAGGAACATTACTACGCCCAGGAACGCTACCGCGCTTATCTCGATTCACTCCAAGCTCTTGGTCTGCCTCTTGACCCCGAGCTTGTCACCCGCCCTTTGCCTTGGGAGGCGGGAGCTGAGGCGATAGCGATCTTACTAGACGAGCGTGGACTCAAACCCGGCAAAGATTTCGATGCAGTCGTCGCCGTCAGCGACATGATGGCAATCTGGGCGATGAAAACCTTGCAGGCGCGTGGCTTTGAAGTGCCAAACGATGTGGCGGTCACCGGCTTCAACAACTCGCGCGAAGAGCGCCTGTCCACGCCGCCGCTTACGACGGTTGACCTGCCGTTCGGGGAACAAGGCTCGAAGGCAATGGAAGTGTTGTTGCAGCAACTCGCAGGCGAGACTGTCCCCGCTTTGATCACGTTGCCATCCAAGTTGATCGTACGGCAGTCTTGCGGTTGTCCATCAAAGGCGCTCGCGCTGGCAGCCTTCATGCCAACAGATAGACCAGAAGAAGGCAAGGGGAAGACCAGCGAAGCAGTCCTGTGGAAAAAGCTTGAAGATGTGCGGGCAGGCTGCGTGTCCGAGATGGAGGCGGCAACGGCTTTTCATCCAGAAGAATCAAAAGAGCTATTCGAGTCCATCTTTGACGCATTCATTCAAGAAGCCGAAAAACCATCGCAAAAATTCCTGCTCACTTTGAATAACATACTTGAACAAACCATTCATTTGGATCACGATCTCGTGCATTGGCAAAATGTGATTTCGATTTTGCGGCGCTGGGCTTTAAGTTATCTTTCAAATACAGAAAAAGTGGAAGCGCTCATCTCACAGGCGCGCGTGGTCGTGGAAGAGGCGGCCCAACGGGCGCAGTCCTATTCGCAATGGCGCGCCGACCGTGAAGCGGAAAATTTACGTGAGACCAACCGTGCGTTACTGACTACGTTTGACGTGAAGCAATTAACCGATGTGTTGGGTGAGCGTCTGCCCACACTTGGCATTCCGAGTGTATATCTCGTGACCTATGAACAATCGACCGATGCGGAGGTTCCCGAATACGCGTGTTTGATGTTGGCGTACACTGATCATGAACTCGTCGCGATCGGGCAGGATGGTATGCGTTTTTCAACACACCAAATTATCCCGCCAGAATTTCTGCCAAGGAACCGTCGTTATAGCCTTGTGGTTGAGCCGTTATATTTTCAAGATAAGTCTTTGGGTTATGTTGTTTTTGAGATCGGTCCACATGACGGCAACACGTATGAATTGCTGCGCAACAATTTAAGCAGCGCCTTGCAGGGAGCGATGCTCTTTCAGGAAATTCAACAAGCCCGACTCGCCGCCGAAAAAGCGGATCGTATCAAGACCCGTCTACTTGCAAATGTCAGTCACGAAATGCGCACCCCCTTGAACATCATCACAGGTTATACACAGGATGCGCTGCAAACTCCGAACAAATACGGGCGCGAACTTCCTACCTCATTGTTGAACGACTTTCATCAGATCCAAAGCAACGCCGAACATCAACTGCGCGTTATCAATGATTTACTTGATCTTTCACGCGCCGAAATTGATGAACTCGATCTATCGCTTGAATTACTCGACCCGCACCAACTGTTGGTAGATGCATTTCACGATCTTGCCGATCGGTCCACATCGCCGGATATTAACTGGAAAATGGAAATCCCAGAACGCCTGCCCCAAATCCGTACGGATGCCGTGCGCCTGCGACAGATATTTTTGAACCTCCTGAGCAACGCCAAGAAATATACACAAAGCGGAGAGATCACATTGGGCGCCGAGGTCACGCCGCCGCAGATCCATTTCTGGGTGACGGATACGGGTCTTGGAATTAACCGTGAACAACAGGAACGCATCTTTGAACCGTTCGTTACTCTTGAAGAGAATCGCCGTATTGCCGGCGGGATCGGACTGGGACTTTCGATCACGCGTCATCTCGTTGCGCTTCACGGCGGGACGATGAAACTGGACAGCCAGCCCAATCAGGGTTCAACCTTCCACATTTATCTGCCTCTGCCCGCCCTAGACCAAACAAAACCCGCGAAACATGGTGATCTTTCTTCTGTGTTATTGCTCATTTCATCCAGCGCTGAACCGACAAAAGAAATCCTTGAAATGTGCCAAAAGCAAAATCTGGAAATCTTCAAACTGAGAAACAGCGAAGATCTTGAAACCGCACTCGGCGCCACAAAACCGGTCGCGCTCGCATGGGATTTATCCAGCGCACAGCCAAGTGATTGGGCGTTGGTGCGGCGCTTACGGCATTATCCTAATTTGAGCCAAATGCCATTCATTCTCTATGGACACCTCGCTGAAGAGCATATTGGAATGACAGGCTTTGTTGTCAAATCATCGAACACAAAAACATTACTAGATGCTGTCATCGCCATAAGCCCGAATCAAAACAAGGGTCCGATCCTCATCGTGGATGATGACCCACAAGTGCGCGAGTCGCATAAGAAATTAGTGGAAGAAGGTTTGCCTAATTATCCCGTTCGCCTGGCAGAGAATGGTGAAGTTGCACTGGTGGCAATGGCAAAAGAAGTCCCGTCCCTGGTCCTGCTCGATCTAGTCATGCCCAACCTGAGCGGTGCAGATGTACTCGACCAGATGCGCGCCGATACAAACCTACGTCAGGTGCCCGTTATTGTATTGAGCAACAAAGTATTGAGTCTTGATGATGTCAAACGTATCGAAAGCCATACGCGTGTCACGTTGCAAAGCAAAGGTATCTGGTCGGAGGACGAAACGGTTACAGCACTTAATCGTGCCATCTTCGGCGAAGAGACTCTGCCCGCGCACACCAGCGCGCTGGTCAAACAAGCGATTGCATACCTGCACCAGAGTTACACACATCCTGTTTCAAGATGGGAGATTGCTGAAGCCGTGGGCGTCAGCGAAGATTACCTCAGTCGTGTCTTCAACCGTGAGTTGAATATCTCCCCGTGGGATTATCTCAACCGCTATCGTATCCTTCATTCAAAACAATTACTGATAAACACAACTGAAGCTATTGGCTCCATTGCACGGCAGGTGGGATTCAAAGATCAGGCGTATTTCAGTCGTGTGTTCCACAAGGTCACAGGAGTATCACCACAGGGATATAGAGAGAGATAGAAACGAATTAACTTTTACCCAATCATGATCTTTGGGCGATATTGCAACACCTCTGCCAAATGCGCGGACTGGATCTCTTCACTCCCTGCTAGGTCCGCCATTGTGCGCGCAAGTTTCACGCTTCGCATGCGATGATATACACATGCCGATAAATTGAGTTGTCTCATCACCGCGCGCATCAAACTTTGATACTTCGACAAGCTCAGTACATCGCTTTCATCCTGCAGCTTGCAAAACTTCCATATTTCCCCGACACGCATATCGGCATTACACAAAGTCAGAACTGTAATTGGAAAAATCTCTAGTTTGTATCTCACATGCCGCGTGCGCGAATAGATCCACTTGACTCACCTTTCGATCTCCTCTCATTTTCGTAATCGACACATAAAAATTTGGCAGTGGTTAAGTAATCAGTGATAGGTTATGATGAATGATAAAAAGCCTCGTAACGATTTCGTGCATAACCTCAGACTCTCCATGGGGTTTGTCTGCCCGCTGCCTTTACCCACGCACTCATGAGTCTCTTCAGAAAAAACGAGTTGATAAACTTCCCAGAAATCGCTGTAGCTTTGGCAGGTCCGATATGCAGATGGAATTTGTTCCCAAAGTTTACGGCAGGTTGCCTCGCTGCGATCACCGATGACAAATGCCACGATTTGGCGAGTCCGACGACACATGACCGTCCAGATCCAGCGTTTGTTCCGTCTTTCATAAACAAATGACCACATTTCATCGGCTTCCAACACATCTTCGGGTTCGGCGGGCAAAAGCGTGTCTTCAAGTTTCGGGTTGGTTTCGTCTTTTTTTTAGCCAAGCAGCCAGTGTTGGACAGCTCACACCAAAGGTGCGTTGCACGCCGCGCATGCTGGAGCGTTCATGGTAGGCAGATAAGATTTGTTCTTTCTGCGCTTTGCTGTATCCACGTTTCGGTTCAAGCACACCACGTTTTTTTCCACAGTCTTTGCACGCATATTGCCGAATGCCACTCGCATTGTGACCATTTTTGACGATGTTTTGGCTATCGCAATTTCGACATCGGTATACAACAAGTTTAGCTATCATGTTCAGACTATACTACAAATCACTTCAACATAAACACTACCTCGGTTTTTTTATCACCGCTGTATGTGAAGATCTCGTCGAACTCAGCTGTTTTGACTTCGGCAGGCATAGGTGCCTCCGGTATTTGTTCGGCTTGTTCCTTTGCCCAATTGGCCACCGTCTGATGATGAACGCCTAGTTGTCGTCCTGGGCGTCTCAATCCTAAGCCATCAATGTACATTTTGATGGCTTTCTGCCGAAAGGCTCTCCCATACCCTTGGGCTTTTTTCTCGGGTGTATAACTACACCCACAACTATAGCAACGATACCGTTGACTACTTGCCTGGGTTCTGCCATTCTTATGTTGTTGTGGCTTTTGTTCACAATTGGACATTTCATATCCCTATTTTACACACTCTTCTCGCCACTCCCCAATTTGCTACCTGGGTCAGAGATGTTGAAAGTACAATATAATGCTACAGTTCGCGAGATGAGTTGGCTTGCGGAAAGAACCCTGTAAGTCTTGGAGAACTAACATGCCTGGTGGTTTTTTTATCGGTCCCCTGGAAGTTCGGTTATACGGCATCATCATTGTTTCAGGTGCAGTGTTGGGCGCGTGGCTCGCTACGCGTGAAGCCAGGCGCCGTGGTCATAACCCGGATATTGTTTGGGATCTGCTGATCTACCTGATGATCGGCGGGATCATCGGCGCGCGCATCTGGCATATCTTTACCCCCTCGCCCAATATTCTGGTGCGTGATTCGATCACTGGTCAAATGGTCAACCCGTATTTTGCCGGTGGCACGCTCCATATCCTTGATATTCTGGCGATTTGGAAAGGCGGGTTGGGTATTCCGGGTGCTGTGATCGGTGGCGCGATCGTGCTCTATTTTTACTCGAAGGCGAATAAGATCAATTTTGCAGAGTGGGCGGATATTATCGCGCCGAGCATGGCGTTGGGTCAGGGTGTGGGGCGCTGGGGGAATTATTTCAATCAGGAACTCTATGGTGCGCCGACGAGTTTGCCGTGGAAGATCTTTATTGACCCTGCGCATCGTCTGCCCGCTTATTTGGATGTGGATTATTATCATCCGCTGTTTTTTTATGAGTCGCTGTGGAACTTTTTCAACATGTTCCTGCTGATCTGGATTTCGCGGCGATATGCGGAGCGCTTAAGAACGGGCGATATCTTCCTTGTGTATCTGATCGTTTACCCCGTCGGTCGCTTCTTTCTGGACTTTTTGCGGCTCGATGCTGCGATGGTCGGCGGCATCAATATCAATCAGACCATTATGGGGGTTGTGGCATTATGTTCAGCCGGGTTCTTATACTTTCGGCATCGCAAGGTACACACCACTTGATCGCTGATAAGATTTTTGGGGTGACTGTTGTCTTATTGACCGTAAGATTGTCTATGCTATGCTCATAATTTAAATGGATTGGAAAACCAATGATTGAAACGAATGACCTAAGTAAACAATATAACAACGATTTTTGGGCAGTGGATGGTGTAACGTTGACTGTACAGCCTGGGCAGATCCTTGCATTGCTTGGGCAAAATGGCGCTGGTAAAACCACCACGGTGCGCATGTTAACAGCTTTGCTGAGTCCTACGCGTGGCTGGGCGCGGGTGGGTGGTTATGATGTCGCGAAGCATCCGCAGGAAGTCCGCGCGAATGTGGGCGTGTTGACAGAACAACATGGGCTGTACATGCGCATGACTGGTGAAGAGTACCTTGATTATTTTGGCAAAGTATACAGTCTCGATGCGAAGACTCGCAAATCGCGTAGTGATTATTTGTTGGATTACTTTGGACTGAAAGAAGCAGCGCGTCGACGCTCCGGTGAATATTCAAAAGGCATGAAACAAAAACTGGCACTGGCACGTGCTTTGATCCATGATCCGGTTGTGCTGCTATTGGATGAACCCACCTCGGCAATGGACCCTGAGTCCGCGCAGTTGGTGCGGAGTGAGATCTCGCGTTTGCGTTCGTCAAAGCGCACGATCATTATCTGTACCCATAATCTGGCAGAGGCAGAAGCGCTTGCCGATCAAATCGCGATCATCTATCGCGGCAAGATTCTCTTGAATGGTACGTTGGAAGAATTGAAGCGGGCTGTCTTGGGTCCCGTTGAGTATGAAGCTAAGTTTGCCTATGAATTTGACGCGGGTGAGTTTGAATTGCCGTCAGGGGCAATATTGGCTTCTCGCAGCGCGACCAGTTTGCGGTTTAGAGTTGAAGCGCCGCAGGATGTGAATCCGAAACTGGTGAATGCATTAACATCCCGGAATGCACCGTTGGTCTCTTTCCAGGAAGTCCCCAAAAAATTGGAACATGTATACCTCAAAACCATGGCGGATGCACAGGGTGTGGTCTATGCGGCGTAACTGGAATGCCATCTGGATGGTGGCTCAGCGTGAATTCCAGGACCAGTTCCGTGACTGGCGTATTATCGTGCCCATGTTCATCATGGTGGCTTTGTTCCCGTTCGTTGCAGATAACTCGACCCGGCAGGCGATTAATTTTATGAATCGTTTCGGCGGTGATTTGATCCTGGATCGGATCATCCCTTTTGTAATATTGGTCATCGGGTTCTTTCCGTTGTCGTTTACCTTGATCGTGGCGCTCGAGTCGTTTGTAGGAGAGAAGGAACGCGGTACTATTGAGCCGCTGTTAAGCTCGCCTCTGGATGACCGGCATCTGTACCTCGGTAAGTTATTGGTTGGGGTTTCTACGCCCCTGTTGTTCAGTTATGGTTCTGTTGGGTTGTATCTATTGTTGCTATCGCGGCGTGCGGTGGAATTCCCAAGCGCCTATATGATGACGCTGATCCTTCTGCTTACATTTGCCCATGCGGTGTTAATGGTAAGCGCGGCAATCGTTATTTCTGTGCAAGCCACTACGATCCGTGCTGCGAACCTGCTGGCGTCCTTTGTTGTAGTGCCGGTTGCATTTCTATTACAAGGTGAGACGGTATTGATCTTCTGGGGTGATGAAGGCGTGCTGTTCTATGCTGTGGCTGGTTTGACGATTCTCTCAGGGCTTCTGATCCGTTTGGGTCTTTCGCATTTCAAGCGCGAATATTTGCTGGGGCGTGAGATCGATACGTTGAATTTCAAAACGATGGGACAGACATTCCTGACACGCGTGACTGGGGAAGCAAAATCGATTTCTGAATGGTATAGGACGGAAATACCGTCCACGCTCAGGCAATTGCGCCAGCCTCTGTTTATTGTAATAAGTGTTGCAGTATTAACCATTGCCGCCGCTTATATGTGGGTTGTGATATATGTACCCACATATATTGAAATCTCGCCTGATCGTATTCAGGATGCACAAAAATATCTTTCCGCTAACATAGGCAATTTAGATTTTTTGAGTGAGAATATCCCCGCTCCCTGGTTATTCTTTTCCAATGTGCGCGCGACGATTTTATTTCTGTTTGCAGGATTAATATCGTTTGCCACACTAGGTGTCACCTTGTTTATGGTCAATATGGCA
>Ga0137334_1000087_pt1 | contig 13752 bp, 12 predicted proteins | sample EasRivERMLT262_2_FD_104776 | JGI IMG/M metagenome (GOLD analysis project Ga0137334, IMG submission 104776) | Soil microbial communities from meander-bound floodplain in the East River, Colorado, USA - East River MetaG ERMLT262_2 | ecosystem: Environmental > Terrestrial > Soil > Floodplain ...
CGGTTCTCATGCAGCAACTTCTCCGCATCCTTCAAAGAAATTTCAGGCGAAGCCGTCACAACTTTCTTTTGCATCACATCGCTTACCGGTTTGGTATCGTTATTTTCGAACAGCAAATCACGCGTGGTAACAATACCCACCAACGTATCGCCGCCGTTCAAGATCAAGATCCCGCCTGTGCCAGTTTCATCCATCAACTTTTTCAGGTCACCCACCGTATGCGCCACCGTCATCGTGATCGGATTATCCACGATGAACGACTCGGCTTTTTTCACACGCTGGATATGTCGCGCCTGTTCATCGATCGACAAAAACCGATGGATGATTCCGATCCCGCCTTCACGCGCCATCGCGATCGCCATTTCGCTTTCCGTCACCACATCCATGTTCGCAGAGACAATGGGAATCTGCAATGTGATCTGATTCGTCAGACGGGTTTGGATTGAGATCATGCGCCGCGAATCTACATCGGAATATTGCGGCACGAGTAATACATCATCATACGTTAGGGCAGTTTCTTGCAAAATTTTCATGGGAACTCCTGTTCACTAAAATCAAACCGCCCGAATTATAATGCTTGAGCCGTTCTTTGCATGCGGATGAAGAACACGCTTCGCTTCGACTTTCGAGTTGCTCATTCCAAAACTAGTTTGGTTGGTCGCTCATAAGTTCTTACAAGAAATATCTCGAAACCCTGAAAGGGTGAAATGTTTATAGCTACGGTGATACATGAAAACAAACCCCGAAGGGGTGTCAGAAATTATCAATGAACCTATGACATCCCTTCGGGATTACATTTTTCGTTATTGCATGATTACAATCCTTTCACCCCTTCGGGGTTGCAGAAGCAGAAAAGGTGTTTAGGACTCAGACACAAAAAATACAAGCAGTTGGAAGCAAACTTGGTGGTCTCGACTGCTTGCGCTCGACCACCAGAGCATAGAGGAGACAACATGACAGTAACAGCAGTGATCGGTTCGCAATGGGGTGACGAGGGCAAGGGCAAAGTAGTGGATTATCTCGCCGAGCGTGTGGATTATGTGGCACGCTTCAACGGCGGGAATAACGCTGGGCATACGGTCATCAATGAATTTGGGACGTTCAAGATTCATCTGGTGCCATCGGGGATCTTTGCACAGAACGCAACGGGACTGATAGGCGGCGGCGTGGTCATTGACCCGCAAGTGCTGCTCGAAGAAATTGATATGCTGAATAAAGCCGGCGTGAAAGTGGACGGGCGCTTATGGGTTTCGCCGCGTTCACATATCATCATGCCGTATCACAAGATTTTAGACGGCTTGTACGAAGAAGCCAAAGGCACCGGCGCCACCGGGACAACCCGCCGTGGCATCGGACCGGTGTTCGCAGATAAGGTCAGCTACAACGGCATCCGTTGGACGGATTTCACAACCAGCGCATTTGAATCGCGGTTGGCAATGCAGATGGAATTAAAGAATAAGATCATCGTTGCATTAGGCGGCGAAGCATTGAAGTACAACGAAGTGTGTGATACCTATCGCGCTTATTACGATAAGCTCAAGCCATACATTCGCGAGTTATTCTCACTGGTGCAGGATGGCTTGAAAGCGAACAAACACTTTTTGCTCGAACAAGCGATGGGCACATTTCTGGATACCGATTGGGGCACATATCCGTTCGTGACTGCCTCAACGACAATCCCCTCCGCCGCCTCGGCTGGACTTGGCATCCCGCCACGCTACATCACGAATGTAGTCGGTGTGACCAAGGCATACACTACCCGTGTCGGCGCGGGACCGTTACCTACTGAAATTCTTGATCGGCATAGCACGGCATATGAACAATTCGGTGAAGTTGCCGCAACCACGGGACGTATCCGCCGCGTGGGTTGGCTGGATCTGGAGATCGTGAGAACCGCTGTATTATTGAGTGGAGTGACTGAACTATGCGTTACGAAATTGGATGTACTGAGCGATCTCGAGGAACTCCAAGTCTGTGTTGGTTATAAACTCGATGGGAAACCTGTGGGTTACACCGATGTGGATGCGTACGGGTTGGATAAAGTCGAACTCGTTTATCAAAAGGTCAAAGGCTGGAAGGAAGATATCAGCAAGGTCAGGTCGTTTAATGAGTTGCCTGCGAACGCCCAGGCTTATATAAAGATGATCGAAGACGCAGCAGGCGCCCCGGTGAAGTGGATCGGCGTTGGTCCAGAGCGGGATGCAACGATCAGGAGATAAAGAAGTAATAAGCGAGAGAACATAGAATAAAAATCGGCAGTCACTTCACTGTGACTGCCGATTTTTATTGTCATGCCTTTTACTTCAAGCCGAACGAGGCATTGATCTCAGCGCGGACGGAGATCTGCCCTGCACTGAGGGGACCGTCGTCCAATGTAGGAGATTCGCCGTCTGATGGTGCTGCATTTTGCACAACATTTTGTGTCATCAGATTTTGATTGGAGTTGTAACCATAATAACCATACCACCACCAGCCTCCATTGTAAAAACTGGACTGGGTATTTTCATTGATGGTCAGGACACAACCAACGCTTGACCCAGCAGCGTTTGAAAGCGCATCCGCTTTTTCTCTGGCGGCTTTCATTGCCACTTCACGCGCCTGGTCGCGGTATTTCCGCAGTTCACTGGTATAAAACTGGACGTCCACCACCTGATTGGCGCCTGCCTGAAATGCAGCGACAATGGTGTCATTGGATTTGCCTACATCGCGCATCGTGATCTCGACAATGTTATAGATGCGATAGCCTTTGATATGGAGCGAGTCATAATCTTCGTACAGCGGTTCAATGGTGTACCAATCGCTGGCGATGTCCTTTGCTTCAATGCCTTGTGATTTCAATGCTTTGATAACCTGATTGATGGTCGCAGCGTTCTTCGCCTGCGCCTCCTTTGCGGACCTGCCGTTGGATTGCACACCCAATTTGATGAGGGCACGGTCGGGTGTCACGTTGACACCTGCCACCCCACTGACTTGAATGGAACGAGTTGAGTCGCATACGGCGGCTTGAGGCGGAGGAGTGACTTCAACGGTAGGTGTTGTCGCCGCAGCATGGACATTGAAATTCGGCATGCCAACACTCAGCAGGATGAAAATCAAAGTGCAGGCGAGAATGGTATTGACGATGATGGAAAATTGTTTCATGGGAAGCTCCTATTGTGCAAGTGGTATCATGCTCAATATCTTATTCCCATGATGTGTCAGGGCTGTGTCAGGGCTGTGTCAGGGCTGTGTCAGGTTGTAGGCAGTTTCATGCCTTGTTCCATCGGGGGCTAAGCCCCCGATGAGCTACATCTGAAGCAGCCATAATGTAATCGTTGTCCCCTCACCTTCGAGGCTTTGTGCAGAAATTTTCCCGCCGTGGGCAGTGACCAATGCGCGCGCAATCGCAAGCCCCAGACCTGTGCCGCCGCTGATTCGGTCGCGGGATGTCTCGACGCGGTAAAAGCGCTCAAAGATAAACGGCAGGTTCTTGGCAGGAATCCCCTTCCCTAGATCGCTGACCGAACATTCGATTCCATCTTCTTTTGGTTTGATCGTGACAGTAATGGTTGAGTTTGCTGGCGAGTGACGAATGGCATTATCCAAAAGGTTATCGAGAACCTGGGAGAGGCGATCTGGGTCTGCAGAGACTGAATTCGAATCCCCAACTACCTTCAGTTCCACATGTTGACGCGCAGCCAATCGACTCATATTTTCGCAACGCATGCGCGCCAACTCAACCAAATCTAAGTCTTGAATATTCAATTGAAGCGCACCAGCATCTGCACGGGTTAGCACAAGTAATTCATTGACCATGCGGATTAAACGATCCGTCTCACGCATCATAGAAGTTAACAGCGAACCGCGTCCCTCGACGTCGTCAAGTGCGCCATCTTCGAGAGTCTCGATCGTGCCTTTGATGACTGTGAGCGGAGTCCGCAATTCGTGAGTGACATCAGCGATGAATGCTTTTTTTGCTTCGTCAGATTGGCGCAGGTTTTCAGCCATCTCATTGAAAGTCTGGCTGACGCTGTGAAGTTCGGAGATGTCACTATTGGCGGGCACTTTCTGTTTGAGGTCACCTTTTGAAATGGCAACTGCCGCCGTGGCTAATCCTTCAAGCGGAGCAGCGATCTTGCGCGCCAAAACACTGCCTGCCATGCCCGCAAGCAGGACGGCAACCACGATAGCGCCGAGCAGCTGCAAAATTATGTTCATAGGCAAGCCGCTTGAAGGCAAGGGCGTGGCGATATAAACAATACCTGTGATCTCGCCTATTGAATTTTGAACAGGCGCGGCAGCGTAAAGCACAGGTTGATTCCGGATGACACGTCGGATCGAAGTGGCAGGAATCCCTTTCAGCGCTGATTCAATTTCGGGGCGTTGAAGCAACTCGCGGGGTGGAATCGAAGCGTCCGGTTCCGCAAGAGGCAGTTGAATCAATTCATCCGACAAAGGCAAGCCGACAACGACTGCACCGCTGTCGCCAATCAAACGCGTGTGAATGCCTGGCAATATATTCGAGGTTTGTAAATAAGGTTCGGCGGGTTGAGTTGGCAGCGTTGAATCTTGCAGACCTGCCGCGATGAGTTTTGCCTGCGCCAAAAGATTTTCACGCTGGGCGTCCACATAAAGCTTGCTGACCGCCAGCCAGGCAAGCGCGCCCGCAAGCGACATGCCAAGCAGTAGGACGATTAGATTGTTCAGGGAAAGGCGCGTGCGCATGGTTTGCATGTCAGTTGATCCGATAACCCAGACCGCGCACCGATTCAATGCAATCGGCTTCGGGAGCCACAGCGCGGAGTTTGGCACGCAGACGTTTGACCGCGCTATCCACTGCGCGCGTATCGCCAACATATTCATAGCCCCAGGCTTGTTCGAGCAACCGTTCGCGCGTCAGGACTCGCCCAGGGTTGATCAGCAGACGATGGAGCAGATCGAACTCGAGGCGGGTCAACTCGATGGATGTTTCGCCGACAACGATAGAACGCCGCTCGACATCCATCAACAGATTTCCCAGTCCACGCAACAATGTCGAAGGGTTAGCTTCTGCGTCTTTCTGTTCGCTTGACGCGCGCCGCAAGACGGCTTTGATACGTGCCATCAATTCGCGCACGCTGAACGGCTTGGTGACGTAATCATCCGCGCCGATCTCAAGCCCGAGCACGCGGTCAAGTTCCTCGCCGCGTGCCGTGATCATAATAATCGGCACCGCACTGGACTTGCGAAGTTCACGGCAAACATCCAGACCATCCACTTCGGGAATCATTAGATCCAACAAGATCAGGTCGGGCTTGTATTCGCGGGCAAGACGCAGCGCCTCGCGCCCATCTGCTGCAACCTGCACCTCGTACAAGGCTTTGCGGAGATTGTAGGCAATTAAGTCTGTTACAGAAGGCTCATCGTCTACAACGAGAATGCGGTGTGACATATGCCGTAGCATATCATTAATTTGTGGCAGGAATGTGTCAACACGGCTGCTAATCTGGTTTCATTTTACATAAGGTAAAATCAAAGTTGTAAGTTCTTGAAGAACAGAAATAAACCGCTTGCATACATTACAAGTTGTTCACGCGCAAAACCTTTTTGAACCACTGAGACACGGAAACACTGAGAAAAAACAATAAAAAAACTCCGTGCCTCAGTGTCTTATCATCCCAGCATGGGACCGTGGTTAGGATAGCTCAAATTGACACAAGACAATCACATAAGGAGCGCAACATGCACAAGAATCTAGCCAAAGAACTCGAAACCCAAACGCAAAACTTCACCCCTCTCATCACAGATTATTGCCGTTTCGAAAGCGTCGCCGCTCAAAACCGGATGATGCCTGAGACAGCGGCATGGGTGGAAGGACTTCTCAAAGAGACCGGCTTTGAAACTCAACAGCTTGCCGTGGAAGGTGCGCCCAACTATGTATACGGATATTTGAAAGGCAAAGGCAATTTCACGTTGTTACTATACAACCATTACGATGTTCAACCTGAAGCTCCGATAGAGTTATGGGAAAGCTTTCCTTTTGAAGTAACAGAAAAAGATGGCAAACTGGTTGCGCGCGGCATCTGCGATAACAAAGCCGAGTTGATCTCGCGCATCTGCGCCATCCGCGCTATTCAGGCGGCGCAGGGCGAATTGCCGATCAACATCAAGTGGATCATCGAAGGCGAAGAGGAGATTGGCAGCCTGCACTTCGATGCGATGACCAAACAATACGGCGATCTCTTGAAAGCCGATGGCACGCTTTGGGAAGGCGGCGGATTCAATGAGAAAGGCCAGGCAGTGATAGCGTTGGGCTTTCGTGGGATGTTGTATGTTGAATACAGTGTGGAGACCATGAAGGTTGACGCGCACTCCGGCAATGCGCATGCACTTCCCAGCGCAGCATGGCGATTGGTCAAGGCATTGGCGAGTTTGAAAGATGAAAATGGACAGATCATCATCCCCGGTTTCTATGAGGATGTCCGCGAGCCGACGGAGATGGAAAAACAAGCCTCACAAGATAATGTGGATTTTGAGCAGGAGACAAGAGTCAAGGCAATGTATGGTATCGATTCTTTCAATCATCGGCGCAGCGGTTACGATCTGGAATTGTCCGTGTATGAACCGACAGCCAATATTGCGGGTTTCTTATCTGGCTATACTGAACCAGGTGTCAAAACCGTATTACCTGCGAAGGCAATGGCAAAAATGGATTTTCGCCTCGTGCCGAATCAACGTCCCGATGATATTTTGGAAAAACTCAAGAGTCATCTCAAGGCACAAGGCTTCGATGATGTGCAAGTCAAGAAATTAGGAAATGGCGATCCGGTGGTCACACCCGTTGAAGGTGACTTCGTCCAACGCATGACACAGATCTGCAGAGCGTTCACCGAACAGGAGCCGGAGGTTATTCCGCTCGTAGGCGGGACTCTGCCACTACTCGGCGCGATGAAGAACAATGTTGGCGTGTTGGGTATTTCCACTTCAGGCAACCCAGCCTATTACGGCAGCGGTGCGCATGCACCGAATGAGCATATCCGCGTGAGTGATATTCCGCGCGCAATTGAATTCAATGTGTTCATGTTCACCCAATTGGGCGAAACACAAGCATAAAACAATTGCAGAGGCACACATGACAAACTTCATCATCTGGATCATCTTTGGTGCAGTGGCAGGTTGGATCGCCAGCATCATCACCGGCAAGAATCGAAAAATGGGTGCGGTCGCCAATATCGTCGTCGGTATTCTTGGCGCTTTTGTCGGCGCAGGGATCATGAGCACGTTGGGCATTTCAGTTCCTGAAGGGGTAAGTCTCACTGGCTTTCTGGTCGCTGTTATCGGCTCAGTGATATTGATCATTGTGACAAGGTTGATCCGCTGATTAATACAAAACGCCGCGATGATCATCGCGGCGTTTTTGATTCTTGGTTGATGTAGGGGCGACCCGCCTAGCGGGAGCAAATTACTCGACGATCCTGACGGGTCGCCCCTACTTTACGACAGGATGCGTGCCTTCATCCAATCGTTGGAATTATGAAAATCGGATACTGCCGTACCCGGATGTACAAGCGCATCAAACAACGGACGATCAGCAGCGTCGAAAGTTTTATCCAGAATGCCAAGCGCATCTTCGAGATGCGCCAACGTGCGCGGACCAATGATCGGCCCGGTGACGCCGGGTTGGTCTTTCGTCCACAACAAGCTTAATTGTGAAGCGGTCAATCCGCGTTCCTGCGCCATCTTTTCAACTGCCTTACCCACATCAATCCCGCGTTGGGTAACGCGCGCCCTGACCATATTGTTATCCCACAGTTTGGCACGTGAATCTTCAGGGAAGTTGACGGCTTGCGGGTAACGTCCCGCCAGAATGCCCATCGCCAGCGGTGACCAGGGGAGAATCGCCAGGTCATATTTCTGACATAAAGGCACAAGTTCATTTTCAATACGACGGTCGAGCAGATTATAGGGTGGCTGTTCGCTGATATAACGATTCAACCCATAGCGTTCGCTGATGGCTAACGCTTCCATCACCATCCAGGCCGGGTGCGTGGAGCAACCAGCATAGCGGACTTTCCCAGCCCGTATCAAGTCATCGAGGGCGCGCAGCGTCTCCTCTTGTGGATGAGTCAGCGGCGGGCGATGAAGTTGGTACAAGTCAATATGGTCAGTTTGCAAGCGCTGCAGCGAATCTTCGCAGGCTTTGATGATGTGATAACGCGTCCCGCCGCCATCGTTGGGCATGTCTCCCACACGGCTGAATACTTTGGTGGCCAGTACAACTCGATCGCGCAAGTTGTTATCTTTCAAGAACTTGCCGGTGATGCGTTCACTTTCGCCTTTGTTATAGACATTTGCCGTATCAAAGAAATTGATGCCCCCATCTACAGCCTTTTGCATGATCGCAAACGATTCTTGTTCATTGGTGGAGCCGCCAAAATTCATCGTTCCCAAACATAATGGCGAGACCAGCACCCCAGAACGACCCAGTCTTCGGTATTCCATAACGCAGTTCCTTTCCACGATTACTATTTTGAAGCTACTATAGGTCTTAGAATACCACTGTTTTTTTCAGGTAGGACTTCGAAATCTCTCCTTGGAAAAAACTGGGGAGATTCCCGAAGGCACTACGAGTGACATAATAGGCACATCCCCAATTGACTTGGCTCTCGTGCTTGTTCATAATTTATTTATGAAATACGAACAATATATTCAATAGGCTGATATTCGCGGGCCAGCCGCCCTACTTCTGCCAGGGTCAACGGACCCTGTAATTTAAGAAGAATGATGGCTTCCACCCAAGCCCTTGAAAGTTGACCTTTGGCAGAGCCAATCATCATTTGTTGCAGAAGTGACAATCACCTCTGCGAAGCGCCCTGCGGGTTGCATAGCATCCTTAAGGGTATCCGAAACAGAGTAGTTTTCTAATAAAAGTCCAACATAAACGTCAGGGCGATAAGTGCTATACTTTAAAAGTCAACCTAAATTGTCTGAAAAGGTTTTTCAGACAAAACCCTATTTCTCACGGAGGCTAAAATGAACTTTCTAGTATGGATCATCTTCGGTGCGCTCGCAGGCTGGATCGCGAGCATGGTGATGGGGAAAAACAAGCAAATGGGCGCTATTGCCAACATCGTGGTTGGTATCGTCGGCGCATGGCTTGGAACCTGGCTCATGAGTTTATTCGGTGTGCAGGGCGTCGTTGGTTTCGACATTCAAAGTATACTGGTCGCGATCGTCGGCGCAGTTGTCCTGCTCTTCCTGGTCGGTTTGGTCCGCCGCTGATAAATTAAACAAACAAAGTAAAAGTCCCCGTCACCATGGCGGGGACTTTTACTTTTGTGACCGTGGGTATCATATAATAGACCGCATGCCCAAACTTCTTCTCCTCACCTCTGAAATAGACGAATACCGCCAACGCATCGAGCAGGCTAATTTGCCAAATCTGGAATTTACCGATCAGCCCGCCGAGTGTGACATTATCCTTGGCGAGCCGCGCTTGATCCGGGATAAAATACCGCATCTTTCTACCGTAAAGTGGATCCAGTCCATGTATGCGGGAGTCGAAGCTTTGATGGACTCCTCCCTACGCCGCGACTACGTCCTTACCAATGCGCGTGGTGTGTTTGGCGAGTTGATGTCTGAATATGTATTCGGATATTTACTGGCCCACGAAAAGAAGATCTTCGAACGCCGACAGGCACAAGCAGCGCATCAATGGGACCGCTTCGAATCAGGCTGGCTGCATGGCAAGACCATCGGTCTGCTGGGCGTGGGCTCGATCGGCGCACATTTGGCAGGGACGGCGAAACACTTCGGCATGACCGTCCACGGCTTTACAAGAAGGAGTGAAACAAGTAAACACGTAGACAAGTATTTCCACCCTCTGGCGTCGGACAGTTTGCTGTCGTTTGCATCAGGCTTGGATTATCTGGTTGTTGTGCTCCCCAGAACCGAAGGCACAAATCAAATCGTGAATGCCGATCTACTGAATGCCCTGTCATCGCACGCCATCCTCATCAACGTTGGGCGCGGTAATGCCGTGGACGAACCAGCATTGGTGGATGCACTTAACGCGAAGAAGATCGCTGGTGCCGTGTTGGATGTCACTGCACAGGAGCCACTTCCCCAAGACCACCCCTTTTGGACAACGCCGAATCTGTTGCTAACGTTTCACACGTCCGCGGTCAGTTACCCCGATGACATCACAAGATTATTTATTGAGAATTATCGTCTCTACAACGAAGGCAAGCCGTTGAAGTATCAAGTTGATTTTGAGAGAGGTTACTAAAGTCATGTCTTTGCGAGGGCGCTAGCCCGAAGCAATCTCCTATATAACGAGGGGATTGCTCACTTGCACCGAGCGCAAGTACGGTGTCGTCGGGAAGAACACCCTCCTCGCAACGACATAAGGAAAACCATGTCCCCCACCTTACAAGACATCCAACAAGCCGCAGAACGTATTAAGCCTTATGCACATCGCACGCCAGTGTTGACGAACGAAAGCTTGAATCAACAGGTCAACGCGCAGGTGTATTTGAAGTGCGAGAATTTGCAGAAGGTCGGCGCATTCAAATTTCGTGGGGCGTGTAATGCGGTCTACTCATTGAGTGACGAGGAAGCCGCACGCGGAGTGTGCACACACTCATCAGGAAATCACGCCCAGGCACTGGCACTGGCAGCACGCATGCGCGGCATCCCAGCGTATATTGTTATGCCAAACAATGCACCGTCTGTGAAGAAAAATGCAGTCGCGGGTTATGGCGGTCAGATCACGTTTTGTAAGCCAACGCTTGAGGCAAGAGAAAGCACATTGGACAGGATCAGGCTTGATACGGGTGCGAACGTAGTTCATCCATATAATGATAAACGTGTCATCGCTGGTCAAGGGACTGCTGCGCTGGAATTGCTGGAAGATGTCCCTGATTTGGATGTGATCATTACACCCGTGGGCGGCGGCGGACTACTAAGTGGGACAGCAATTGCCGCGACAGAAACGAAAAAAGGAATCCGTGTGATCGCTGGCGAACCCGAAATGGCGGATGATGCGTATCGTTCGATGAAAGAAGGCAAAATAATTCCATCAGCGAATCCGAAAACAATTGCTGATGGATTACTTACATCTCTGGGCGCACTAACTTTCCCAATCATCCGTGAACGCGTTGAACAGATCGTGACTGTCAGCGAACGGGGCATTATTGACTCGATGAAATTCGTTTGGGAACGAGTTAAGATCGTGATCGAGCCATCCGCCGCCGTGGCAGTGGGTGTGTTATGGGAAAAGAAAATCGATTTGAGCGGATTGAAAGTGGGGGTAATATTAAGCGGCGGCAACGTAGATCTGGAAAAATTACCCTGGTAATTTGGAAAGGATAGACAATGGACGACGAAACGCCTCTCGACGAAAAGCTTCCTTATGATACCCGTCCCATGTATTTTCCCAATGGCGCCAGCGTGGAGGAATTCATCATTCCCGATGAAGACCGGGAGTTGGTGCTGCAACAGATCTATCCGTTCATGCCAGTTCCCAAATTGACCGATGTGATGTACGACATCCACGCGGATAAAACATTTATCGTCAAAGACTTTCGCGTGACGTGGGAACACGGCATGAATTATCTCGTCAGCCCGTATTACCCTGAAAGCGGCGGGACGGTGATAGACTGGTGGGATGAAAACTGGAATGATGACGAAAACTCTGATGAAGAGCTCGAAGATGATTTGGGCGATGACTTTGACTTCAACACCACGGATGATGATCTGCCATTTTAATACAGACAGTCAGCTATCCGACTCTAGAGCTTGTTCATGAAATCAGTTGCGATCATCGGCGCGGGACCAGCGGGGTTGATGGCGGCTGAGGTGTTGAGTCAAAGCGGTGTGCAAGTGGCTGTTTATGATTCCATGCCGTCGGTGGGACGCAAATTTCTAATGGCGGGTAAGAGTGGTTTGAACCTGACGCACTCAGAACCGTTCGAGCAATTTGTAGGGCGCTATGGTTCACGCCGCAAATGGATCGAGCCGATGCTCAAGGAATTTGGCGCAGACGAGTTGCGCGCTTGGGCACAGGGACTCGGGATCGAAACCTTCGTCGGCACATCGGGAAGGGTATTTCCAGTGAGCATGAAAGCGAGTCCGCTTTTGCGGGCGTGGTTGAAGCGACTGCAAGAAAACGGCGTGACGATCTATACACGTCACAAGTGGATCGGGTGGAACGAAGATCAATCTTTACGATTCGAAACGGAGCAAGGCGAAATATCCATAAGAGCGCACGCAGTCATTTTAGCTTTAGGTGGCGGCAGTTGGCGCAGACTCGGCTCGGATGGTGCGTGGGTTGATTGGTTGAAACAGGCTGGGGTGAGGGTTGAAGCGTTGAAGTCAGCCAATTGCGGATTCGATGTGGCTTGGTCAGAGTTTTTCAAAGAGAAATATCAGGGTCAACCTTTGAAGTCCATTGTTTTATCGTTTGAAGCGTTTCGTCAACAGGGTGAATTTGTAGTGACGAAACACGGCGTGGAAGGCAGTTTGATCTATGCCTGTTCTGCGTTGCTGCGAGATGCAATTACAGCACGCGGCACAACGAACATTCAACTTGATCTTGTGCCTCATCTGACACGCGAAGATGTAGTATCGAAGCTTTCAAAGCCGCGCGGTTCGAAGACGATGGCAAGTCATCTCGAAAAGACGGTTGGCATTAAGGGTGTAAAGGCTGGGTTGCTGCGTGAGTTTGTATCGAAGGATGACTTTGGAAATATTGAGAAGTTGGCTGACGCGATAAAAAATCTATCCATTCCGCTTGTTGCACCGCGCCCCATCGATGAAGCCATCAGCAGTGCAGGTGGCGTACTATTCGAAGAACTTGATGGTCACTTAATGCTGAAGAAAATCCCAGGCATATTTTGCGCAGGCGAGATGCTGGATTGGGAAGCGCCGACAGGCGGCTATTTACTCACAGCCTGTTTTGCGAGTGGACGAGTGGCGGGTTACGGCACGTTGAAATGGCTGGGCAACTGAATTATTTGTCAAAATGCAAGATCGCCAGATTGCCATCAAACGAGGCAGCAAGTTGTTCGTGGAGATTTCCAAGTGTATCAGCCACACGTTTGCGGGAACCGAATCCAGGCACAACGATGAAACTGCTAATGCTTTCATGTTCCAAGGCGGCAGGGTTGAGCTGGTCAGTAAGTAATTCAACGCTAACCGGCTGATCTGTATCAATAGTCGCAAGTAAAGCTTCGATCGATTGCAAATAACGTTCATCAGCACGCAAAACCAAAGGCACGTTCAATGCTTCCGCAAGCAACAAATTGGATTCCAACATACGCCGCAAAACAATATGCGGAACAGTATTGGGCGGCAACACAAACACAACGCGTTGAGTTCCATTCACAGGGAAGGATAGTTTCCCCACCATCACCGGCGTATCAGAGCCCCAGATCACTTCATCCAGAACAGAGCCAAATACAGATTCGCGTAAGGTCCGCTTTCCGCGCCACCCCATGAAGATAAGCGATGCATTTTGTTCGTGCGCAGTTTGGACAATGCCTTGTGAGAACGTCGTCGCTAACCGTGGAATTAATTCAATTTCCAGATCCGGGTCTCCCATGACATCATGGACACGTCCAAGCAATTCGCGGTGCACAAACAAATTATTTTCCTGCATACCCAAATCTTTTGCCACGCTAACCGCAAGCACCTTGCCTGAATTAACTTTTGCCAGTAACGTTGCTAGTCCAAGTAACTGCTCCTGTGATTTCGGGTCGATGATGGGAACAAGAATTCGACCGAAGAGCGGAG
>Ga0137334_1000089_pt1 | contig 13726 bp, 18 predicted proteins | sample EasRivERMLT262_2_FD_104776 | JGI IMG/M metagenome (GOLD analysis project Ga0137334, IMG submission 104776) | Soil microbial communities from meander-bound floodplain in the East River, Colorado, USA - East River MetaG ERMLT262_2 | ecosystem: Environmental > Terrestrial > Soil > Floodplain ...
ACTAGAGCTAGCACTTTAAAAAATATGCAGAATCCTAAGATTCTTGTCTACGGAAAAGCTGGCTGTGGAAAGACTTCGTTGTTTCGAACTATTCCTGGTCGAAAGTTTCTCTATATGTTCGACCCTGCCGGTCTTAACAGTATCCATCCTGGCGATGATATTGAGTTCGAGCCATTCCTAGTCGATGTAGTACCAATGTCTGTTAATACACTCAAAGGATCTAAAGATAGTCAATCTCCTGAATATGCAAAGATGGAAACCTATCTACGCTGGGAGACAGATTTTGAAAAACGTCTCTCTAGCAATTTCTTCACAGATCCAACAGTTGAAATGTCAGATAGTGAAGGTAACATGGTTAAAGGCGGTTTTGACGTTATTGGTTTTGATTCTCTGACCACTCTTACAGATATTGTAATGGACAGAGTTCTTCAAGTAAACCAAAGAGCAGGAAAGAATCCAGAGCTCGGCGACTACGGCATTCTTGCAAACACTCTGGCCAGAATCATTCGAAATGCAGCTGCAACAAACTGTATGCTCTTTTTGACCGCACATGAAGAAGCAACGCAAGATAAACTTCTCCGAACCATAAGCCATGAAATTATGGTACCTGGAAAGCTTCGAATCAAACTCCCATTGTTGTTTTCAGAAATTTACCATGCCGTAGCATCTATGGACAAAAACGGAAAGCCTATGTTTCAAATTGCCACAGTTCCAGATGAAAACTTCGGACTTGCTAGATGTAGCGATTCTCTCCGAGACGCTGGGATGCCTTATGTTCTTGATTGTACTATCAAAGATAGACAGAATCCAGAAGCCTCTGGCCTTGGTCCTATCATAAAACGTTTAAGAGCTTAGTCTGTTAGCCTGGTACCTTTTTCTAAATCTAATCAATAGCCCAAATGAGTAACCCTTTGCGGGTATAACTACAAAATAAAAAGACTATTGATAGAGATAGAACAGGGAGCGAAACAGACTTTGCTCTATTAACGCTTCAAAGGAAGGGAGGTGAAGAACTTGTCCGTAAATGTAAAGTGTGATTCGACAGACTGCAGTTTCAATGTCGAAGGCCTGTGTGCATCGGTTGATCAGATCGAAGTTGATGAAGATCAGACCTGTGTTACCTACAACGAAGAAGAAGAATAATCCCTACCGAACTGCCACTAAACAGATCGAACAACAACCAAAAAGAGGAGAAACAAAATGAGCTTTATAGACCTTCCTATCAACAACATCGACGAGATTCAAGAAGATAAGCCGGTTCCGGAGGGAACCTACAAGCTGGTTATCGCTCAAGCTAAAGAAAAGCATGATGAAGACGGTACCTTGAAAGGTGTTCTCGTCATCTGTGAAATCGTTGGCTTTGAAGATGCCGCTAACGTTATGCACAATATGGCTCTGCCATTGGCCGGCGATGATCCTGAAAAACTCAAAAACAAGCTGAAATTCATCAAGCGCTTTACTCAGCTGTTCAAGATTCCGGTTCGCGGTAATCAGTTTAATCTCGACGACTTCGTTGGCAAAAGTGCTGAGTGCATGTTGACTCAGGACAGCTACAACGATATGGTCTCGAACAAGATTAAACTGCCACCGATCAAAGACTAGCGTTAACGCCGGCGGTTAGCCGTTCTAACCATACAAGAGCAAATAGGTGTGATCTTGGGGAGTGGCCTGATAAGCTGCTCCCCCTTTTTACCTTTCTTTCGATACTTAAAAGGAGTGTTCTGTATGCAAGAACTTCATATGAACGCTGTTAAAGTTAAAGAGAAACAGCTTATAAAACTTGATACATCTCAATACATTATGGAGGAAAAATTCAAGGGCATCCGCTGTTGGAGGATTAAATACCCTAATCGCTCTGTTAAACTTATTACAAGAGGCGGAGAGGATATTACAAGAAACTTTCCACATCTTGTAGACTTTGATTGGACTCCTTCTGTCTCGTCTTCTCAATTAGATTGTGAACTCTATGATCCTGAGCAAGAGGATGAAGTTGTTTCTGGCTGGGCTAATCGAATCTCTATAGATCCTTCACACACCGAAGGTTGCATCTTAAAAGCCTTCGGAGTTCTTAATCTAAATGGAACAGACCTAGCCTCTCTTCCAGAGATTGAAAGAAAAAGAATCTTATCCTCTTTAAAGCTAAGAGGTCCTATCGAAGAAGTACCTTATCATACTTCGGAAAAGCATCGAGAATTCTATGAATACATTATCTCAACATCAAACAAGTATGGAAAACTCGGAGAAGGCATTATGCTTAAGAATATCCACGCCACTTATCTGGGAGGAGTCCGGCAGGTTGGTCGCTGGCTTAAGCGAAAGAAGAGAGACCCTTATGACTGTGTTATCCTAGGCTTTACCAAAGCAAAAGATGGAAAGTTCTTCGGTCTTATTGGTGCAGTTACAGTTGGGCAGTTTTTCAACGGAATCATTCGACCCATCTGCGAAGTCTCCGGAATGTCTGATGAAGTTCGAAAAGATATGACTATGTTTCCAGAAGTTTACGTTGGAAAAGCCTGTTCTATCTGGGCCGCAGATCAAGACAAAAAGAGTTTTGCTTTGATAGAACCTAGTTGGCACTCTCTAAGAATTGACAAGCATCCATCTGAGTGTATCTATCAAAACTCAGAAGGCATTTCCGAAGATGAAAGGATGATCGAACTTTAGTGTTGAAATTTTCAACATCAAACTAAAAGATCGAAGAAAGGAGGTGAGATATGCCCAGAGTATCAGTACCTATAACTGAGGAGCTTGCGGAAAGGTTAAACAAACACTTCCCCTGGGGAACGCAAGCCGCGGTAGTCCGGCGATGTTTAGAGTTGTTGTGTGATAGAATAGAAAAAGAAGGAGTTATCGTAATAGAGCTGTTGATAAGCGGAAAGTATAATCCAATCGAAGGAATCAAAGAAAGGGGAAAGTTGACCTAATGAAAATATTAAGTAATATGCGTTTTGGGAATCTTATAACAGTAAAAGATGGATATCGAAGAAAGTATTTAAAGGCTTGGCTATGTATTTGTGATTGTGGAAATTTAGTGATTACAGCTAATCAAGATTTAAAGAGCGGAAACAGTAAATCTTGTGGTTGCAATAAGAAAAGACCTACAATACACGGATTATCAAATTCAGGAACTATGAAATCTTGGGAGAATATGAAACAGCGTTGTCTTAATCCAAATTATACTAAATATAAAGATTATGGAGGCCGTGGAATTGCGATAGATCCACGTTGGTTAAACTTTTCAAATTTCTTATCTGATATGGGTGAGCGCCCAGTTGGTATGACATTAGATAGAATTTTAGTAGATGGTGATTATACAAAGAATAATTGCCGATGGGCTACACCAAAACAACAACAGAACAATCGACGAAACACAGGAGCTGATAGAGTTCTTCTAGAATTAACCGAAGACCAACTAAATAATTTATTAATTTATCTAAGGGGTTAAAACTATGAAGCTAGAAGATATCCAAAAGACAATAAGCAAAATGTCTGATACCGAGCTTGAAGAACTGCTCCAAGACATTAGACATAACAGAACATCTGAGAACGTAGTAGCTCAGAAAGAGAAGAAGAATAAAGAGAAGAAGTCTGAGCTAGCGAAACTTCTTGGAAAAATGAGCGCTGCTGATCTACAAAAACTTCTGGGAGGTTAAAGATGTTAGTAATTGATCTCGGTGGAGATATATTAAGTGATACAGAAAAAGAAGATCTAGTAATTTGGATGGCTGAGAATTTAACAGTTACTGTGTATAGTATCCAAGATATTGATATGACAATAGAGGAGGAATAAAGTGAGTGAACTTCAAAGCGCTGAAGAAATGTTTCAATCTGAATATGTCCCCATTGATTCTATTATAGTCGGTGAACGCTTTCGTCAAGAGTACAAGAATATGGAGGAACTTTGTGAGAGTATTCGTGAAAAAGGTCTTATCCATTATCCTTCTATTGATGGTGATAATAATCTTATCGCTGGCGGTCGTCGTTTGCAGGCTCTTAGATTACTTGGATGGAGTAACATACCTGTCACTAGAAGACACTTTACAACACCTTTCCAGCTCAGAGAGCTAGAGCTCGAAGAGAATCTTCAACGAGAGAATCTCACCTGGCAAGAAGAAGTAAATCTAAAACAAGAAATCCTCAGATTAAAACAAGAAATCCACGGCGTTAAAGGTCTTGGAAGAAATCAAGAAGGCATCAGCCAAGCAGATGTTGCTAAGCTTGTAGGCGATAGCCCTTCGAACTTCTCCCTAGACATTAGCCTTGCCAACGCTATGGTTACTATTCCTCAACTAGCTGATTGCAAGACAAAAGATGATGCCAGAAAGAAACTTCGTCAGCTTCAAGAACAGCTTGTAGTAAATGAACTGATGAAACGTAAAAAGCTCAGTCCGGAGAAGTGTACCACCAAATTCTGCCAAGCGGATGAATCGTTTGTAATTGGTGATGCGCTGATAAACCTCCAAAAGCATCCGAAGTACAACTATAGCTTCATCAACTGTGACCCTCCCTACGGTATCAATCTAAATCAAGCCAAAAAAGGCTCTGAAAACATTAAAACTGTTGAGCAGAACTACAGAGAGTGGACTCCGGAACAGTACATTACAAACTGTACCATCTTGGCAAAAGAACTCTACCGAATAACAGACAACTGCTTCATGACCTTCTGGTTCGGAATTCAATGGTACAGGGATCTCTATGACATACTACAAAAAGCAGGATGGAGCATTGACGTTGTGCCAGGAATCTGGTACGCAACGGGAAGTGGCCAAACTAATCAACCTGATTTTCTTCTTGCAAAGAACTATGAAGCGTTCTTCATATGCTACAAAGGCAAGCCGATCCTCAACAAGAGAGGTAGGTCAAATGTATTTGAGTTCGCCAAACTTAGTTCTGAGAAAAAGATTCATCCGACAGAAAAACCACTCGATCTCATGCTGGAAGTACTTAATACATTTTGTCCACCTCATGGTAAAGTTCTCAGTCCCTTCCTCGGGTCTGGAGTTGACCTTATGGCATCTCTCAAAACCGATCGCAAGTGTAGAGGATTCGACCTCAATGATGAAGTCAAGAAAAGGTTCTTGCTTAAGGTTGAAGAGAGTTTCAAACTCTAGGAGTACTTATGAAACTATGGTTGCATCAAGATATTAAAGAGGGTAGTTGTTATCCAAAGGCCTGTGTATGGTGGGGAAACATTCTTCCATTCTCTGGCAGAGCTCCAGTTGGTTTTGTTCTCTTAATTCGTTTACCTTGGTGGGCTCGTCGCACTGATAGATATCGAAACAAGCTAGAGTACACCGCTCAGTTATTTTTCCGGCTATCTCACTGGAAAGGTGAAGGGCCTGAGAGATATGAATTTCTCTGGTTTCCTGTGGAGGACAGTGATGCAAACTAGATTACAAAGCCTATGGGAAAGCTGGATGAACGTGATCGTGGGATGGGTAGTGGCTGTCTTATCTCAGGTGATTATTTTCCCCCCTCTTTGGAATAATCGTTCCTTTAGCGACCAATCTTAAGATAAGCATCTGGTTCACTCTTATAAGCATTCTGAGAAGCTACGCTCTGCGTCGCTATTACAACTATAGACATAGAGTTGTCTATACGGGAGTCACGAATGAGTCTAATGGATATCCCACAAAGTAGTTTTAACGACATAAAACCTAATACCAGAATTTGCGTTATTGCAGACTATCCTTCGCATCAAGACCTTCAGATGAATCAAGGCTATAGCGATTCTGCTGGAAGCATTCTAGCCCAATGTGTAGGTCATGCCGGAATATCTATGGCTGAGATTTCCCTAATCTTCGTCATTCCAGTTCCTTGTTCACAGGCTGAGGCTTCTAAATTCTGGACACCAAAAGGAGGTTTTTCAACGCTGGCAACTCATCACTTCTCCCAACTTCAGCGAGCCATCAAAGAAGCCAACGCTAACGTCTATGTACCTCTCGGAGAAATTGCTCTCCAAGCTCTGACAACAAAGAAAGGGATTACAAAATGGCGTGGATCTATTCTTTCTTCTCAAGACTTCTACGGGCCTGTAAAGATTATCCCAACAATAGATCCAAGGACAGCCCTAAGACAGTATCTCTATCGCTATTTTATATCGGCAGACTTCAAGAGAATTCACACAGAGGGGAACACTTCCGAACTTTGTTTAACGGCTCGGAACTTAGTAGTCCAACCAGATTACAACCAAGCGAAGAGCTTCTTAGAAATGTGTCTAGATGCATCTGTAGTTGCTGTGGATATCGAAGTATACAAGAAGGAAGTTTCCTGCATATCCTTTGCAATAAGTGCGGAAGAGTGTATGTCTATTCCATTCGATGAACGTTGGTCGATGCTGGAAGAGATGACCCTTTGGAGACTTGTTGCAAAAATCCTAGAGAGCGAGACTATAGAGAAGGTCTTTCAAAACGGAATGTTCGATATGTCTTTTCTCTTCTTTAAGAATAAAATCCTTACAAGAGGTTTTATCCATGATACTATGGTGAAGCACAATTTGAACTATCCGGACTTCCCTAAGAATCTTGGCTTCATAACAAGTCTATACACCAGAGAGCCTTATTACAAAGACGAAGGAAAGACTTGGTTCAACGATCTCAAAGGAGGTACAGGAGACATTGCTCAATTCTATCTCTATAATGCCAAAGATTCGGCTGTGTGTTTTGAGGCCAACGAACCAATCGCGAAAGAACTTACCCGCTTCGGTAATGATAAAACGTATCTATTTAACGAGCGCTTATTTCGTCCGCTTCTTTACATGCAAGCCAGAGGAATTCTTGTTGACGAGGATAAACTTGCAGCTCATCGCGTGGAAGCTAGGAAACAAAGAGACGCTCTTCAAGAGACGCTTAACAAGTTAGTAGGCTTTTCTCTAAACGTAAGCAGTCCCAAGCAATGCAAAACCTTCTTCTATACAACAAAAGGCTATCCTCCCCAGACGAAGAAGGTAAAAGACAAAGACACCGGAGTTCACAAACAAACTATCAGTTGCGACGACAAAGCTATGAAACGTTTAATAAGGCGCTTTAATAGCGAGGAGGCCAAACTTGTCACTTCGATTCGCAAGTACAGGAAACTCATTGGAACATATCTCGAAGTTCAATACGATACTGATAAGCGACTTAGATGCTCTTTCAATATGGCCGGAACCAATACAGGACGGCTTTCCAGTTCGGAAACTATATTTGGAACGGGAACCAATATGCAGAATCTCCCTAAAGCTTTCAAGGAGTTTCTTGTTGCTGATCCCGGTATGCTTATCTGTGACCTTGATAAAGCGCAAGCAGAGTGGGTCGCGGTTGCCTATATCGCTGGTGAAGCTAGAATGATTGAAGCAGTTGAATCTGGCATCGATGTTCACATCCATACAGCTCATTTGATGTTCGGAATTCCTAAAGACCTTATCGAAAGAGAGGCTGTTCTATTAGATACATCAACCGATGAAGATTGGATTCATGAACAAAGGTTAAAAGACATTCCGGAGATATTAACCTACCGAAATCTTCTTCCAAACATGAGTTGTAGGCAAGCTGGCAAGAAATGTCTTATCGAAGGGACTGAAGTTTTAACACAACGAGGATGGATTCGGATTGAGTATCTGGAAAGTTTTGATAAAGTTGCTCAGTGGGAAAATGAAGTTATTAAATTCGTGCAACCTTCAGAATATTTTCAATACTTTAATAATGAAAATCTTATAGAACTTTCAGCTAATCATGTGCATCAAATAGTTACACCAGAGCATAAGCTTTTTATCCGAAAAGATCCTGAGCGTAATGGAATTCAGCAAGAGTTCGTAACAGCAGCTTTGCTAGATAACACAAGAACACATTGGAATCTTCCCACATCTGGGCGACTCTTTAGCAATACAAAAAGTGCGATAGGTTTTTCACCTGCAGAAATGCAACTTCTTGTGGCTTTGCAGGCAGATGGAACTATTGATACTTATGGAAGTATTATCTTTAAGTTTGAAAAAGTAAGAAAGATTGAAAGACTAAAAAGTATTTTAAATAGTCTTGAGCTTCGCTATACTAATACAGAGGGTTATTTCTTTATCCACAATACAAACTCTCTTGTAACAAAACTAGTATATTTCTTAACAGGATTAAAGAATTTCGGAGCATATCTCTTATCAAGTCCTTTAGAAAGTCTTGAAGCTTTTATCAAAGAAGTGGTTCTTTGGGATGGTTATGCACCTAAAAAACAATACTTTAGTACAAATAAAAATAATGCTGATTGGGTTCAAACTATTGCACATCTAACAGGGCGCAGAGGAACAATTAAGATATCAGAGCCTAAAGGCTTTGGTAAGAAACTTCTTTATTGGGTGCAGATAGGAAAATCTACTGGTACATCTTTAGTAAGCATTAAGAAAAGAGAAATAAAAATTCCAGGTAATGTCTATTGTCTGACTGTTGATTCCGGCCTATTTCTTATGCGGAGTCACGATAAGATTAGTGTTACAGGAAACTCGAATCATTCTTTCAACTACGGCCTATCGGCCAATGGCTTTGCAATCCAGTATAACTTGGAGCTACGCTATGCGAAACAATGCTATCAACTCTATCACAACGCCTATCCAGGACTTACCTTGTGGCATCAGCATATTAGAAACAAACTTTCTAAAGATAGAACTCTCGAAAATCTCTTCGGGAGGAAACGAAGATTCCTTAATAGATGGAATGAAGATCTCTTTAAAGCAGCCTATTCCTATATTCCTCAGTCAACGGTTGGCCAACTCCTCAATATCGGAATTGTTGAGACTTATTATCAACAGGATAGGGAGGGACTCGAGTTCTTGAAAAAGTGGGATCTTTTAAACCAAGTCCACGATAGTATGGTTTTCCAGTATCCGGCGAATGATCCAGTGGGCTTCGCCAAAACGATAAAACAGATTCAAGAGAATCTAAATGTAAAGATGTATGCCAATGGCAGAGAGTTTATTATCAAAACTGATGGCAAGATAGGTCTTAATTGTAAAAAACTCTACACTCTCGATATAGCAGAGCCAACAGAAGAAGTGCAAAAACAGATAGAGAATCTTATTGCTAACCAACTCGCACCGAAAACAGAAGAAATCACTATCAATCTCGACGAGTTAGAGGATGAAGATTCTATGGAGGAAGATGAGGAGCTCTAGATGATACGGCAACTACCAGATTTTCTTTCTGCCTATCTAAAATTTACAGAGAAAACTGAACCTCCAGTCAACTATCATATTTGGACTTGTTTATCGGTGATAGCTGCCGCTATGCAACGAAAATGTTATCTTAGGTGGGGATTCAAGACTCTGTATCCAAACCTATATGTTGTTCTTATAGGTCCGAGTGGTTGTCGCAAGGGGACGGCAATGAATATCGGAAAAGACCTTCTCCTCGAAATAAACGGTCTAAATCTATCTAGTGAGAGTGTAACTAGAGAAGCTCTCATAAGGGACATGAAAGATGGAATACGAACATTCACTGATCCCACAGATCAGATGCTTAAGTTTCATAGTAGTGTCACCGTACTGTCCGAGGAACTCTCTGTGTTTCTTGGACAACAGAACATCAAGTTTCTCGCCGACCTTACCGATTGGTTCGACTGTGGAGATCAATGGACATACAGAACTAAAGGCTCCGGAACTGATGAACTTGTCGGAGTTTGTGTCAATATACTCGGAGCAACTGCACCTGACTGGCTCAGAAGTATCCTCCCTCAAGAAGCTTTTGGAGGTGGATTTACCAGCCGAGTTATCTTTGTTGTTGAAGAGCAGAAAAAACAATTAGTACCAGACCCACGCATCCCAGCTAACATAATGGCGATGAGACCGGAGCTTGTTCATGACCTTGAAACGATTGCATCTATGGCCGGTGAAATGGTCTTTCAAGAAGAAACTATGTCTATCTACACAAAGTGGTATATTCAACAGTCTAAGAATCCTGCTATCAAAGATCCGCACTTTGCTGGCTATTGTGAAAGAAGAGCTGTTCATGTTCTTAAACTTAGTATGGTTATGTCCGCTAGTCGCAGTTGTGACAGGATTATCGTTCCTGCTGATTTCAAGCGCGCTCTTGCTTTATTGGAATCAGTGGAGCCTAAGATGCCTAGAGCATTCATGGGACTTGGTAGGGCGAAGTATTCTGAAATGACTTCTCAGCTCTTTGAATTTATCAAGAAAGTAAGCAGAGCATCTACAGCGGAGATACTTGAGAAGTTCGATACAGATCTAGATGAATACACTCTCTCGTTGATTATGAAAACCTTAGCCGCACGAAAGGTAGTTCAAATAAGCCACGATACCTCAAGAGGGGAAACCTTCTATACATTCTTGAAGGGGGATTAAGATGGAATTACCAAGATGGTTTGTAGTAGGTCTTATGTTTAATGATGATCTTAGTAAAGTGTGTCTTATAAGAAAGAACAGACCTGATTGGCAGGCAGGAAAACTTAATGGCATAGGTGGAAAGATAGAAAAGGGAGAGCTTGCTTTTGAGGCAATGGTAAGAGAGTTTTACGAAGAGACTGGAGTATTAACAAACATAAGTATGTGGAAACATTTCCTAACTTTAAGGTTTCCTAATGCTATTGTTGAGTTTTTTACTGGTAAAGACTCTAATGTATGTGAAGCTATTAAAACTTTAACTGATGAGGAAGTGGTAAAGATAGCTGTTGGAGATAATCTACTGCAGGGTTATCCACAACTTATAGAGAATATTCCAGCTGTTACACGTCTAGCTATTCAAGCTTTAACTGAGTGTGAAGGATTCTCATATAAAAATAAATAGGAGGTTACGTGGAAGATACCATTGATATCATCTGTCCGAATTGTGAAGATACAATGATTAAAGTTGGTAACTGTTGGAAGTGTTTGAATTGTGGTTACTCAGAGTGTGGTCGATAGTTAATGTTGAAATTTTCAACACTTTTCTAAATCATAACAATAAGGAGGTGAATCGATGCAAGACCCTATTACATTAGTCCAGACAGAAAAGTGTTTCAACTGCAAGCATGAAAAAGTTCATCTTAAACAAAAGCCTTGCTCAGAGTGTCTACGTTTCGGAACAGCAGAAAAACGATTCCCTAAGTGGGAGAAAGAGGAGGAATAAACAATGTATAGGTATCAAAAGAAACCAGTAATCATCGAGGCGTATAAGTATAAGGATATTTCAACAGAAGATACCAACGCCTATCCCAGTTGGATTCTTCAAGCCCTTGCCGACGGAGTTATTTACTTTACCGGCAAACAGATGTTTATCAAGACTCTTGAGGGAGATCATCTTGTTCGAGATAATGATATGATAATCAAGGGAGTTAAAGGTGAACTCTATCCATGCAAGCCTGATATTTTTGAATTAACCTACGAGAAGGTTTAAAAGGGAACAAAAGAGGGCTCATCAAAACATCGAAGAGCCCTTTTTTTTTATCTTTTCTTCGCTCCACCACACTTCTTATTCCTCACCAGAATCACCTCTCACTGTTCTATCTCTTAACCATTTCCCATAAGCACAGTCTTCGTCTCTAATGATTTTACATAATTGAGATTGATTAAATGCAGAACAGTTAATACAGGGATGAGGCTCCATAGTAATCTCCTTTAAGGGATAGCACTCATAGGGATATCAAGATCAGTAGATACTTTGACCGGCTTCTCTGTACTTGTCAAAACAGTTACTTTACACTGACCTTCTCCGCAGACTATAAAAGTCTCATTATAAGCACAACCTGTTAGATAAGAAAGCAGAAAAAGAATAAAAAAAGTTTTCATAACTTCTCCTTTAAGGTGCTGTTAAAACTGGATAAGGTTCATTACCTGGTTGATGTGCAAAGTCTCCAAAAATGTCTGTTCCCTCAAAATAGAGCCAAGATCTGATTCGATTCATTCCATCTTCAATACATATTCTTCTAAGTTCAAGATTAATAACTGGGTGGAACTCCTCTGGAATGTGGCCTAACCTAGCTAGCTGGCAAAGAGCATCATGCACCAATCCTCCTCTAAGATTTGTTTTAGTATCAATCGTCGGTCCTGAACAACCGTCCCAAGCATAGAAAGCTTTTATCATAAGAATACCATCGGTAGAAAGGATTATAAAATCTGTAGCTATGTGCTTATCCGGTCTTATGCAGACTCTACCTACATAAGGCTCTGCAAGCTGATACTTATAACCCTTTCTATAATAAACAGTATTCATCTCAAGCCTCCTCTTTTATTGGTCTCCTATAACCAAGAACATTATAGCTGGCTAAGCCAAACGAACTATCTTTAACAGAATCACTTTGATTTCCACCAAGAATAAAAACTCTTCCATCTTTAATCTTTCTAAAGAATCCAACATGATTACCGCTAGAAGAGCCAGTCTTCTTATCAACTCCTTTAACTTTCTTCTTCTGAATAACGATAATATCCCCTTCCTCTGGCTCTTCAACTGGAGTTCCACAATTCAGAAAGGAAATCGCTGCAGCACTATTTGTCCTCTTATAATCTGCTTTCATCAAACACCAGTTAACAAAAGAAGCGCACCAGGCGACTTCATCTTCCTTTGCTTTCAAAGTAGTTGTAGCGTGGCACTCGATTATAAAAGGATTCTCTCCTCCTCGAACCTCATGCTGACCAATCTTTTCCTCTGCAATAGTTAACCAAAGTGGTTTCATTTAAATCTCCTTTTATTTAGGTAAAGTTCCTGCTCTTTGTACCCAGTCAACAGCAACGTGAACTATCATATACCACATACCTGATAAGATAGCTGTTACAGATCCGGTGATGAAAACAATAGTTGCTATCTTTTGTGTTCTATTCATATTCTGAGCTACACTTTTCAAAGCGTCAGATTCATCTTTCTCAAAAGGACAGTGGTGATTCCCAGCTGCTTTGGCTATTCTATAGATAACCAAAACATCCTCTTGTGTCAAAGAGAATCTTCGTCGTTCACAATTAGTGTGATCTTCTGGATCAGGAAGCATGGCCATAATTTCTTCAAGAACTGCAATGTCTGTCTTATCCTCATCCTGATGAAATGGCATTAGCTTCCTCCTATTGTCCGAGATACGTTACTTCCTTCTGTTTCGAAGAAGGAGCTATTGCTCTTTCTAAGAACGGTCTAGCAACTCCCATCATTGCATTAGCTGGAACGCCCACTTTAGGAATCATAAGCACTCCGGCTTGAGTAGCCATATAAAGACCCTTCATTGCATTGTGCAGATCATTCTCTGTATAGTCTTCTGAAAAAGCTATCTTAGAAGAACTTTTGATACCTTTACCAATAGTATCCCCTATCGAAAACATCGGACTATCAATAGCCATGCCAGTTGTTCCACTTCCAGTCTGCTTTCCGTAGGTCTGAAAGATTGCATTGCCAACTGCTTCAAAGAATATCCCCGGTCCCATGCCTGTAGCGAAGGCTCGCCAGAGAGTTCTTGCAACACCATCTCGCTCAAGAATCTTCTCTGGATCATCGCCCTGCAGAAGCATCTTTAAAAGCATCAAAGGCGTTCCAACTGTTATGCCTGCAAGAATACCGCGAAGAACTTTTCCTTTGGAATCTTTAAAAACTGTTTTCCAAAGATGGTGCTGTTGATAGACAAAACGAGAGAAAAGCATAAAGATCTTTCCAAGAGGATGGCCCTTTAGAAACACCGGAGTTGTCAAAGGATTAACAACGAAGTTTGTTTCCTCAGTAAAGGCCAGGGCACTTCTCCTAAGCTCTTCTCTTGTTAAAATCGTACCATCCTCACCCATCTCTCCAGACTGGTG
>Ga0137334_1000091_pt1 | contig 13666 bp, 12 predicted proteins | sample EasRivERMLT262_2_FD_104776 | JGI IMG/M metagenome (GOLD analysis project Ga0137334, IMG submission 104776) | Soil microbial communities from meander-bound floodplain in the East River, Colorado, USA - East River MetaG ERMLT262_2 | ecosystem: Environmental > Terrestrial > Soil > Floodplain ...
CCCTCATATCAACCACGCCCAAGCGGAAAATTTCCCATAAATATTCCATGTGGCTGCCTGACTCTTTTACCAGGCGGGCATTTTCCTGATAATAGGCGCGTGCCTTTTCGTAGTCGCCGCGCATGAGCGCGATCTGTGCATATGCAGCATGGATATGGTCGCGGCCTGTCGTAATATTCAACTGTTGAAATAACAGGACTGCCTCATCCAGGTGTTCTTGACCACTCTCGATCTCGCCGTGTAGCACTAGATAATAGCCGATCCGGCTGAGACAATTTGCCAGTGACCGTCGATTCCCCATTTGACGGTGCAAAGGGATGGATTCCTCCCAATAAGCAAGAGCGCGTTTTATGTCACTATGATCCCAACCAAGGAAGTTCAACGCGGCTGCCTCTCGCACGATGTCACCAAGGGCGCGCGCCAAAGCGAGAGCTTGCAGGCAATATTCCGTCTTCTTTTCACCCTCCGATATGAAACCGAGTAAATATAACCCATCCACTTCACAGTGTTGGTCTCCTATCGAGCGACAAAGTGCCAGGCATTCCTCTGCGGTGGACCGCGCTGATTCCACTTGATTCGATAAAGACAAAAACCATCCATAGGCATACAGGGCTTTTGCCTTTGCTCGTGGATGTTCCTCTGACTCCGGCTTGTGAAGAAATTCAGCCAGCCAGCGCATGCCTTCATTAATGTCGTAATATTCCCAAAATTTTAGCAGTCTTGCCGGGATGGATAAGCCTGCTTCTATTCGTTCGGTTGTACTGGCAAATTCCAGGGCAACGCGCAGGTTGTCGCGCTCGTCGGTTGTGCGGGCAAACCATTCCATTTGATCGTAACCCACCAGCTCACGCTCGATCCGCTCCGAGAGATCCAGAAAATATTGCAGATGACGGACATGGATGTTATTTTCCTCCCCGGTTTCCATCGATTTTTCACGAGCAAACTCACGGACCATTTCCAGTAGACGATAACGCCTCTCACGCCCCGCTTCCTGATTCACCACAACAAGCGATTTCGCCGCGAGTTGCGTCATCGCATTCAGCACCTGCCGAGACTCAATCCCGTTTCCAGCACATACCTCTTCAGCCGCATCAAGAGTCCAACCGCCGGCAAAGATAGAGAGCCGCCGCAGAAGAATCTGTTCCGATCCGGAGAGCAGCTTCCAACTCCAATCAATGGAGGTGCGCAGGGTCTGCTGCCGGGGCATGGCTGTGCGACTACCGCTTGCAAGCACGGTAAAACTTTCGTCGAGCCGCACGGCGATTTGTTCCGGTGAAAGCATATTGACGCGGGCAGCCGCCAATTCGATCGCCAGCGGAATGCCATCAAGACGGTGACAAATATGGGCGACAGTAGAAGCGTTCATTGTCGTCAACGAAAAATCATCCTGGGCTAGGCGCGCCCGTTCCTCGAACAACTGGATCGATTCGTATCCCAGGATCTGTTCGAGGAATTGTTTGATATCGGGCAGTCCAAGCGGCGGGACATGATATTGCGCTTCGCCCGTAATTCCCAATGGCTCGCGGCTGGTGGCAAGGATCTTTAAATTCGGGCAATTCTTGAGCAGGGTATCCGCCAGGTTGGCGGAGGCATCCAACAAATGCTCGCAGTTATCGAGGATGAGCAGAATATTTTTTGACCCCACCACACGGACCAGTTTTTCCAGGATCGAATCTTCTGATTCGCCCACCAGGTTGAACAATTTCGCCACGGTTTGCGGCACAAGCGCAGGGTCGCTTAAGGATGCCAATTCCACAAGCCAGACGCCATCAGGGTAGCTGTTCAGTACCAGCTCCCCTGTTTTCAAGGAGAGCCGGGTCTTGCCGATACCGCCGGTGCCTATCAGCGTGACCAGACGGTATCCGGAAATCAGGGTATCGATCTCGTGGAGTTCTTTCTCGCGGCCAATAAATTTACTCAGTTGGAATGGGAGATTATGCGGCGGCGGCGGGGTCTCTTTTTGATGTACAGTTTGAGATGATTTGAGTTCCCCTTTGCGGATTTTCTTATGCAGTTTGCGCGTTTCAGGTTGCGGGTCGATCCCCATTTCCTTGCGCAGGATCTTCTCGCAGGTTTGATATTGTTTCAGCGCGGCATTGTGCTGTCCCGCTTGTAGATAGATCTGCATCAAGTGGCGGTGGGAGGTTTCATTCAAGGGATCGAGGGATCCTCAGCCGCCTCCTGCTGCAACATGCTTTCAGATTTGGCTTTTTCATCTTCGATCTGACACCGCTGGATAGTCCAACCGGGCATATCGTTCCATAAAGTAACAGGCAAACATACCGATCAAGTTGGCAGAGATGAGAAAGAAGTTATTGTTAAAGAAGATTTCCCGCCCCATCGGGACAATCATAATGCCCTGATATCCAAGTGCCATGAATTGGTATACGACCAATGTGATCAGACCGACCAGCGTCGCATACCAGAAGCGTAAGCGGACAAAGGTGTAACCCGCCATCAAAGCCAGCAGGACACCCACATAATAAGTGGAAAAGGCGGCTTCGTTCGGGCGAGTCACCGCCCCCATCACCGTTATTCCGACAGTAGAGGCCAGCACGGCCATTGTGATGATCCATTGGGCCCCGCGCATCAGGCGCTGGGAAAAGGAAAGGCCCAAGAGGAGTGCCAGCGTTGGAGCGACGATCCCGAACCGAATAATCCATATCACAGGATAAGACTCTGGAGCGGTAACCTTATCCAGCACTCCAAATGCAATAATCAATAGCGCTCCCAAAAGGATTGCCAGCCGCGAGGTTGAGATGGTTTTTTCGTGATAGTCCTCTTGAAACCGAATTTCCATCTCAGTGGGAAATTTCAGACGAATAGAAGGGGAAGGCAAGTTTAATCGATCCAGACGAGTCCTTTGCTTAACGTTGATTTGTCGCTTGACGATTAGTCTCTTTTTAGCCCCAACCGTTACAACCTACCCTGCCTCATTCTATTCCCACTGTAGCCACCTAGACCACCATATTACGGTTTACTTTTGCCTTGTATAGCGCAATATCCGCTGCTTCCATCAAGTCATCCAAATCGTTCATGGAATCGGAAAGCGTTGATACGCCAATACTGATCGTTATATGAACAATTTGGTTTTTTATCTTAAATGCCCTGATATCAACAGCTGTTCGCAGACGGTCAGCAAGCGTGCGCGCCGAAACAAGGGATGTATGCGGGAGAAGTATCAGGAATTCATCACCGCCATACCGCCCGGCAATATCTAACGCACGCAGATTGCCACTTAATTCTGCAGCCACACTCTTCAGAATAAAACTACCCACCCGGTGACCAAGGGTGTCATTTATGTTTTTGAATTTATCCACATCAATCATCAAAGCCGATAAATCCACCTTGTATCTTTTGGCTCGATCAAATTCGTCCCTGCCCTTAAGCAACAAAGACCGGCGGTTGTGAAGCTGGGTCAGATCGTCAACCATGACGAGTTTTTGCAAATGTGTTTTCTTCTGCTCCAAATCAACGAGATCACGCTTCATGGAAGTCAATTGATGGTTTCGCTCACGCAATTTACGGTAACGATCAAGGCGGGTAATCGTACGAATCCGTGTGCTTAATTCCAGCGGGTCAAAAGGTTTACTGATGAAATCATCAGCGCCAGAGGCAATTCCTTTCAAGCGTTCTTCACGATCCGTCAGGGATGTCACCATCAAAATTGGCACTTCACTCAATGCCGGGTTGGAGCGGATCTGGCGACAAACCTCATAACCACTCAGATCAGGCATCATGACATCCAGCAAAATAACATCGGGCTGAAGCTTCACTGCCAGAGACAGGGCGTCCCGCCCGTTCGATACCAGCGAAAGATCATATTCTTTCTCTTGCAACGCCGAGGCAACCGCGCGACGACCTGTCAATGTATCATCCACAACAAGGATGACTGGCTTGTTTTTGTAAAGAGTATCTGTGTTTTTCATGATTATCTACGAATTGATAAATAAAATGCTCAAGGAAAATATCAGCAATCCTTGGATCAAAGTGAATATCCACTTGTGACCGGATGTATCCAGCCGCTTTTTCAACAGGCCAGGCAGGCTTATATGGCCGCTCAGAGATCAGAGCGTCCCATACGTCAACCACGGCAAAGATTCGCGCCTCCAATGGAATAGATTCACCTCTCAAACCACGCGGATATCCAGAACCATCCCACTTCTCATGATGCGAATAGGGGATTTGCAACGAAGGCTGTAAATAATCAATGCGGGAAAGCCACTGAAACGCATACTGCGGATGCCGCCGCATGATTTTTTGTTCTTCGGGTGTGAGTGAATCTGGTTTATGAAGAATTGAATCCGGGATACCCAATTTTCCGACATCATGCAGAAGAGCACCCCTGCGATAGTGACCTATGCGCTCTTCATCAATACCCATGGCTTGGGCAAGTTGAACTGTCATAGCAGTAACCCGCCGGGTATGTCCTTCGCTCTCTTTATCGCGTAAATCCAACGCCTGAACCCAGCCTTCAATTGTGGCATCATAAGTAAGTTGGAGTTCAAGAAGCGCAGATTCCAACTGGGCATATTCTTCTCGAAGTCTGCGGAATCGATTCAAGCGGGTAATAGTGCGCACCCGGGCAAGCAATTCCACCCGGTCATATGGCTTACTGATAAAATCATCCGCTCCAGCTTCAATTCCCTTTAGGCGTTCTCCCCGCTCCGTCAAAGAAGAAAGGAGGAGAATCGGCACATCCAACAACATTGGATCGGTCCTCATTTGAAAACAAACTTCATAACCATCCATACCAGGCATCATCACATCCAGAAGGATTACATCTGGCGCAAACTGCCTGGCACAACGCAGCGCATCATTACCATTACTTGCAAAAGCAAGCCGATAACCCTCCTCTTTCAATAGCAACTCAAGCGCCTTTCTGCCAGTCAACGTATCATCTACAATCAAAACAGAAGGGGAACTTGTCATCTTTTATCTGCCTGGTTTTCGGGAAACTCTTCGTACATAGTTAGTCCATCTCCAATAAAATTCATTACAACCAGCACCTGACAAATTTGATATGGTCAAGTTTCATGATCGCCCCAACGTGAAAACTCACTTTTCTCTCACCCCAACATAGTATCGAATACAATCCACGCGCGCAAAGCCTAAAAGGACATACTGACAAACTCACCAGCGTCGCCTGCCTGGAGGTGGCGATTGTCCGCGTCAGTTTTAGGCCCTGACCATCCTCCTGCAACTTGCAATATTGCCTTATCTCCCCGACATGCATATCGGCATTCGCGACTATATTCGATGCTTCGATATTTGCAAAACGTGCCAATGGAATATTACGCACTGCTTGAACTCTTGCACTAATCGATTCACTCGTCTCCTCCACTCGCTCGCCACTCAACTTATCATAATCCACCCGTGGTGCTTCGATATGAATATCAATGCGATCTAATAACAGCCAGAAATCCTTTTTTGATATTTGGTAACGGCAGCGGGCGCACACGTATAGGCTATTTGGCATCTCCGAAATTACCACATGGGTAGGGATACATTGCCGCGATCGATTTAAGCATATCCCGCTTTTTCAACTCTTTGGAAAGCTTGTTGGCAGATTTGATTGGGATATTGACGATAATGTCCAAATCCTGGGTTGCGCGGTTCTCCCCATGGCCATTCTGTGATCGCACCGCCGATCAGGTATTCGACCCCGGCAGCATTGAGAGCTTCAACCACCAATTTAAGGAAACCAGCAATGACCAACGGTTTATGTGTAATTGGCTATACGCTGGCTGCAATGCCATGCGATTTGCTTCAACGAGTGAAATTTGGAGAGCGTACCTATCGTATTCCAGACAAGTCTGTGATCGCACAACTCAAGTCATCTGACTATGATCATTTAGTGAGGCCAGACACTTGGGATTGAAGGTACGCCCACAACACGTCAATTATTCCCAGCATAACTTCTCCGTTCGCAAAATTTTCGACTCCGATGAAAATGCTTTGTTCATGGGGTTGGATCAAGTGCAGGATTGAACACAGCGAACGATCCAGGGATCAAGCGCGGTGTCAGATTGCGCCTGGTTTCATAATTCAATTTGATTCTGCCATATAATAAAAGAAAGGGAATTATCGGCTTGACAAACCCAAGGTTATGAAGTATCATTTGGGTATTGGAGAGCCCGAATGAATAATATCACTTTCAAACAATTACGCAACATGACCGAAGATCAAGCCCGCGAAACCTTAGAGGCTATTCGCTGGAATGGTTCGCCCGTATGTCCCCATTGTGACGGAAAAGAAGCCTATAAACTCACCCCCAAAGGTGATACGAAAACCAAGGTACGCAACGGCGTTTACAAGTGTAAGTCATGCCGCAAGCAGTTTACCGTCACAGTCGGAACAGTGATGGAACGTTCCCGAATCAAAATCGCTGACTGGCTCATGGCGTTTTATTTGATGTGCTCATCCAAGAAAGGTATCTCGGCTCACCAATTGCACCGCACACTTGGAGTCTCTTATGAAACTGCTTGGTTCATGGCTCACCGCATCCGCTACGCCATGATGCAAGAACCGTTATCCAGTGCGCTGATGACTGGCACAATTGAAGCGGACGAAACCTACATCGGCGGAAAAGAAAAGAATAAACATGCTAACAAGCGCACCGAAGGCACACGCGGACGAAGCACTAAGACCAAGACTCCCGTGTTCGCGCTTGTAGAACGCGGCGGCGAAGTACGAGCGATGAAAGTTTCAACAGTTAGCGGTAAGACTGTCAAAGAAATAATCCGCAAGAATGTTTCAAAAGATGCAACCATCATGACCGACCAGTTCCCTATTTACAACGGGCTTGACCAAGAATTTGCAGGGCATGAAGTTGTAGATCACAGCGCGGGCGAATATGTGAACGGCGATGCCCATACAAACACCCTAGAGGGTTGGTTCGCACTTCTCAAGCGCGGCGTGACTGGCACTTTCCATCATGTAAGCGAGGAACACTTAGACCGCTATGTAGATGAGTTTGCTTTTCGTTACAATCGCCGTGATATAACAGACTCCGAACGTGCTTTTCAGGCGATAAAGAAAATCGGGGGTAAGCGACTGATGTATAAAGAACCGATCAAAAAGAGTTAGATTAGAATTTCGGGAAGGCTATTGACTAGCCTTCCCGTTTTTGATAAGATACTTATATCAATGGTCTGGGAGCGATTCGAACGCTCATGCTGTGAGGCGACGTAGACCGACTACGTTATGTCTGCCAATTCCATCACCAGACCAGAGAGTGCCCCCCATCCGACAGGTTAGGGGGGCGGGTTTTTTTAACGACAGACCTCAGTCGGATTTAGCCGTTACGTCTGTGGGTTAGTATTGGCGGAGGCATGAAGGTATCTCCTTTCATGCTGTTATTCTATACAGTTTGGGTGTGCAATAATAGACCCCAAAATATATGGCATTTCGCCCCTCTATTTCACCCCCCTATTTCGCCCCCTCTTCGCTCTCTTTCTCTTCTCATAGCTTTTTTGAAGTTCTTTCGATCTTCCGGTGTTGGATTTTTAATTCCCTTTTCTTTGCACCAATATTCAAAAGCGCGAAGGTTTGAGTCTGGCTGTCCGTCATACATAATGTCAAATGCTATTGGATTACAAGGGTCAATCTTCCGCCCAGCGGGCTTGGTTTGTAAATTAATTTGTCCTTGTTGTTTGTATCTTATAGGATTATTTATTAGCTTCTGTAGAAGTATTGAAGGCGTTTGCGCTTTATAGAGTCCTGCTTTTATCCATTCGGCAATCTTAATAAAGTCATATCCTATAGGTTTAAGTGTATCAAGATACACACTTCCTAATTCAGGTGTAGATGTCCTTGGAGTTGGTCGGCTAGTTTTCTGATAACATTGACCATCTATAAATTCAACAGCCGTCAGATTGGGACGATCTTCAGTTGCAAGAATCATTGCAGCATAGAAAAATTGCGGACGTTTGCTATTAATGACAACATCTTCTTTGAAATACACATTCCATACTTCTCGTGTCTGAGTCTGTGCTGGCAAAAAGTAGCCGATTTCATACTCTACTTGATGACCCTCCCATGTGCCTTTAAAGGTTTTACCATTCACAGCTAAGAACCTATCCATCGATGCTCTAAAATTGATAAGCGGAAAAGGATATTCTAATGGCTCTATAGCTTTTCGTTTCTCTTGTTCCAAAGTTTCCAGTCTTTGACTCAGCGATTCGATTTCATTCTTTGCCATTACTAATTCATCTTTGACTTCATTGTATAAAGACAGCCACTCCTGTTTTTCGAGTGGTTGTATTTCTAATGATGCCTCTTCCAAGGCTTCGGGGATTACGTCTATTGTTTCTTCTGCGTCTTCCAATGCTTTTCTGGTTTGTATTACGCGCTGTTGTTCTCTGGCATATTCTATTATTGGAGAATTTGGGAGAGCTAACCGAGGTTTCTGCGTCAACCATGCCATTTTTTCCGCGGCTTCTTTCACGCCCTTCAGCGACCTTGCAGCAGAAAATACGGCTTCTCCAAGGACGCTTCGTTGTCGCTCAAGAGACTCGCCTAAATTTTGTTGGAACTCCGCCATTAACTTAGCAGAACGAACTATAGAACTAATAGAATCAGACGAAAGTCGATAGGGCGAGATTTCTTTCGATTTTTCTTCATCTTCGGACATAGAAAAACCTCCGCAATGATTAGCGGAGGCGTCAAATCTAAATGGTATAATGTGTTTGCCAGTCGCTCCGCCGCGCTGGTCGCCGCCGGATGTGCTGATACACAGTCCGGCTTTTTTATTGGCAAAATTATATCATTCGGTTGAATTTTAGAGTCGCATGGGGTATACTGCGATTATGAATACAAAAGACGAAAAGAAAATCACAAACGAAAAACCCGTTTCTCTTTTTCCGCTTACCTTCAATGAGGCGGTAGCCGCCATTATGAAAGTAAAGCCGGAACCGAAAGAGAAAAAACAAAAGCCGACCAAGAAGAAAAAGACTGGAAAATAGTATAGAATCAAAACGGCAACCAGTCTTTAGGTTGCCGTTTTTTTATTTGGGGTTTTCAGAAGTGCCAGTGTCTCGCCTAATCCTGTTCCCGTTTATATCGAATATCTTGGGATAAAGACGATGGGCACGCTCCGGGTATTTCTTTGCCCATTCATCTTGCAATCGCCTGATTCCAGATAGAACACTTTTAGCATCCGAATCCTTCGGGAATTGTACACGGGTGAGTTTCTGTTTTTCTGTCATGCTGTTATTTTACTACCTTCACTTGTTGGTTCTTTAGACGTGTTTGGGCGGCTTTTCTGCCTGCGGCTCTAGCCTTGCGTGTTTTTGCAGCTTTTACTCCCGCATCCTTCATACTGGCAGACCAATCTATCTTTCGGGGGTTATCCCGTAATACGATCAATGCGTCTTTTGAAATCAAGTTCCCATCATACATTTTGTGGCAGGTGGGGCATAGTATCACTAAATTCTCTGGGGAGTCGTCCTTGCGATTATGGCTGAGGTGAGCCACTTGTAAAATCCCTACTATGCCGAATCCACAATAAGCACAGATGTTGGGGTAGGTATCAAACGCAATCTTGCGATAACTAGTAGGCATGGTATATTATACCCTCATGATAAAACCGATCACTAAAAACACACTATTCTATGGCGATAATCTTCCCATTCTCGGGGAATATCTTACTGATGAATCAGTAGACTTGATTTATCTTGACCCGCCGTTTAATTCCAGCCGCTCTTATAATGTGCTATTCAAGGATGAAAGCGGACAGGATGCGGAGTCACAGATTACCGCCTTTGAAGATACCTGGCACTGGGGAAAAGATGCTGAAAACACCTATCACGAACTGATACAAAATTCATCTTCGAATGTTTCAAGCATGATAAGCGCACTACGCGATTTTCTTGGCGCTAATCAAATGACGGCGTATCTAGTAATGATGACAGCGCGGTTGATTGAATTGCACCGCGTTCTAAAACCAACAGGCAGTATTTATTTGCATTGTGACCCGACAGCGAGTCACTATTTGAAAATCGTCATGGATGCGATTTTTAGCCCTGAATATTTCCGCAATGAAATCACTTGGAAACGTTCTGGCGCTCATAGCGACGTTAAGCAAGGTCGCAAAGCCTATGGGAATATTGTTGACACTCTTCTTTATTACACCAAGAGCGATGAATATACTTTCAACCCGCAATTTACTGAATACGATGAAGAGTATGTTCGTAAAACTTATAATAATCTTGATCCAGACGGGCGGCGTTGGAAATCTAGCGACTTGACCGGACCAGGCGGAGCGGCAAAAGGCAACCCATCGTATGAGTTATTAGGCGTTACAAGATATTGGCGTTTTAGCAAAGAAAATATGGAACGCTTACTTACAGAGGGACGAATACACCAATCTAGCCCTGGGGCAGTCCCCAGGATGAAACATTATCTTGATGAAATGCCAGGCGTTTCACTTCAAAACATTTGGGATGATATTCCGCCGATTGGCGCACAAGCCGCCGAACGTCTTGGTTATCCAACACAAAAGCCCATTGCACTTTTAGAACGCATCCTTCAAGTATCTAGCAATGAAGGGGATGTAATCCTAGACCCGTTTTGCGGATGCGGTACGGCTATCGCCGCCGCCGAAAAACTCAAACGGTCATGGATGGGAATTGACGTAACCCATCTTTCCATTACCCTGATGAAATACCGTCTCAAGGATTCTTTCGGGCTGATTGAAAAGGAAAATTATGAAGTAGTGGGAGAACCCGAAAGCATTGGCGGGGCAAGACAATTGGCAAAAGATGACCGCTATCAATTTCAATGGTGGGCTTTATCTCTTGTTAATGCAAAACCATTAGGCGGGGAGAGTGGAGCGAAGGAAGGTAAAAAAGGTTCTGACAAAGGGATTGACGGCGTGATTAACTTCGTCAATGAAAAAGGAAAGACCGAACAGATTCTAATTCAAGTCAAGAGCGGACACGTAAAGAGCGGGGATGTAAGAGACTTGCGCGGCGTGCTTGACCGTGAATCATCTGCCATTGGTGTATTCATCACATTGGAAGAGCCGTCAAAAGATATGACAACGGAGGCAGTATCCTCTGGTTATTATCATTCGCAACTTTGGGATGCGGATTATCCACGCATCCAAATTCTAACCATTGAAGATTTATTGAACGGGAAAGTAATTGATATGCCTAAGTCCGTACCAAGTCAAACATTCAAGCAGGCGGGGAAAGTCAAGAAAAAAGACGCTACGCAAGACCCTTTACTTTAGGATGGGTTTGTTATCCTGACTATTCCCAAAAGAAATTCATTTTGCTGACAGGAGAAACGTTCATGTCACAAATTCAAGAATATCTTCCATTCCTAATCCCGGTGCTAATCATCCAACTGGTTTTGATGATCAGCGCATTGGTAGATCTAATCCGCCGCCCAAGCGTTAAAGGACCAAAGTGGGTCTGGGCATTGGTCATCATTTTCGTAAATTTGATCGGGCCAATTATTTACTTCGTGGCAGGCAGGAAAGAAGAATGATCCAGATTAAAGACCTCACCAAGCAATATGGTGCGGTGCGCGCTATTGATAATTTGAACATGACCGTTGAGCCGGGATCCATTTTTGGATTTCTGGGTCCGAACGGATCAGGGAAAACAACCACCTTGCGGATCCTGACCGGTCTGGCCAAACCGACTGCTGGTTCCGCTCATGTGGCCGGTGTGAACGTTTCGCAAGACGCCCACAACCTGCCCGCTCACATTGGCTATTTGCCTGAAGAGCCGACCTTCTATTCCTGCATGACGCCACGAGAGTCTCTCGAATACATTGGTCGCCTGCATGGACTACCCAGTTCCGAACGGATTGCGCGCATCAAGGAACTGCTCATGCTGGTTGGCTTGACCGAAGCGGGTAAACGGCGGATCGGCGGATTCTCACGCGGCATGCGTCAACGCCTCGGACTGGCAACTGCACTCGTCCATCGCCCTCAAGTTTTGCTTTTGGATGAACCGGTCAGCGCACTGGATCCTGCCGGACGCAAGGCTGTACTCGAATTGATTGAGCAACTGAGCGGCCAATGCACGATCCTGATGTCCACGCATATTCTTGCCGATGTGGAGCGTGTCTGTAATGTGGTTGGCATCATCTCTCGCGGACGAATAATCGTCCAGTCACCCAGAGAAGAATTGCTGAATAGCTATGTCCAACCGATATTTGAATTGGACAGTGCTGATATTCCTGCAATTCAGCGGTTGGCAGAATTACTGAAAAAACAAACTTGGATCGCATCGGTAAATATTGAAGGCCAAACTGCGCGGATCGCTGTGAATAATGTGGCGCAGGCTCGCGCAGAATTGCTGGCTGCTGCGATGGCTCAGCATATTGTGCTCCGACGCTATGAAGAAATGCGCCCTTCACTTGAAGACGTTTTTCTGAAACTGGTGGAAACGGGGTCGGTCCAATGAACTTTTTACATGTATTTTATAAAGAAATGACAGAACAGTGGCGTACATACCGCCTATTGATCGTAGTCGCGGTGATGGTGGTCTTCGGCTTGGCCTCGCCATTATTGGCAAAGCTTACCCCCGAACTTCTAAAATCAATCCCCGATTTACCGCCTGGCCTTGCGGATGCAATCCCTGTGCCGACCCTCTCAGATGCAGTGGCTCAATATGTTAAGAATATGAGTCAGTTCGGTATCCTGTTGGCTTTGTTGGTAAGTATGGGCAGTGTCGCCCAGGAAAGAGAACGCGGCACCGCCGCCATAATGTTGACGCATCCCGTGTCGCGCCTGAATTTCATTTTGAGTAAATTCTTTGCATTGGCAGTTACCTTTACGATCAGCCTTGGCATGGCAGCCTTGGGCTGCTGGTATTACACATTGCTTTTGTTCAAGGCCATGCCCTGGGGTGCCTTCCTCGCGCTGAATGGATTAATGCTGCTGGTTTTTCTTGTTTACGTTGCCGTATCCGTGCTGTGCAGTACGCTGGCCAATTCACAAGGAGTTGCCGCGGGATTGGCTTTTGGCGCGCTGGTTGTGATAGCCGGTGTCAGCTCTTTGCCACGCATTGGTGAATATTTTCCCGGTCAATTGTTTGGTTGGGGGGCAGCTCTCCTGCTCGGAGGCGCCAACACAGCCTGGCCGGCCTTTTGGGTCAGCATCGGGTTGATCATTATCGCTTTGTGGGGTGCATGGCAAGTTCTCAACAGACAAGAGCTATAGTAAAGGTTCCCATCCATCCTCCTGCTACGCCAGCCTGGTGTCATGCAGCGATCTTGATTTGGCGCCGGATTAATCCAGATACGCAGGGAATAATTCTGAAGATCATACAGTCTGATCATAAAGAGATGCGATAGCAACATGATTCTGTATCGTCCACTTGGTTTGCAGGAAATGGAGTTGATCTATGACAACGGCATGAAAGCCTTTCCTGCCAGCCTGCCTCAACAACCAATTTTCTATCCGGTTCTTCAGCTTCAATATGCCCGTCAGATCGCTTCCGGATGGAATGCCAAAAACGGGCAATACGCCGGATATGTTACGCAGTTTAAGGTGGAGGATCAATACCTTAGCCAATTTGAAAAGCATGCGATTGGTGAATCTCAACATGAGGAGTACTGGATTCCGGCAGGAGAATTGGAGGCGTTCAACCAACACATCCTCGGCCTAATCCGAGTTGTGGAAGCCCATTTTGGAACTGCGTTTCAA
>Ga0137334_1000092_pt1 | contig 13605 bp, 24 predicted proteins | sample EasRivERMLT262_2_FD_104776 | JGI IMG/M metagenome (GOLD analysis project Ga0137334, IMG submission 104776) | Soil microbial communities from meander-bound floodplain in the East River, Colorado, USA - East River MetaG ERMLT262_2 | ecosystem: Environmental > Terrestrial > Soil > Floodplain ...
ACAATCCAGTAACCTTAGACACATACAGCGGACTACTCTCCCCCCATTTCTTTTTCTTTTCCTCTACCCATATTCTACTAACCAATCTAGCTTTAACTTCTTCAGGACAGTATTCATCTGTGAAATTAGGAGTATCAAATGCAGAGATTCTGATAGTGTTAGATCCAGATCCAGGTTTACACTCTCTAGCAAACTCACTAGTTGAATCTTCTGGGTTTCCAATGGAAAGTAATCGGCATTCTTCATTTGAGAGTAATCCATCTACTGCGTCCCAGAGGAGTTTAGGAATACCGGCAGCTTCATCTAGGATTACTAACACATATCTCTCATGGATACCGGAGAAAGCAGATGTGGAGTAATCTTTGGGCTTTCTTCCAATTGCTACTAGCTCTTCTCTTTCGCCAATGTCCAGCCACCACTCAGTTTGATTAAGGCGACCTCCTAACTTTCCGACTGAATGTGCTCGACTAATTTCATGCCAAAGAATTGCTTTAACCTGATCACCCGTAGGAGCCGAGGTAATTACCCTAGCTGTTCCTGGTTTATGACAATCTATCCACCATGCCGCAACTCTGCCAGCTAGCCAAGACTTTCCACTATCATAACAAGATTGAACCGATGTTCTACGATTGACTACTATTGATCTCAATATCTCCTGTTGCTTAGACCACGTAAACTCACCAAGTCTTTCATCTATCCACTTAACGGGATCTTTTAGATACTTGTCTCTTTGAGCCACTTTATTGAGATCATTCCAGGATATTGTCCCCATTCCAGGAATATTGACTATGGTATCTGGGGGAGGAGTGGACACTATTAGATCTCAGATTGAGTAATGGGGAAATGATTCCGATTCTCTCTCAGAAAATGCTCAAAATCCATATCAATCTTTGAGAGAATCATTTCCAGTTTTGCTCTTGTTCCTTCATTATCTCGTCCACTAACTTTTCCAATTCCTGTCCACATTCAAACGCACACTTGTTCTGGTCTCTCTTCCACTTACTAGCCACCTCTAGCAATTTATTCTTCAATTTGCTGATAGATTCCGCGTCCATCTGCTACTCCTCCGTAACGATATCTTAATCCTCCAATGACAATTACATCTGGAATTTGATCGAGTCCAATGTCAGATAGACTCAACCATGTGACAGATGAATTTTCTTTGAATAACATTACATCTTCTTCTGCACACGATCCATGAAACGGAGGCTCGTAGGAGATGGAATTTGACACTTTACCAGCACCATCTGAGATCATTATATCCTCCTCGTAATCTAGTGACACCCGGAATATTCCTCTTCAATACCTCTTCAGCTAGTTGACTCTCTACTACATAGTACCCTCCATGAGATGATCTCTCTAGAGAGTAACAGGCTCGAAATAACCACTTGCCAGATTGGATCGCATCTCTCTCGGTTAGTAGCTGTCTATGCCCAAGTGCTCTTTCTCGGGATCTATGAGAATTGAACCGGAGAACAATCCAGTCACCAGAGTCTAGATACTGTAAAACAGTTGTCATTTCGAGAAAAGAGTCTTTCTCCAATTTGTCTTCGATTCCTTGATCCTCTCTGGCATTCTGAAGAGCTACAGAATAGATCTTATCAAGTATTCCTAGATCATTCGATTCATTCATGACTACTTTCCTCTAAAAGGAGATGAAAACATATCCTCGTGTTTGATCTGGGAGTAAGTAAACCCTAAGATCTCCGGGATATATACGTGCACTGGTTTTCTAGCCATTCTCAGTTCTTCTATCATATTATATGAACCACCAGATTGTCCGTCCCACACGACCACTCCACAGTCAGAATAGATTCTCATTTGTTTGTTTCTTTGGAATCCTGCTCTGGGATTATAACCTCCATTGATCATCCATTTAGCCGGGAATTGTTTAATCTCGATTCCCATTCGCTTAGCCCATCGTTCGCCACCCGAGTCTATTCCTCTAGCACATCCGCTTACTACTTCGGTAATCTCATAACCACTCTCTTTGATTGCATTGAGGATATAGAGATCTATTAGCTCTAATTTCTCTCCACACACTGCTAGAGAATCTCTTGGTTGAGGAGCGAATGAACGTGACCCGGCTATGATACATTTCATCGCCAAATCTTTTCTCTTATCTCAAGCGGAACATTTTCCCATTCTTCTTTGGAAATCGTTATATTAACTGGTCTTTCCATTTCTGCTTGTATTGCCGCGAATGTCACAGCAGCTCTCATTTCGAAAGGAGTGAATCGGAGTTCCACCATTGCATGTCTGATTGACTTGACTAATTCGTGAAACTCCGGATCATTCAAGTACATCTCTTTAGCTCGTTCATAAGTTAGATTCATGATCTCTCCTATGGAATCTCGTTCATCTTGAGTTGATCTCTAATATGTCTGATCGCAATCATAACTGCTTCTCTGGTAATTACAGATCCATCTGTCAGTATTACTTTCTCTGATTCTTCGTTTACCTCACCCGTGGCCGACTCCTGACCCGTGCATACTTTTCTGGCCCCCGGTCAACCTGCCCTGTCATTTTCATGTCAATTCTCCCGATTCTAACATAACTTTTTCCGCTCCATGTACAACCTGACCTTATTACCGTAGGCGGATAAAGGCTCCGCTCTCTCCCTCTCTCTTATCTTTCCTAATACACGATACATGAGTGCATGACTTTAGTTCAAGCTAAGTACTAAAGGGCAAAAAATACAGCACTCCTGTATACAACTCCTATATTCTGCCGCTCTGTTAATAGTTAACAGAATTGCATGGTCTATGCACAATTCCAGAAAGCTACAGGACTTTGTTATCTGACAGTTACTCATGTAAAATCCCCGATTTGTGCATGACTATGTACAATTTCCGAAAACCTGCATATTAGACCCATTTCATGTACTTTTGTAGCTTTCCAACATTCCTACAGATTTCAGCTCCCATGTGCATAAAACACGACCTCCTCACCCGTCCAATTCTCCCAAAAGAATCTCAAAGATCCTTCGCCGAGTCTTCCCTAATCGCAGAAATTGATTGACACACTTTTCCATTCCCTCTCTCATCTCTGGCAATACCCAATCTTGTTCACACAGAGTTATCTGAATACAGACAGAAGATAAAGAGTCGAAGTTAATCCCCAGCTCACTTACAGTTGAATAAATAGTCTGCTTCAACCGTGTTGATAAATATAGCCCCTGCCGATCGGAGTGTGATAATGATCCCATTAATGAGTCTACTTGAAATTTTGAGAATATATCCCAAAGGGATTTCACTAAAGCCGCATCTTGATTTTTATCGGGATCTAGAATACTAACGAGTTTACGTTTTAATCGAATCAGTTCCTTAATGTCTTCATTCTTGGATAGGGTATTGAGACCATTTGATATACAACAGACTATCGTAGCATTTTTTCCGGGACGTGAATAGTTACCAATACCCATCGGCACTTGCTCGCGACACTGGTCAATAAGTAGAGATAAATCACTCGAAAATCTTCTAATTGTGCATTGAACTTCATCTGATACATACTCTTCTCTGTTTACTGCTAGTTCCTGGATGAGATCAAATTGACTAGAGAACGATTCGGGGTCCATTGACGCCGCGAGTCTAAATCTAGATGTAAGCGGTAAAGGAGTAGAGGAGTAATCATGTTCTGTATCCGAGCCATTTCCATTTGTCTTCATACAAACATCCCCACTTCACTGACCCAAGTAGCTCCTATTTGATCGGCTAACTTGTCACGAAGAGGACGTAAAAAGTCAAGTAGCTTTCCTGCATCTTCATTCAATTGTTTAGTGTGTGGATCAATTCTAGGCCCTTCAAATGAGATGTTCATGCAGGATTCATTAAGATAAAACCACAATTCCTGTAACTTGTTTAATTCGTCTAGTGAGATAATTGGCTTATTAACCGCAGAAGAGTTCATTAAAACAAACTCCTCTGTATCATTGTCCCATTTAACACCTAATTCCTTGGCTATGTCATCTATCAATTTTCCAGAATAAACCAGGTAACTCATTGAATGATCAATCGAGTTTTGAACGTAAACATCGAGATCTTCTATTTCTTCTACTGAGACTGTTTCGTGAAGATTAAACCATAACTTCTGAAGTCTACTTAATCTTTCTACTGAGATAATTTGATCAGTTGGTTTCTTAACCGTTGCCATCTGCAAGGAATCTCCTCCTAATAAAGGAACAAATGACTTTAAATTCACTGACTTTCTTTTTCCAATGTTGTGAGTCTTTCTGTATCTCTTCTTATCTCCAATCCCTTGGCAATCTCTACACCAGGAGTGTCCCTGTCATCTTCGGAGAATGATTACTCACAATCCCAGTAATCCTTTAGCGGATAATCTGATAACACCTGTATTATGTAACTTTCCGCAGGAGCATTTTACAAAGACATAAATACAACCAGGTAATTGAAGGATTGGTAGAGGAGTAGGAAACTCTCTCTTACAGTGAGGACAGGTCATCTAGTCATCCAACAATGATATCAATACACACAATATAGCCATTACTCCCCCTCCAATAAACCACGTAATAACTTCATTTGACGGATGATATCTATCTCCTGCCATCAGAGCAGTAAGAAATACTCCCCCTATAATAAAGGCCGCAATACAACAACCAATACCAGAGATCCATGAAGGATGTTTCTGATTCATTCGAGTCTTGACAGCATCTCAGAATTCAAGTGGATTAAGCCACTCAAAAGCTACGTTCCCAGGCATATGCCAATTGGGATAGTGTCCTCTAAAAAGACCAAGGGGATCAGTGCTTGGCTCATGAGAGAACGTTTACATGGCTGCTGTCAAGACTTCAATGAAGGAGACAAGGAACAACAGAGAAGCTATCAGTGGCTATGAAGCGGGAGCGACTCCACTCTTCCCTGCACACTGCCCCTGCCCGGTCCCTTGTCTCCGGAGAGGATTATAGCATAACTACCGTGCGTGTCAAGTACGGGAGAGGACCGGAAGAGGGGGTGAGGGTACACAGAGGAATCGCGCGCACGCACAGGGGTGCATAAACCATGCCTGACGTTTAGTGTCAGTTGTCCCGAAAATAATTGTCACCGACCTAAGTCTTTGAATCTGAACAAGTTACAGACACTTACGCTCTAGTCTTCCTATCTTTCCAGTGACAATTCCTGTCACCCCCTCAACTCTCCATTTCTCCTAAGTCCTTTGTAATCAGACACTTAACCCTCTGGCACGCGAGATGCAGTAGAAGAGAGGTATGAACGCCAACGGAACAGGAACATATCGTAAACTAACGGCAACCTGCTTTACTCATCTTTCCAATGCTCAGTATGAGATGTTAAAGAAACTCAGAAAGTTATCCAGCAATCAATCGCTCGTCTTGTCTGGAATTGGACAGCACAAAACAGCCAAGTCACCAGCTAAAAAAGGATATGGGAAGTTTGAAAACGGAATACTTAGTCCAACAGGAGAGAGGTAAAATGACTTCTTCCTGGATCTCCCAAATACTCTACAAGTCTCTCCCGGACGGTAGCAGATACCTAGCTATCTTCTGCAAGGACACAGATCCACACGAGCATAAGACTGCTTGGAATACGATAGCACTTCTCTATGGTGGTCCCGAGTCTCCTATTCCTCCATGGATGCATGGTCTCATCTCCGCTGGTACTGGCCGACGTTCTCCGGGTCTAGCTTACAACCGTCTCTTAAAGGGTAAGTATCCCTATCAGCGCGTAGAGGGTGAGGAATCTGTCAGTGAACTAAGGAGAATGCTATCATGAATCGACTAGAACGACGTGATAGGTTAAAGGATATCTATCAATCCACGAAAAGAGCATATGACAAGGCTAACGAGATCAATCACAACGATTCTAAGGCCCTGCGAGATCTCATCATTGACATACTTGCAAAGCTCAGTGATATCACTCACATAATGTTGCATGAGGATGATTGAATGTCTCGTTCTCGAATGCTCGACACAGACCGTGAGATAGCCTCAGAGAAATTCTGGAAGGAATCTAGGCTCCTCAATACCGTTACCTCTACCACTCTCATGGATCAATCCAAGCGAGCCGCAGGATTCTATCCCAGAAAGTGTGAGTATGGAAAGTGTAATATTCCGGCGTGGTACATTCAAGAGGCAAATCGCTCTGATGGATCTAAGACTCAGCGTGTTGTCTGCAAGGGACATTCGATGACAAGGAAATGGAAATCATGATCATTCTCCGGGATTTCTCGCGTACTCTACATGATGATTTCGAGTTACATGTGCGCTCACATATCCCAGAGGGTTATAGCGCGACTCCTCTGTACGGATTCGATAACCAGATCCTCGGATGGATTATTAAACCGTTGTATGAATGAGAAAGGAAACTCTCCAAATGACACAACAAACAATCTCTCAGCGTATTAAACTCACTCTAGATTACGCTCTCCGATCCGAGCATGATCGCGGTCATGACTTTCACATCGCAGACTCCAAGGGAAAGTTTACGAATGAATCTCGATCTCCATCTATCTCTCCCGCTGGACAGTTTTATCTAGACTGTAACTCATGCGGTCGCTCTGTGTTCGAGAACGGAACCGGATCAGCTATTACAGGAGTTGTGTGCCATGAGTAAAGAAAAGCAGTTGCTAGATAATATCGTCACTCAGATAATCCGCACACACGACTACAGGGACTTGCTAGATCTCCACTTGTACTTAGATGGAATCCCGCCCGAGTCTGAAGAGTCTTTCTACCACGTTTTTACTCGACAACTTGCGGAGAAGCATCCGGAGGCATTCGGAGACAATTATGATACGGATGCTGAATATGATTTTGACGTCTCGGAAGCTGTATAATGTTAGACTCTCAACAATGGCGACTAGATGACTCACACATTTTCTCCGGTACTCGAATGACCGTTCATCTGACATCTCACTTAATCGGAGTGGGACTGAAGGATTTTGAAATCGAACTCTCCAAGGCTAGGGATATAGTCCAAGCGTCACGAGTAGGTGATAAGATCACAGACCCTTATCAACAGGAATTTGAGAGGATACAATGAGCAAATCAAAAGAACCTCTCCATGACATAAGATATGACACTGCGGGATGGGGAAGCTATCCTCGGGTAACTTGTTACACCCCGGAGTGTCAAGGAGATACTATTCTCAGACAACCTTGGATGACAGAGACACAATGGAATGAGATCAGGTCTAAGTTTCTCAACAACCATTCTAATCAGGAGTGTACTTGCCATGACCAGTGAGACTCAGATTAACATTGCAGTTGCCAACTATGCACAAATAGCCACTGTACAAGGAGCCGATATATCTCTAGCAGCTTGGCTTCAGTTAGCAGACTTTTGGAAGAGTTTAAATGACACTCGCATGTACCTGTTATGCTCGGCTCGTGCAGATGCTTTTCGCGCGAGGATAAAGGAGATCTCAAGTGAGCAAGAATAGTCTCGATTGTCTTCTAAGGCAAAGAGAGTCTCTACCTCTACACCTATATCTAGTCCTATTCCCTCTCCATATACTCCTCCAAACGACGAGCAGCTACTCAACTTCACTTTGCGCTCTAATGGAAATACAGTCCAAATCCGCACGAGAAATGGTCAAGATATCTCTCGAAAACTCAGAGTTTCGCGCGAAATGGCTAGAAGAACACAGGAAAATGCAAGAATTCGCCAATGAAGTGAGGATTATAAGGTGAACATTCAAGAAGCTCAATTGAAACTCAATGCCGCTGCTCTGGAGTGGTATCACGAGAGCAGAAGACTACATAACGATATCTGGGAGCAGAGATTAGGAGAAGCCTGCTATGAGTTTGAGAGAGTCTCTAGAGAACTCGGCGCCGAACCGCCAGCACCAGACTATACAGGCGTCAATCCTACTTGGGGAATAGACTGACATTCTCTGTCACTTTGGACACTTCCTCTTGACATTCCTTGTCAACTCACCTAGAATCAACAACTTAGGAGCCAAATAGACCCCGTTTTCCACAGTTTGAGCTGACAATCTTTGACACCGTCTAAATTTCCGTCCCTTTAGAATCAACAACTTACAGCGTGGCACAGGACTAGCAATAGGTAGATGGTATGAACGCCAAGCAAGCCAACCGTGGATTCTCCAGACTGAAGAAGGGTGATCCTCTTCTTTTCCCGAGTGGACTACTGACAGAGATCTATCAAATCTACAAACATCCTGATGGCAGAGTACAGATTGGATTCAACTCACTCAAATTCTCCGATGGCTCCGGTCCCTATCTCTGGTGTACAGAGCAAGAGGCAATTGAAGCCAGAACGAAAGCACTAGGAGTCTAAGATGCCTACCGAGGATAAGAAGGGCAAGGAGTTTATCATCATCAATACCGAAGTGAAGGATAAGAAGGGCAAGGAGTTTATCATCATCAATACCGAAGTGAAGGATAAGAAGGGCAAGGAGTTTATCATCATCAATACCGAGCAGAGCTGATTACGTCTCTCTTGTTGTCTTTGAGCTGGACCTTTACAAAGAGGGTGAAGAGTCCGATATTGTCAATACAGAGCAAGCGGACTACTGCAAGAGATGTGTTGAGAGATACAAGTAAGGAGGCTTGAGGGTTAGTTGAATCCTCTCCAGATACCCTTGAGAGAGTTCTGACAGGAGACACTCAAATGTGGGAAATCTTCACCAAGAGTTTCGGACTTGAAACGTACATCAACGAGACCACCGCAAAGTCTCGCATGTCACAACTCGAAAGGAACGGCACCAAGTTCACTGTGCATTACGTGAACTGCTAGGGAGGCTTGAGGGTAGGAGATTAGATAGATAGTCTCCCGCCTTGAATCCTCGAAAGGAGCCTCACAATGACAGGAACATTTAAGTTTGACACAGACACTAATACCTATGCATTTCGCGATGAATACGGCAACTCTGCCTCATAGAATAGTGCCTCTGCTTTTGGGTGGCAGGTGTGGTCAAAAGGCGGAAAGTGTGAAGCTGATTGTATCAACCTTGAAGAGGCATTGAGTTGCTTGGAGTCTCTGTCCAAATGACAGATCCCGAGATCATCGCCTACAGTGAGAGATCTGCGGATGATCCTCTAACTGGCGTTCCCGGTGTCATCCGAAAGGAATGGAGATTAGTCCCTTACTACTCCTGCTCTCGAAAAGATCTCCTCGCACACTTCGGAGCCAATATCCATAGTATACTCAATCCCCGATTCATCCTGGAACTCCGCTACATCCAACGTGGAGTAGTCAAATCATGGAAACCAATGGGAATCTACGAATCAGAAGAATCCGCTTACTCGGACCTAGATACCCCTAACACCACTCATTTGCTATCTCTATATATCGAAATGAGAGCTCAAGCTGACAGAGAAATGGAAGCGGAGAGGATTAGAGAGAGTGAGGAGTTTAACAAACGTGAGATGATTAGAGAGTTGAAACGTAAGCGAGCACTAGCCGATTCAGCGTTTACTAGACTCCACGATAAATCCCCAGAGGATAATCTACTCTGCGAAGCTTGGAATACGTTTGTGTCCGAAGCTAAGGGTAACAGAGAGGAGCTATCTAAGGATGCCCGATTCCTCACCCTCTACCATGCCGCGTATGATTCGGACCATGTATCGAGCAAGCGGAAGGCTATCAGAGAGTTCCTAGCATACGTGGGTAGAGGAGTGGTAGAGGAGAGGGGTGTTAACTTGAGCCTGTTCACTTAAAGGAGTAAAGACCAATGTTACATATCACCGACAAGCAACTCAGAGAAATATGGCATGTAGGCGATCCGATGCCAGTTCTTACGGGCAGAGTAGTGACGTTTGAAGCAGACGGGGATGAGCTAGCATTGATTCTAGACGCAATGAAGAGCACCAGGAAGAGAGAGGTATACAGAACCTACATGGATTATGTGCAGTCGGTACGGAGACACAGATAGATAGAGCTGGCATCTATCTTGCTAGAGCTTTGAAGAGTCTACAAATTACAATGCCTGTTTTACCTCTTTACCGATTTGAGTGGATTATGCAGAGTTCTAGATACAACTCTAACTCTCCCCTAAGTCATTGATTCTAGGACACTTAGAGTCTATTCTCTCCTCTGTGGCACACTGTGGCACGGCTACTGCAATAGGTATCTAGACAGGACGACACGAACCAAGGAGAACTAAGACAATGAAATCCCCCCAAACCCTCGGATACTCTCAGTATGCAAGCTAGTGAATGACGGATTCAACATCTCCGATGTTTGGCCAACAGTCGGTGGTGGGTACATCATCGAAGCCGATAATGCCACCCTAACCCAAGCTAGCCAAGTCCTACGGGATCAAGTACACCGGTAGGTACTCTTGAAGCTGAGACAGAGAGGCAAGCAATAAACAAGCTTAATCGCGAAATCAGGCTTGGAAAATTCCCCTCTGGATCTCAGCTCCAGGCGAAAGGAATCTGAAGATGATAACCCAAGACGATAAAGACCGGGCCGTAGCATTCGGGGCAGTCAACAAAGTATTTCACTCCCTAGATAGATCCACTTGGGCCGAGAAATTCCCTGAAGCAGCACGAGAGCTGAAGCAATATCATGAGGATATAGTTCTTGACATTCAGGCTGCTATCCGATCCGGGCGGGCGAAAGGAATCTGAACCATGACTATCTCCTACTCCACTCCTCTCGGTCTCTTCTCTACTTGGGAAGATGCCGCTATCGCCTGCGAACGCTGTGACCTCGATCCTTGCACCTGCATCGTGATCGTGAAGGAAGCGAAATGAGCAATCTCATGATTCCATCTGAATGTCATTCGTGGGCGAACTCTTGGAGAGTCCACTATCTTTCCCGCAGCCGTCCTGCGCCAGATATTCTAGTCACCAAGCTGGAGACCGTCCTTGCCGAACAGACAGCCAACAGGCTAGCCACGAGGCACCAACACGGCAAAGAGTGGGAGGACTATGGCGAATCGCTAGACATCCTCGCTAAGGAGCTTGCAGAGGCAAGGAAGATAGTACCAGAGGATGTCACACTAGATTGGTATGCGAACTCCGACTACCGCGGTGGGTATCCGATAGGGACCTCGATCTCTAAGAGGATCTGACCATGAAACTACTCGATCTCAGCACCCCCGAAGTAACCGTGTTCCTAGCCGAAGCTGATAGGCTCATGAAGGAATTCTCTCGATCCTCCCTACGTCGAAACAGACTTAGGCCGGCGCTACATCCGGATCTGGACTGGAGGCCGGTCTCGTGGTGTCTACTGCTTCCTAGATCGCACGAATGGAGACATTCTCAAAGCTGCCACCTGGAAAGCTCCGGCTCCAAATGGCAAGCGTGGTAACATCTTCGTTCACGGTTGGAAAAACTGTATCGACTTTCACGGCACAAAGTATCTCAGGTAAGAGGAGAAATGACAAATGGCTCAACTCTACTATGAAGCCCGCAAGCGGAATGGTCTGTACCGTGGCGTGGTCTATCACTACTCCAATATCAAGGAGGATGGAGGAGAGGTTCTAGACTATCAAAGTAAGGAATGTAAGTCTCTCTGGGAAGCTCTAGACGCCGCATCTCAATACTTGGATGATGAAGGATTGGAAGCTGAAATGATGGGAGGAGAGATCTAAATGAGAACCGAAACCCTCCGCGTGCGAGTAGATATCGAGACCATGGATGAGATAGAGACCATTGTTGACAGCGAGGAATGGGAATCTGTCTCCTCCTGGATTCGGCACATTGTCAAGAAAGAGATCGAGGACAGGAAGTTTAGACAGCTCGTTAAATCAATCGAGGAGAGTAGTGAATCTAAGCGACTCGCAAAGGAACTGAGGATTGGCAGAGGAGAGGAAAAATGACAAGTGAACAGGCACTAACCGAGATGTTGGCATGGGCGAATGGCGAAAAGTCACACTGGAATTCTATCTGTCGGACTACAGATAATCCAGCCAATGAACAAGCTGAGTGTGTCAGAGCGGATTCAGCAGAGACTCAGAAATGGGCATCGGTTTACATTGCTCTAGTGACAGGAGAAAGTTTCCGCAATGACTCCTGATCGCCTGACATTCTCACGTCAATCCGAACGGCGAACGTCCGATGACAAGTTGAGAGATCAGCTTGAATTCATAGCTAGCCGTTCACTCAGCTCCTCACGTGGCCGCGGATGGGCTTATGAGATCGGTCCCATTGAGGCTGAAATGGTCCTCTCAGCGTGGCTATTTACCTCTTGGATTCGCTTCTACCGTACGAGAGAAATAGACCCTGCCAGAGAGCATGAGCAGAGGATAGAGATCAACGGATGGGCAGCCGCAAGTGGGTTCAATGCGAGGTTTGGAAACAAGCCTTGGACCACGAAGCTAGTAGACAATCCCACTCCGAAGACAGTTCCCGAGTTCACCATGATAGATGAGTCTCAGGACGATTCTACGGGCATTGTAGACCCTCTAGACGATGAAGATCTAGTGTCCCTGGCATCTATCTCCCGAATCAAGCAGGGTGGATTCTATGACCATTTGTATGGCAGAGATTCCCAGGTTAGAATCTTGCTCTCTTCTATCCAGGCTGCTTGTGACTCGAATCTAGTCAACAGATTCCACTCACTCCTCCATGGCCCTCCCGGGTCGGCTAAGACCGATATCCTTCTATCTACCTCTAGACTTCTCACACAAGCCCGCGTGAGCCATCTAGTAATCGACGCGACCACGAGCACAGGGGCAGGAATTAGAAAGGCCCTGTTAGACGAGGACGCAATCTTGCCCGACGTGATCATAGTTGAGGAGATCGAAAAGGTATCGAAGGAGGCCATGCACCCTCTGCTAGGTATCATGGATGAGCGAGGAACAATCTCTCAGTTTAACTCTCGCCGTACAGCCTCTAGAAAGGTCCCCGCTCTGGTGCTTGCGAGTGCTAATGATTATGACCTACTATCCCGTACTGAGTCTGGTGCGCTGCTGTCACGATTCAGCAATGAGATCTACTGCCCTAGGCCCGATAGATCAATCCTCTCCAAGATCCTCATGAGAGAGATTGGCAAGGTTAAAGGAGGAGACCCGGCGTGGATTGAGCCCGCGTTAGTCTTCTGTTATGATGAGAGGAAGATTACTGATCCCCGGATGTTGAAAAGGATTTGCCTCTGTGGCAAGGAAAGGCTATTGTCGGGCGAGTATCAAAAGGATCTAGCAGTTACCATGCGGATTCCTGTATCCTCTCCCGCACCAACTGTCAACCTGGAAATGTTCAAGTGAGAAGGAGATCTAAAGTGCTAATACCGTGTCCGTTCTGTAGCTATGATTGCAACAGAAGATTAGATGATCTTTAATCAATCCTCGCCCAAAAGCCGCTTCCACCACGGGTGGGGTTTATATGTTACTTTATCCTTCACTAACTTATCGGATTTCTCCTGTTGCTCTCGCATAACCTTGTCAAACACAACTCGGTTGGTCTAGCGTCGTACCTATCACTTTTCGTTACTCGTCCCTTGTGTGGTTCATCGTCCTGAGGGTCTAGTCCAGTAGCTCCCATTTTTAATCCTCCTTGTCAGTAGTTCCAGAACCAATCAATCGCGGTCCAATTTCCCTTAGCAACATTTCCCGAGCTTCCGGTGACAATGTCTCAGGATCAATCGTAGACCGTTCAATATTCCGTTGATCACTTGTCAACTCAATAGATTCCTGAAGTAGCCCACTTAATTGCCAA
>Ga0137334_1000094_pt1 | contig 13381 bp, 11 predicted proteins | sample EasRivERMLT262_2_FD_104776 | JGI IMG/M metagenome (GOLD analysis project Ga0137334, IMG submission 104776) | Soil microbial communities from meander-bound floodplain in the East River, Colorado, USA - East River MetaG ERMLT262_2 | ecosystem: Environmental > Terrestrial > Soil > Floodplain ...
ATGCTTTTGCGCCGAAAGTCGTCCGCGCCGGGATGGGCGCACACTTCCGTTTACCGATCCATGTGTTGACATGGGATCAAATTCGCGAAAACACAAAAGACTTGCAAATCTATCTCGCTGATATGGAGGGACAATCTTGCTGGGAAGCTGACCTCCGTAAACCATTAACCCTGATCGTAGGCGGCGAAGCCGAAGGCGCCAGCGAAGAAGCACGGAAATTTGCAACACAGAAGATTTGCATCCCCATGGCAGGGAATGTTGAGTCACTGAATGCAGGCGTGGCAGGGTCTGTGTTGATGTTTGAAGTAGTAAGGCAGAGATCAATAAAATGAATCCATCCGAAAAAATATATCTCTTAATTGCTAGTTTATTGGGTATGATAGCCATCATATTATGGGGAAGTATTGTTTGGCGTGATCCAGCTAAATTCAGAAAGATGCTCGCCGTTGACCCGGGGAAATGGTTCGTACCCATTCTTTGGGGCTACAGGATCATCTTATTGTTTTTTACGTTAGTGATGTTATTTATTTTCTTCATGACTTCTCTATCTCTTGCAGGTTTCATCAAATAAATCTTTACAGCGGACAAGAAAAGTTCACATGAAAATCCGATCAATCACCTACTTTTGCAATCCCAAATATCCACTGGATGAAAAAATTCTACGCAAGGCTGGGAAGTTTTTAGCCAATGCCAAGTCTGCCTACGAAGCTACAGGTTACGAAGTGCAAACCGTACGGCTGGCAACAATTCCATTCCCCAAAATATTAGGCACCGAAAATATCAATAAATTGGCAGAATATACCGTCCAGATTGCTGATATTGCTCAACAACTCAATATCGGATACGTCTCACTCGGTCACGCCTTGCCAGAACTGCCTCGTAGTTACGAGTTGATTCCCGATGCCATTTTTGTATCGAAAAATGTTTTCTTTAGTGGCATGATGGCAGATATCACGCGCGGACTCGATCTCGCCGCCATCCGTGCCTGCGCAGAGATCATTGTCAAATGCGCACCGATCGAGCCGAATGGCTTCGCCAATTTACAATTCGCTGCCTTGGCAAATGTCAAAGCTGGAGCGCCATTTCTCCCAGCTGCGTATCATGACAAGGACAAACCCGCCTTCGCAATCGCAACCGAGTCCGCTGATTTGGCAGTTCAAGCTTTTGAGAACGCGAGAAGCATCGAAGAAGGCAGAAATAATTTAGTCAGTGAGATCGAAAAGCATGGCAAGAAATTAGCTGAAGTTGCCAAAGCTTTGCGCGTGAAATTCTACGGGATCGATTTCTCGCTTGCCCCCTTCCCCGATGATGCTCATTCACTAGGCAATGCGGTTGAAAAGATGGGCATCTCAAAAATCGGATTGCACGGTTCGCTCGCTGCCGCTGCAATCTTAACCGAAGCCATTGATCGCGCAAACTTTCCGCACACCGGCTTCAGCGGCTTCATGCAACCCGTGCTTGAAGACTCTGTCCTTGCGAAGCGTGCCGCCGAAGGGACACTGACCATCAAAGATGTCTTACTATATTCCACGGTCTGCGGAACCGGCTTGGATACAATTCCACTGCCGGGTGATACAACGGCTGAACAACTCGTACCATTATTGCTTGATATTAGTGCGTTGGCATTGCGCCTCGATAAACCGCTTACAGCACGATTGATGCCAGTTCCCGGCAAAAAAGCGGGCGACGAAACGAATTTCGATTTTGGTTTCTTTGCTAACAGTAAAGTGATGGCATTGGATTCAGAAGCGTTGAATTCCCCGTTCAATGGTAATCAAGTTTTGCAAATCAAAAAGCGATAACCAGTAATGAAAGAGGAAAGAAGTGACACCTAGCGTCTTTCTTCTTTCCTCTTTCATTTACAAATGCCAGACAATAACACGGGCGGGATGACCCCGCCCCTACAACCTTTAGACCCTCAACTTCCACATCGTGAACGGCTCATCGAAGCCTTTCAAGTCGCCACTAAAACTACTCAACGCACTGGGTGGAATATTCTTCGAAATAAAGTCGCGGATCTCAGGGTCGCTATAAAAATCTTCCGAGAAGATCAACTCGCCGCCTTGGGAAAAGCCGGGTAAACGCGCCGTGATGTTGACCGTTGAACCAAAATAATCCAAACGATCATTTAGATTCACAACGATACAAGGTCCTTTGTGCAAACCGACCTTGAGCCATAACATCGGTTCACCACGTTCAGCAATAATCGTCTGCGCCTTCCATACAGCTTTCAATGCGCCAACCGGTTGGCGAAATGTTGCCATTACCGCGTCACCGATTGTCTTGACAATCGATCCACCTTCTGCCGCAATGGCTTCCTCCAAAATTTCGAAATGTTCCCGCACGCGTCCAAACGCGGCTGCATCACCGATATTACGATACAAACGGGTCGAGTCGCGTAAGTCTGTGAACATCAACGTGACGGAGCCAACCGAAATTTCTTCGCCAGCTCGTACCACTTCAGTAGCAAACAGATCCCGGAAGACTTGTAACGCCGTCACATCGGCGGCAGTGGCGGCTTGGTCGCTCCAGGTGGTGCGCTCAAGCGTAAAGGTAGAGTCCGCTTCGGTGGCATTGATCAGGTTGAGGGTCGGAAGAAGCGAGACATGTCCACCTTCCAGCGGAAATCCAAATGTCGTCGCGCGGATGTCCACTTTGTCAACCCCATCTGCATCCGCAAATAAAGAGAGCGAGCCGGGTATGTTCGAAGCGCGCAAGGTGTAACGTCCCTGTTCAAGTTGCAGAGGCACAGGCAACGGATGCAGCGCCGAAATGATTTGGGTCATAAAAACATGCGGCTGCATTTGCGGACTGCCCACGCAAAACGCCGCGTCGAACTCAACCTTCATGATCGAGGGATTCGGTCTAAACACCACTTCGATGTTGTGATCGAAATTCACCGTGAAATCAATTTGACAAGTACTGCAATGCGATGTGCCATGCACCTCAGCCAAATTGGTATGTCCCTCGGTAGTGCCGCGGCAGGAAGGACAAAGCAGATCCCAATACATATCAAGAATGCCCGCGCGCGTGGCACGCAAGAACATTTCAAGCACAGCACGGCGATTCACTTTCCAACGATCAGCCAGTGCGTAGGGCCGAATGCGTTGGAGCGACAACTCATCGGCTTGATCGAAAAACTCTTCGAGACGTTTTACCAATTCAGGACTTGTACCCTGACTAATCACCGCTTCACTCTGTGACTTGAACCTGCTGCGCCCACTCAAACTTAATCCACGCGGACGCGCACCTTCGAACAACATGTCGCCACGGTTGGCAATACGGTCGTACAAGCGAAAAGCCTTCCCGAATCTACCTTTAGCGATCACACCGATCGCCAGCGGAATACCCATCTGTGCAAGGATGTTGCTCGTATTGATCCAGGTTTGATACGTGATACGCGTACCACCCTCAGGAAGTGGATCGAAATCCGCCTGCACACGCATTTCATCCAGCGGACCTTTGGTATATTTACGCACAATACCAAATGAATATGGGAACGTCCACTCGAAAGGTTCTTCCTCCCATTCCACCTTGATAATCGGGAGTTTCATGCGCGCGTGTTTGGTGCCCATGACATTATCGATCAATTCAATTTCTGGCTGACCCGTATCGCGATTAAAGCGATTGGTATCCGCCGCAAAGGGCCAGATCGCTTCGGGTGTGGACTTGATATCCCATTGCCAGTGAAAGTAGAATTCTTTTGCCATGTTGGTTGGTAGACGAGGGTGAATGCTCGAATTTTACAGTAAACAACATAAGAATACCATTGCTATCGCGATCCAGTCTTACGAATCCATTAACAGGACATTAACTTCGTCAAAAATGTATTAATGGTATAGTTTGTTAACAAATATGCCTGAAACCATTCTCGTCGTTGAAGACGAACCCGCATTACGTGACACACTCACCTACAACCTAAAAAAGGATGGCTTCGCGGTTGAAGCTGTTGGTGACGGACGTGCCGCGCTCGAATCCGCACGGAACATCAAGCCCGATCTCATTATATTGGACATCATGCTCCCAGGCTTGGATGGCTTTGAAGTTGCGCGCATCCTGCGCAAGGAAATGCCGACCCCCATTCTGATGCTCACCGCCCGTGACGATGAAATTGACCGCGTCGTCGGTCTCGAAGTGGGCGCGGATGATTACCTGACCAAACCATTTTCCATGCGCGAACTAATGGCGCGCGTTAAGGCGCAACTGCGCCGCACACGCATCATGCAGGAAGAACTTGCGAAAACCGCGCCTGAAAAACAGCATGAGAAATTGACCTTCGGGAATCTCGTTATCAACCTTACCCGCCAGGAAGTGCTTTTTAATAACGAGCCGCTCCCTATCAAGCCGCAGGAATATCAGCTCCTGTTATTCTTCGCCGAACACAAGGGGCAAATGCTCTCGCGCGAATTTATCCTTGAACGTGTCTGGGGCTGGGACTTCATCGGCGACAGCCGCACGGTGGATGTCCATGTCCGCTGGCTGCGACAAAAAATCGAAATAGACCCGGGCAATCCCACGCGCATTGTTACGGTGCGTGGAGGCGGCTATCGGTTTGAAGGCTGAAATAAAGCGTGACCTGTAATACGTAATTTACGAATCACGCATTACGCATTATGAACAATGTTCTTCTCCCCATCGTTATTATTCTCTTTCTCATCGCCATATGGTATGCGTGGCGCTATACAAAACTGCGTCGCGACATGGATGAATATGCCAGCCGTGTACGACAACAAAAGATCAACACCGAAATCAAAGAACTCGATAACTTATCCAGCGCGGTTACATCACTCGTCACCACCTTTGATCTTCAACATTCAACATTAGATGCCGAGCGCGCCCGCCTTGCCACCGTCCTCGAGCAGATGACCGATGGTGTGCTCATTGCCGATTCACAGGGTATCATCCAATTTGCGAATCCCGCCGCGGGCAAACTTTTTCAAACATCCAACCCGATCCATCGTAGTCTCACTGAAGTCATTCGCAATCATCAACTCGTCGAAACCTGGCGGCGTTGCCAGCAAACGCGCGAACTACAAAGTGAATCTGTAGAAGTGCCCACGCGCCATCAATTTTTACAGCTTGTCGTTATCCCTGATTCGCATTCAAGCGGAAGTCTGCTGCTCGTGCAGGATCTCACCCGTCTGCGCCGTCTCGAAACCGTGCGGCGCGACTTTGTCAGCAACTTGTCACATGAACTACGCACACCGCTCGCTTCCCTCAAAGCGCTTGCAGAAACTCTTCAGGATGGCGCGTTGGATGACCCGCCTGCTGCCCGTCGCTTCATTGACCAGATTCAAATTGAAGTGGATGCGTTGACTCAAATGGTGACTGAATTATTGGAACTCTCCAAGATCGAATCCGGTCGCCTCTCTCTGGACCTTCAGCCTGCTTCGGCCTGCGATCTGCTTGACTCTGCCTCTCAGCGGATGCAACTGCAAGCCGAACGTGCAGGATTAAATTTACGTGTGGAGTGTGCGGACGATCTGCCCAAAGTCAAAATCGATTCGCAAAGACTGGAACAAGTGTTGGTGAATCTCATCCACAACGCGGTCAAGTTCACGCGCTCAGGGGGTGAAGTGGTTCTTTTTGCAGAAGCAGGTATCGGTGAAATAAGATTCGCAGTTCGAGATTCTGGAATCGGAATCCCGGCGGATGATGTCACCAGAATCTTTGAACGTTTCTATCGCGTCGATAAATCGAGGACTGGGAGCGGGACAGGCTTGGGCTTATCCATTGCGAAACACATTGTCGAAGCGCACAATGGCAAAATCTGGGCAGAGAGCGTGGAAGGGCGCGGCAGCACATTTTATTTTTCGATACCCGTTGAATAACTTTGACCCTACGCAATGTCATGCTGAGCCGCTCTGCGGCGAAGCATCTCTACGTTCGTCTTAGAGACCCTTCGCTGTCGCTCAGGGTGACATGCCTAAAGAGTAGCAACAAAAAATCCTGACCGCGGTCAGGATTTTTTGTTTCGATAATTATTGTTCATCAACCATTCCTGCACATCCACCGCTTTGCTTTCACTGGGCGGCTTGAGGCGTGTGTAGGTACCATCTGATTTCATCACGCGCGCACGCATGTTGTCACTCAGATAGGTTGTCAACATTACCTGACGCAGATAATTAATATGGTCGGTGTTTTCAACCGGGAAAACGACTTCCACACGATGATCCTGGTTACGACGCATCAGGTCGGCACTGCCCATGTAGATCTCTTCCTTGCCATTGTTGTGGAAATAAAAGACACGGCTGTGTTCCAGATAACGCCCCACGATGCTGGTCACTTTAATATTATCGCTCACACCTTTGATGCCGGGCCGCAAACAACACATGCCGCGCGCCAATAGATCCACCTTCACACCGGCCTGGGACGCTTCATATAACAATTCAATGAACATTGGGTCAACGACTGAATTGACTTTGAAGATCAGGTGCGCAGGGCGACCAGCTTTCGCATGTTCGATCTCACGCCGGATCAATTTCTCCAATCCCGCGCGGAGATTGACCGGTGCAACCAGCAGTTTCTTGAAATGTTGTTTTGTGGAATATCCGGTCAGGTAATTAAATAGATCGGTAACATCCGCGCCCATCGCATCATCACAGGTGAAGATACCAATATCTTCATAGATGTGTGCTGTGACTGCATTGTAATTGCCGGTGCCGAGATGCAGGTAACGCCGAATCCCCTCACCTTCTTTGCGCACGACCATTGTTACTTTGCAATGGGTTTTGAGTCCCACCAAGCCATACACTACATGGACGCCCGCCTCTTCCAACATTTTCGCCCAACCGATATTGCTCTCTTCATCGAAGCGTGCTTTGAGCTCTACCAACACAGCTACCTGCTTGCCATGCTCACTGGCTTCGAGCAGGGCTTCAACCACCGGCGCGTTTTGTCCCACACGATATAGCGTCTGTTTGATCGCCAATACATGCGGGTCACGCGCTGCGGCTTTTACAAAGTCGACCACGGGGTTAAATGAATCATAAGGCTGATGGAGCAAGATGTTGCCCTGTTTGATCGCCTCAAAAATATCGCCGGCCAGCATGGCATTCTCAAAAACTTTTGGCACCACCGGATGATAGACCGGGAATTTCAGGTCATGCCGTTCCACATTGCCATAGATCTGCCAGAGACTGCTCAACCCCAGCGGCGCAGGCGATATATACACATCATTCTCACGGATCTCAAGATTATCGATCAGCAATTGACGAATCGTGTCAGGCATGTTTTCGTGGATCTCCACCTGCACCACCGAGCCGAACTTTCGTTTGCGAATGCTTTGTTGCATGGTCTCGAGCAGGTCATCCGCTTCGATCTCCTGGATCTCCACATCGGCATCGCGAATGATACGGAAAGGATACGCAGCAACCACTTCCAAACCTGGGAAAAGCGGCGCGAGATTCTCCATGATGAGCTGTTCCAGCCACACAAAATAATGGTTGTGGGGAATCGTGCCATCTTTACGTGAACTACCGGAAGAACGTTTGATGGCAACAAAACGCGGCAACGTATCAGGTACTTTCAAACGCGCGAACTTTTCGTGCCCCTTTTTATCCTTGATTACGATCGCCAGATTCAGACTCAGGTTCGAGATATGCGGAAAGGGATGTCCCGGGTCGAGTGCCAATGGTGTTAGAACGGGATACACCACCTCGTGGAAATAATCGTTGACCTTCTTTGCCTGGACCTCACTGAGCTTGGGATAATCAAGGATATGGACACCGACCTTATCCAACTTGGGGACTAATTTTTTATTGAAAAAATGGAGGGCGTTTCCATATAATTCCAGCGAGACTTTACGCATCGCTGCCAAAGCCTCGGGCGGAGTCAGCCCATCTGGGAATACCTCCATGATCCGAGCCTCTACCTGCTTGCGGATACCCGAGACGCGCACCATAAAGAACTCGTCCATGTTCGAGCCGAAGATGGCAAGAAATTTCAAGCGCTCCAGCAATGGATTGCGCTCATCCAGTGCCTCATCAAGGACACGACGTTGAAATTCGAGCAGGCTGAGTTCGCGGTTAAGCACTAAAGTTGGGAGTAAGGGCTGCGTCTCTTTGGTCATGCGGTTATGCTAACTCGCTTAGGATCTTTGGTGTAAGAAGCCATTCGAGAACTGCTTTGCGTTCGGTGTGCAGATCATCAGAGGAGAGACAGCAAACGCCGCCGTTTTTGATGTTGATGGTAAGCTCAGGATTCCCTGCGACCAGCGTACCGATTAAGACACTCAAACAAGGTTCATGACCGACCAGCACGAGTTCATCCACACTGTATTTTTCGTTGATCTCGCCGATGATGTTGTCAGCGTTGCCCATCGGCACGAGCGCATCACTGAAAGCCAGTTCTGGTTTGTATTTTAACACCTTCGCCAATATCTCCGCGGTCTGTTGTGCGCGGACATATGGACTCGAAACGATCAAGTCAGGTTTCACATCCAGTTCTTTGAGGGCGAAGGCAATATCTTTCATTTTGTCGCGGCCCTTTTCGGTGAGCGAGCGCAGGCTGTCATCTTCGTAGCCGGGTGTACCAGGGTCTACGGCGTTGCTGTGGCGGATCAAGTAGATTCTCATGTAGTGTTCTCCCAAGGGAAAGGTTGTTCTGGCGCAGAACGCCAAAAGGTATCGATTTGATTCATTGCTTCAGTATATGCAGAAATGGCTTCAACGTGGCGGCGCTCATAGTAACGGCGAACAGGCTCAGGGTCCGAAAAAGAGGCGTGCTCTGAAAAGTCCGCCAGCGTCTGTGCGAAGATTTCAGCATCCTGTATCTCGCCCATCAAAGCTTGATAATCGTTCATGCGCTTGAGGTTCTCAACGGGAAAATCATGCAACCAAGGCTGGACGATCTCGATCATATAGCGCAAGGATTTAAAGGCGATGCGCACGCGGTGGATGGTGGCGGAGCGGGTAGCGTCAACCCAACCGAGCCGCTGTTTGGTGATTAAGTATACATCGTCAACCGCCTGCATGACCTGTGACCTGAGATCACTGTTCGTTTCGGCTTCAATGGCTGCATGCGTCTTGCGGATGCGTTTAGTGATTTCGGATGATTCAAGCTGCTTTATTTTTTTGCGCATGTTCCGCAACAATTTCTCTTCGGTGAATTGCAGATGTTTCTGAAAATCGTGAAGTTGAGGCAGTTCCTGTAGGATTTCGGAGATCTCGGCCAGGATGACCTGTGTATCGCGCAGGTCATCAAACTCATCAAGCTGGTCTTTGAACGCGCGGGTCAGTTTTTGCAAACGCGGGCGCGGGGCAATTGAATTCAATAATTGAATGAGCACCAGCATGCGCCGCGTCGCCACCCGCAGGTCGTGGACCGCTTCATTGGAAAACTCCGCGCGGCAACGTTTAAGTTCCGCCCGATAATTCTTCCAGCGCTGCTCCAACGCTTCAAGCAGGATCTGGTTTGTTTCTGGCTTTGGTTCTTCGATCATGGGTGTAATCATACGAATTCCATCATTCTATTTCAAGATTCACGCCAAACACTTCCTCGAACAACGCTTTGCGTTTGGATAATGACCAGTTTTCAAGCATCAAATCGTTTTTGCCAAATAATCTTATCTGCCAGCCGGAGCTTGTTTCACCAAGGGTCACATCAGTAACGGGGTTGGCATGGCTGACATCCATTGAATCAGCGAGGCGCAGGAGCGCGGAAAGTTTGGTGACAATTACACGATCCTTTTGGTTCAGCGATTTGAAATTATCATCGTCGGTGGTCGGTGATTGCTTGCGGTGATAGCGGACCAGATTCGCGACTATATTTTGTTCACGCACGGTGAGTCCGATCAGGCGGTTCACGCTCAACAAATAACAACCATGTTTTTCATGATCGACAGTGTTGATGAAATGCCCAATATCATGCAACAGGGCAGCCATCTCAAGCAGCAACACCTGACTGTCATCCAATTCGTGCAGCGCTTTAGACTGCTCAAAAAGACAAGCCGCAAGTTTGGCAGTCAGAAGCGCATGTTTTTCATCAAACTGATATTTGCGCCCCATATGCAAAGCCGATTCCCATGCCTGTTCCCGGCGTTGCGGTCGCGGACCGTGCGACATACCCTCGGCAATATCGAGCAGGATGCCGTCCTTCAACCCGACATTGGGAATAGCGATCTGTTTGACACCCGCCTCGCTGGCGATCATGTGCAAAACAATAGAGGCAGGCAGGATCACATCCGCGCGGTCAGGGCGTAGTTTCAACTTGCGGATGCGCTCTTCGTAACTCAAACGATTGAGGCGTTCGATCAACTCTGCAAGTTCAGCCAGCGTGACGAAACGGTCGCTATCCCCTTTAAATAATTTTTGACGTAAACGCCCAATCTCTTCCACGTTTCCGCCTGTCCCTGCACAAACTTGTATTTTCTCAGCCCCAATATCGCGCTCGATGCGATAGCGCGCGGCTTCAGCATATTCACGGACTAGTTTCCCAAAAGAATGTTTGGAATTGCTCTTGGTATCCAGTTTTTCCAGCAGGCGCACTGTGCCCATGTTGTAACTCTCAGTTGAAATGATATTCTGCCCCGTGGAAATCGTGACTTCAACACTGCCCCCGCCAATATCAATCAACATGGTGCGTTTATTTTTCAAATTAAGCGCGTGGACAACTGCCAAATGAATGAGCCGCGCCTCCTCTTCCCCGCTGATCACTTCCAATTCGATGCCGCTGGCACGCAGGACCTGCTCGAACAAGAATGCACCATTAGCTGCTTCACGCGCCGCGCTGGTGGCAACAGCACGTATGCGTTGAATACCGTAATTATCCGCAACATGCTTGAACCGCAGGAAGGCTTCCTCAGTCTGTTGGATGGTCTCCTGCTCAAGATACCCTTTACTGAAAACATCCTGTCCCAACCGCACAGGCAGGCGAATGTTCTCAAGCGTGTTCACCCGCCAGGCTTCGTCCACTTCGCCCACTACCATGCGCATGGCATTGGACCCAACATCAATTGCAGCAATCTTCGACATCAGTTCTCATGTTTCGATATTACGAAATCATTGGCTACCGACATGGCTTCAAAACGCTCACCTGTTACCATATAAATAACGCGCTCACAGATATTCGTCGTGCGGTCTCCCAATCTTTCAAAGTTATGAGCGACCCAGATGATGTAATTCGCACGCTCGAGATTTCTGGCTTCCTGAACAACACTACCGACTGCATCGTAATATAGTCGAGTGTAACACTCATCAATGATGTCATCGTCTCGAATAATGGCTTTGGCAGTCTCTACATCCTCATCCGCGAAGGTCGTCATGGCGCGGTGGAGCATATCCACGGCTTTTTCTGCCATGGCATAAATCTCCCGCAGGATAGTAGGCATACTCAAGCCTCCTGAGCGGATGTTGATGTTCGCGATCCCTTTGGCATAATCACCCATACGCTCCAATTCGGTGCAAACGTCGAGGCTGGCGGCAAGTGTCCGCAGGTCGCGAGCGATCGGCTGTTGCGTCGCCATGAGGGTCATGATGGTTGCCTCAATCTCAAAGCGTTTGCGGTTAATGTATTGATCGTTGACGTTCGCAAGACGTGAGCGCTCCACGTTATTGTCGCGCAACGCCTCCACCGACTTCATGACAGCGTCTTCCACCATACTGCCCAGCAGAAGGATATCGTCTTTTACTTCCTGCATTTCCTGGCGAAAGGTTGTACGTGACATAAGTTTGTTCCTGAATCGGGGTGTGAGGGCTACGTTACTTTAGCACAGCACAATTAACACCCCGGGAAAGGCATGTTAACGATTGGTAAAAGGATTTCGCCGCTCATATAACGCCCAAACCGGCTTTTCATAATTGTTGTGTGTTGGCAAACTCTCTGCAAAGCACGGATTTCGGACTTCGTGCTATCCTAGGGGCATGGAAATTCTCCTCCTTTTGATGGTGTTTGGTTTGCTGGTTGTTTTCGCTGTGGATACAGTGCAAAAGCGACGTGCCTGCCTGTGCCAGCGGGTAAGAGTTACGAAGCGTTTGCGGTAAGCGTATCCAACGAAGCAACAAACTCTCCTCTTCACAAGAGCTCGGTCTCCTCCCGGGCTCTTGTGAATTTTAAGGGCGAGAAGCATTTGAATAAACGTCCCGAAGGTTTGCGCAAACCTTCGGGACGTTACATTTAATCGTTAACCAACCCTTAAACCAATCTTGATGTGCCATTAAATGTAAATTGTTAGACTTTGAGGGTATGAAAAGGAGAAACTATTATGGGACTTGCTGATTTACATATTCACACAATATACAGCTACGACGGGACAACCACCGTGCCCGCAGTGCTGACACGCGCCAAACAGATCGGGCTGGATGTGATCGCCATCACCGACCACGATGAAATTGCCGGTTCACTCAAGGCGTTGGAACTCGCGCCCAATTACGGCGTGGAAGTCATCCCTGCGATTGAAATTAAAACCGCTGAAGGCGATTTGCTCGCGCTAAACATTACGCAGAAGGTCACACGCGATTTGCCGTTGATCGAAACAATTCTCAAAGTCGGTGAACTGGGCGGTTTCTGTATCGCTCCGCATCCCATGGCTGGCGGATTTGGTATGAAAAGCCTGAGCGCTTATTCGATCTTAAGAGCGCTTCGAAACCCGGATGTTGTCCGTGTTTTGATCGGCATCGAAACGTACAACGCCACCGCCATCGACAAGATGAGCAATCGCTATGCCCGCGTTCTTGGCAACCGCTTGAATCTTGCGCAAACAGCCAGCAGTGACGCACATGTCGTTGAGGCGATCGGTCTGGGTGCAACCAAATTCGAAGGCCACACTGCGCTTGAGCTAATTAACGCACTCCAGACAGGCAACGTCGGACAACACAAGCAAAAAGAATGGAACTCGGTCCGCATTCTTGGCAGTTGGGCGGCGAACTATGTTGGCAGCACGTTCACACGCCTTGCCAATGCTGCATAACAGGAGCATAAGATGGAAGCTTTGATTTTTCTAATAACTTGTTTGGTAATCATTGTTGCAATTGACACGGCGCAAAAGCGTCGCAACTATTTGAACCTCAATAAATAAAATGACAAAACATATTCTTGTTACAAATGATGATGGTGTGCTGGCGCCCGGACTGCTCGCGCTCGTGTACGAAATGCGTAAGCTTGGAAAAGTTTCCGTGCTGGCACCAGACCGAAATTGGTCCGGAGGCGGGCACGTCAAAACTTTGGATCGCGCACTGCGCGTCAAAGAAGTCCGCCTCGTGGATGGCACACAGGCATTCGCCAGTGACGGTGCTCCATCCGATTGTGTGGCACTTGCCACGCTGGGTTATTTCAAAGAACCGATCGATATTGTTGTCTCGGGTATCAACGCTGGCGCGAATCTTGGGCACGATGTCACCTACTCGGGAACTGTAACCGCCGCGATGGAAGCCGTCATTGCCGG
>Ga0137334_1000095_pt1 | contig 13164 bp, 12 predicted proteins | sample EasRivERMLT262_2_FD_104776 | JGI IMG/M metagenome (GOLD analysis project Ga0137334, IMG submission 104776) | Soil microbial communities from meander-bound floodplain in the East River, Colorado, USA - East River MetaG ERMLT262_2 | ecosystem: Environmental > Terrestrial > Soil > Floodplain ...
AACGAAACAGCCATCACAGAGCATGCTGGCATAGACGTGGGCGCCGGCTGGCAGCCGTGCAGGCGGGCGTTCTTCAGTGCGTGTGTGAATGATCCAACTTCGGTTATAGAGTTTCAGATTAGGCTGGGGCGCCAGCATATCCATGTGCGCCTGCCAATAAGAGTTGACCGTTCCCACATCCATCCAGTAACCGCTATAAGGGAAGGCATACACGCGCGCTTTAGACTTTACAAGCTGAGGAATGATATCCTTGCCAAAATCATGGGACGAATCTTCACGCTGTTTATCCTCCCACAATATCTGATCGAGCAGTTCACGCTTGAAAAGATACACACCCATATTGGCGAGATTTGAGGGCGGGTTGGCAGGCTTTTCGAGAAATGAAGTCACCTGGTATTTTTTATTTACGCCAAGGATCCCAAAACGGGAGGCTTCCTCCATGGGCACTCTGATCGTACCCATGGTCAAGTCGGCCTGATGGTCCATGTGGAACGAGATCATCGGCTCATAATCCATGGTGTAAATATGGTCACCAGAAAGGACGAGGATGAAATCGGGGTTGTCTTTTTTGATGAAGGTAAAGGTCTGTTGCACAGCATCGGCTGTGCCGGCAAACCAATCCGAATCATTGCGTGCTTTGTAGGGCGAAAGGATTTTGACGCCGCCAGTGAAGTCGCGGTTCAGATCCCAGGGTGCGCCTGAACCGACATGCTCGATCAACGATTGCGGACGATACTGCGCCAGGATCATCACATCGAAGATGCCTGAGTTGACACAGTTCGATAGTGGAAAATCAATGATGCGATATTTCCCCGCAAAAGGGACCGCGGGTTTTGCCCGCTTTGCTGTGAGCACCCCCAACCGAGAACCTTCCCCACCTGCGAGAATAACAGCCCGTGTTTTCATTTTGTATTAGCCCTCTCCGTTCCCTGCTACATTCGGAATTTTTTCTTCGCGGACCTTCCTGCCCGGGATTGCAAACCGATTGGCATAGGTTTCGCCAGAAGCCAGGGAGCTGGAACTTTCCACAAGTTTTTTGTACAGCTCAAGATATTGATAGGCAGAGTTCGACCAGGAGAAATCCTGAGCCATGCCGGCCTTTTGTAAATTTGCCCAACGTGAATGATATGGATACAGATCAAGGGCGCGGCGCACGACATCATTGAACGATTTTATTTTTTCATCAACAAAAACAAAACCGGTTTCGCTATCGGTCACGGTATCGTGCAGCCCGCCGACGGCACGTACCACCGGCACACTGCCGTAGCGCATGGCGATCATTTGTGAGATACCGCAGGGTTCGTAACGCGAAGGCATCAGGAACATATCTGAACCAGCATAGATCTGCCGTGCAAGTTTCGCATCGTAACGTGTCTCCACGCGGACGCGATCTGGCAGAGTTTCCTGCAATTTTTTGGCGGCGTCTTCCAGCTTGGGCTGACCTGCTCCGAGGATCACGAGTTGCCAATTTTTCCTGGTCAACATCTTCATGCCTTTGAGCGCAATGTCGATGCCTTTGGCTTGATCCATGCGGGTGACCATGCCCAGCAGTGGCACATCGGGATCAACCGGTAAACCTAATTTTTCCTGCAGGGCGGCTTTGTTCTTTTTGCGCGCGAGCAAATCGTCAGCGTTGAAGTTGGCTGATAGTACAGAATCAGTTTGGGGGTCAAAAGAGACGAGGTCGATTCCGTTTAGTATCCCGCTCAAAGTATCACTGCGAGTCTTAAAGAAATCCTGTAGACCAGAACCGAAGACTTTATCATATGAAATTTCCTGCGCGTATGTCGGCGAGACTGCGACCATCGCATCGGATGCCCACAGACCCAATGGCATCGGCATGACTCGCGCCCAATCAGGCAGGTCAGTATTGGCAAGCGGCAGACCATATGATTCAAGGATCTCTTTGACATCAGGCCCCAGAAACGGCAGATTGTGAATTGTAATAACCGAGGCAACGCGATTCTTTTTATCTTCCCAACGCTTCACCAGATTGCCGTATGCCGCCAGCGCGGTGTGCCAGTCATTGCAGTGAATGATATTCGTATTCCAATTGAGCTGACGCGGCAACTCAAGCGCCGCCAATGAAAAGAACGCGTATTTCTCAGCATCGAGTTTGTTGTTGGATGAATAGACAGACCCACTCGCGCGGATCGGCTCACCATTGATGAAATAGACCGGCATGCCATCGAGTACGCCTTCCAACGCTTCCACCTGGACTTCGGTCTTGCCGCGCGGAATCGAGTAGATGCTTACTGGCTTGAGCGACTCAGCCTTAATCACCGAATGCATTGGCAACACCAGGCGGACATCAAGTTTGATTTCTTCATTGGAAAGGGCACGCAGGGCTCTTGGCAGAGTTCCCGAAACATCACCCAAGCCCCCCACTTTTACAAAAGGTTCGGCTTCCGCCGCAAGAAAGAGTACATTGATGGTTTGGGACATGTGCACAATTTTACTCGTTTTCAAGGGACCCAGTAGTCCCAAACTTCGAACTGTTGTAACCTTTTGTCCGTCACGAAAAGGAGGTAGGATTGTTATAGCATTTGGAGCAAACCAAATCTCAAGCCAACGGAGGAGTCCCATGAAAGCATTCAGTCTGTCGTCTCGTTCCAAGACCGTCTTGTACGCCTTGCTGGTCGCTGCGCTGATCCTGTTTAGTCTCAATATGTTTGGATTGAGTGGAGAATCAGCCTATGAAGAATTCTTCGAGGGGAAAGCGAAGATCCGTGAAGGTGCAATACAGGTGGAAAATATCAATGCATCTCCTATTCAATCTGCCGCAGTAGCACCGCCAGGTCCTTCAGGCTTCACGCCCCAAACTCGCCTGGGCTTCACTGTGGATAATGATTGGGAGCCAGCGATCGCAGCTGATCGCTTCGGTCATGTCTATATGTTATATGCCCAATATACTGGCGTACCAGGCTGCCCCGATTGCTCAAACCCCACGCAGATTCTACAGGTCAGCAATGACCACGGAACCACATGGGGCTCTCCGGTTGTCATCTACCCCGCCGGTGCAACCACAGGTGGACAATGGGATTCTCAAATTTCGGTTGACCCCGTTGACGGGCAGACCGTGTACGCATCGTTCATGCAAAATAACAAGAGCGATATCATCGTTGCGAAATCCACAAACTTCGGCGTCACGTGGACATATGTCACTGCGGATAGCACCAACTCGGGCACCGATAAACCCATCCTTGCCGTGCGCGGACAGGACGTATACGTGGTCTACAATCATTCGCAAACGATCTGGTCAGCCAATTCACACGATGGCGGGCAAACATTCACCGAAGTCAAAGTCAATCAGAACGGCAAACTGGGCTGGTCATTGGCGGGCGGCGGAACAGTTACCCCTAATGGACATGTCTACTTTGCGTGGGCCGGCTATGAAGGCAGTGGCGGCGCAAAGGCAAAAGTCAATCTGTATGTCAGCAAGTCCACTGACGGCGGCGCAACATGGACAACCAATCTTGTTGATATATCTGCGTCACCTCCCGATTGTTCTGCATTCGCCTGCGGCTGGGCATATCTTGGCGCTCAATTGGTAATGACCTCTGACAGTGTTGGCAACATCTACCTCTTGTGGAATGCTGGTTCGGTCGCCAAAGGACCTGAGCGAATCTACTTTGCCAAATCCACCGACAACGGAAATACATACTCGACCAAAGTAGATGTTTCTACCGCACCCGCTGGCACGCATCACAACTTCCCGGCGATTGCGGCAACGGGCAATGGTGATGTCCGCATCTCGTGGATGGATGCCCGCGCTGCAAACGGTGGTCAGGATCGCTGGAATGTCTACTACCGTAGTTCAAGCAACGGCGGTTCCACCTGGACCAATGAGGTTGATGTTTCCACCTATGTTGCAGGTTCCACCTATATCTTCACCGACGGTTTCCGCTATCCGTTTGGCGATTATTACGAGATCGATATTGATGAACAAGGCACAGCCCATTTGATCTTTGGCGAAGGCTTCAATTACGACTCGCCAGGATCAGTCTGGTATGTGAAGGGGCACTAAAAACAACAAAGACCTCCGAGTTCTTGAAGAACTCGGAGGTCTGATTGCTATTAAACGATTATACAGCTCTTCGTTTCTTCTCAATCTTCATATGACAGGTCCAACAGCGAATTTCGCAATTCAATATTTCGGATTGAATTGCTTCGATCGAATATCCCAGATTGACCATGTTGGCTATCGTCATCTTCTTAATTCCCCTGACATGATCAAAGGTTAGTGATTCGGGATCTGGATTACCGCAATCAACACAGGGATGCGTACTCTTATAAGCGTCAACAAATTGTCTTGCTTCTTCTCTTTTCCTTAGTTGACGATCCCACTTATACGCCAGCTCTTTCTCTTTATTCTTCTCGTAATAATCCATGCGATCCAAATTCCTACATGGATTACAAGCTGAATGCTTCTTAATATTTCTGATACTCCAACTGTATTCAGAATCATCTTTAGGCAAACCACATTTTGAACAAATTTTCATTTCTGCTCCAGTTCCGTCTTGTAGGCAAAATTGGATTTGATTTAAAAATCAAAAGACCCAGATTTTTTTATCCAGGTCTTTTCAAGGGAGCCTAACGGGGCTCGAACCCGTACTAACACATCCACAGTGTGTTGTGCTGCCATTACACCATAGGCTCCATGTTTGCTTTCCCCACTGAACTTGCGGGGAAGCGGACAAAATTTTACCATAAATCAGCGCAACTTTAATACCGCCACCGTTTCGTCGTCCACGACCTCTCCGTTCTCGGCAAACCCCAGGCTGGCATACAATTTTCGTGCGCCTTCATTTTCAGGCTCGTAGCTGATGCTAACTTCTTTAATGCGTTCATCGGCGCGAAAAAGTTCAAGCATCTTTTCCATTCCAAATTTTCCATAACCTTTCCCCTGAAACTTCTCGTCCACCATCAAACGCTGAATATACGCCTGTTGCTTCGGGTGCGAGAAATTCAAGGCATACATCAAAAAACCAACTGGCGTATCACCCTCATAGATTCCAAAGGGATGCAAATCCCAGTGCCCTTCATACTCATCCCCAAATTGTGCCTGCGCTATGGAATACAAATTCGACGCGACAAAATGCTTCTGTTCCTCGCGCACTTTTAGTTTGATCAGTTCCTGCCAATTGTCTTTTGTGACCGGGCGGATCTCAGGCATTCTTCAAAATCTCTTTGATGGATTCAACCAACGCTTCGCGCTGTACTTGCGCCTGCTCGCCATTCACCAAATTTTTGACAACAACCAAACCTTTTTCTGCTTCATCTGGTCCCAACACCAGCGCGACCTTCATCTTCATCTTGTCCGCAAACTTGAACTGCTTTGGCAATTTCGTGGGTTCAGGAGAAACCATCACATTCAAGCCAGCGTTACGAAGTTCCGCTGTCAGTGCAAATGATTGCATCGCGAGTTTCTCATCGAACACCGTCACCAACACCTGCGCTGGTGTGGACTGGAACTCAGGCAACAACCCAGCTTCCTGTAAGATGATCCCGATCACCATATCACCCATCGCGAAACCGACACCCGGCAACGGCTGTCCGCCTACATCTGCGAGTAAATTATCATAACGTCCGCCGCCCAGGATCGCGCGCTTCACAGAACCGCTGGTGTCAAAGGCTTCAAAGACAGTGCCCGTGTAATACAGCAAGCCGCGCATGATGTTAGGGTCAAACTTCACATACTCGCGCACACCGAGTGCTTCAAGAGCCGCAAATGTGCGGGTCAATTCATCGCTTTGTTTCCAGAGATCATAATTACCCAAAACATCTTTCAAGCCATCGAGTTGAGCTTGTGTGAGTCCCAATTCAAGCGCATACGCATCCCATTTTGCAGGCTCCATCTTCGAGCGGCGATCCACCAGATTGGAAACATCCATCCGTTTTTCAGCTTCGATGCCAAGCGCGTCGAACTGGGCTGTCATCAGACGCCGATTATTCACATAGATCTGAGCCCGCTCTGGGCTGAGTCCGACCGAGCGCAGGAATGTCGCAGCCACGGCGATGAGTTCCGCATCCGCTTCCGGTGAGTTGACGCCCAGCATGTCAATATTCCATTGAAAGAACTCACGCGCGCGTCCCTTTTGCGGCTGCTCATATCTCCAGAATGGCCCAAACGACCACCAACGCACCGGATATGCCAATTCGTTCTGTTTCGCCGCGATCATGCGCGCGAGACTTGGTGTAAGTTCCGGACGAAGTGTTACCACCTCTCCCCCGCGATCTTCAAAAACGAATGACTGTTTCTTGATAAGTTCTTCACCAGATTTTGCCGCGTAAAGATCAAGGGTCTCAATGAATGGACCATCATATTCCTGATAGCCAAATGCCTGCGAAGCGCTGCGTACTTTTTCAAAAAGATAATTGCGCAGTGACATTGTTTCAGGATAAAACTCGCGCGTGCCTTTTACGGTCTGAATAATTTTCTTCATGGTAGGTCTCCGCTTGGATTGCCCCGCATTGTAGCATACTTGCAAATACTCACGTAGTATGACATGCTGTCTCCCCGAACAGGAAAGAATACACTAGTCCAATTTGTGAAAAATGGTACAATCAAAACGAGCCGTCATCCTCGAAACATAAGGAGTCCGATATGCAGAACGAAGCAGAGGTGATCCAGGAACTTGGAAAAATTCCATGGTTTCAAGCGATCAAGCCTGAGCACTTGAAAAAGATCGCAGAGATATCGCATCTGAAAAGAATAAAAAGCGGAGAAGTACTTTTCCGCGAGGGGGATCAAGATGATTACCTTTATATTGTCATCGAGGGGCGTGTCGCGCTGGATATATTTATCCCCCATCGCGGCAAAGTGCGGATCAACACAGCAGAAACGTGGGATCTATTTGGGTGGTCAGGTGTAACTCCTAATCTCCATCAGCGAACTGCCGGGGCGACAGCCGTGGTAGATGGATTGCTGATCGGTATAGATGCCGCAAAATTGCGAGACGCATGTGAAGCGGATCATGATCTGGGCTATATTGTCATGCGGCGTCTGGTGAACATTGTTGCCAGTCGTTTGTTGGTCACCCGCTTGCAATTAATTGACATGTTTGCATCACCGGAGGAGAAAAATGCCAAATGAACATCTCCCTGAAATCGGGAGCACTATTACCATTCAAAAGCCGGCATTCAATTCGATACTAGCTCGTTTAAAAGAATATGGGTACCTGTCGATTGGTCCGCGCGTAAAGAACGAATCGCTTGTTTACGAATCGATTGAAAGCCTCGACGACCTGCCGCAAAGCTACAGCACCGAGCAAAAGCCGGGCCATTATCGGCTGATCCGCGAGAAACATTCACGTTACTTCGATATCATTCCCGGCGCGCATTCGTGGAAGCAGTTCCTTTTCCCGTCCCGCGTTGAATTGTTCGAGTTGTATAAAAATGGAAATGGATGGGAAACAGCTGCACAGCAAGTCGAGACACCGAGTTATGCCTTTATTGGTGTGCGCGCCTGTGAACTTGCCGCGATCCAGATCCAGGACAATATTTTCATGCGGTCGGATTTTACAGATCCGATCTATCGCGCCCGGCGCACACGGGTCTTTATCATCGCCGTCAATTGCACACACCCATCTGAGACATGTTTCTGCACTTCACTGGGCACAGGTCCACGCGTGAAGGAAGAGTTCGATCTTAGCTTAACCGAACTCGATGATGTTTTCGTATTGACGATCGGTTCAGAAATAGCAAAGAGAATGTTGATAGGCATCCCATTCGAGGACGCAAGCGGATATATCCTTACGAATGTGGAACATAAGCTTACCCACGCTGAACAACAAATGCGGCGCAAACTTGATACAACCGACCTGCCTGAGTTGATCCTTAATCATCTCGACGACCCATATTGGAACGAGATCGGAAAACGCTGCCTGAGTTGCGCAAATTGTACACAAGTCTGCCCAACCTGTTTTTGCTGGGACACATCAGATGAGATGAGCCTAGATGGCAATACAACCAAACGCACTCGCGTCTGGGATTCGTGCTTCAATCCAGGGTATTCCCATCAGGCCGGCGGGAATACACGACCGACGATCTATTCCCGATATCGCCAATGGTTATCTCATAAGCTTGGCACCTGGAAGCAACAATATGGAACATTAGGCTGCGTCGGTTGCGGCCGGTGTATCACCTGGTGTCCGGCAGAGATTGATATCACGGCAGAGATCGCTACCCTGCGAAACGAGGTGAAACGATGATCGCCACCAACACTGCAACACAATTGGTTACGCCACAAGCTGAAATCCTACTCAACCCGCAATGGGCTGAAATCACAAACATTACACCAGAAGCAGATGGCATTTCCACATACTGGCTTCGTTTTAGAGACTCGCTGGAGCAACAGGAGTTTCGCTTCGAACCTGGACAGTTCAACATGCTCTATCTGCCCGGCTTTGGCGAAGCTGCCATCTCCATCAGTTCAGATCCTGAAGACCACGAGAAACTCGGACATACCATCCGATTCGTTGGTAATGTAACGCGCGCAGTCAGCCGGTTAAAAGTCGGGGACGTAGTCGGTTTGCGTGGACCCTTTGGAACATACTGGCCCATGCAAGCCATGGAAGGCAAGGATGTATTCATCGCCTGCGGGGGCATCGGCTTGCCGCCTCTTCGCCCGGCGATCTATCACATCATCCGCAATCGCGAGAAATATGGAAAAGTCACATTGCTATACGGTGCAAGGACTTCCGGCGATCTAATGTTCCCACACGAATATGATGTATGGCGCAAGGCGGGAATCGATGTTGAAGTCACAGTTGATCGCAGTGACGCAAACTGGAACGGGCGTGTGGGCGTAGTGCCTATGTGGTTTTATCAATTCCGTATTGACCCACGCAAAACTGCCGTCCTCACCTGCGGACCGGAAGTCATGATCCGTTTTGTGATCTTCGAGGCGATGGCACGTCGCATCCCGGCGGAAAGTGTTTACGTTTCCCTGGAAAGAAATATGAAATGTGGTCAGGGCTCTTGCGGGCACTGTCAGATGGGTCCCTATTTCATCTGCAAGGATGGACCAGTATTTCGATTTGACGAATTACAGTCATTCTTTAATGTGGAGGAGTTCTAATGAGCGCCAAGAAACCATCAGTCGCTGTTTATAAATTCTCGTCCTGTGACGGCTGCCAACTTTCACTTCTCAATATGGAAGATGAACTTCTCAATCTTGCAGACGCCGTTGATATCGCCTTCTTTTTGGAAGCAACCCGCGCACAAAAACCCGGACCTTATGATATTGCACTAGTCGAAGGTTCAATTACGACTCCCCACGAAATCGAGAGGATTAAGGAAGTCCGCGCACAGGCAAAAACTGTGATTGCTCTCGGCACCTGCGCAACTGCAGGCGGAATTCAAGCATTACGAAATTTTGCCAACCCCGAAGAATACGCAGATGTGGTGTATGCACATCCTGAATATCTGCATTATCTCAAGACGGCCACGCCCATCGCAGAACATATCCTGGTTGACCTCGAACTGTGGGGCTGCCCCGTCAATAAAGCACAGGTCATCGAAGTCATCGTTGCGCTGCTGAATAATCGCAGACCGAACCTTCCAGCTTATTCTGTTTGTCTGGAATGTAAGCGACGCAGTGCTGTCTGTGTTCTCGTGGACAAACGCATCCCCTGCATCGGACCTGCTACACAAGCGGGCTGTGGCGCAATCTGCCCTGCCATGGGCCGTGGATGTTACGGCTGTTTCGGTCCGGCACGCGATGTGAACGCCGAGTCGATGTCAACGATGTTGCTAAAGATGGAACGCTATCCGGGAGAGACAACCCGCCTCTTCCGTGGCATCAGCGGATATGCGCCCACTTTCTACAACATCGCCGAAGAGATCATCTCCACAAACAAGGAGGCAAAATGAAAACGATCGAGGTTCCAGCATTGGCACGCGTGGAAGGTGAAGGCGGATTGTATATCGGTTTGGAAAATGGAAAGGCAGTTGAGATCAGGCTCGATATATACGAACCGCCGCGTTTCTTTGAAGGCTTTCTAAAAGATCGTTTTCTTCAGGAAGTCCCTGATATCACCGCCCGCATCTGTGGTATCTGTCCAGTCGCTTACCAAATGAGTGCCGCATATGCGCTCGAAAACGCTTTGGGAGTCAAAATCTCTACACGGGCGCGCGCGTTACGCCGGCTGATGTATTGTGGTGAATTCATCGAAAGCCATGCATTGCACATCTACATGTTGCAGGCTCCCGATCTGCTTGGCGCACAATCTGCATTGGAGTTGGCGGCAATGGCTCCTGAGGTTGTCAAAAATGCACTAAGACTTAAAAAGATCGGCAACGAATTATTGAAAACAATTGGTGGACGTTCTGTGCATCCCGTCAATGTATGTGTTGGCGGATTTTATAGCTGGCCCGATGCAAAAGCGCTCAAGGATCTGCTCCCTGATCTTGAATGGGGATTGAACGCCGCGCTCGACACCGTCAAACTGGCGCTCACGCTTCCCTACCCGAACCTTGAAATTGATTACGAATTCGTCGCGCTTCACGACCCTGATGAATACGGCGTGATCGAGGGTGAAGTCTGGTCATCAAACGGGCGGAAGCTTTCCATCGCAGAATATGAAAATGGATATATCGAAGAACACGTCAAGCATTCCAATGCCCTACACAGTCACACCGTGGATCACAATACTTATCTCGTTGGTCCGCTGGCGCGCTTGAACTTAAATCACGAACAACTGATGCCCAATGCCAAGAAAGCTTTGGCAGATTCAGGGATTCAGCTACCGCTCAATAATCCGTATAAATCCTTGTTCGCGCGTGCGATCGAGCTGGTCCATTTTTACGAGGAAGCCATTCAGCTCATCAAGGAGTACAAACCCAGCGGTCCCGCCCATGTCGAATTGAAGCTCAAAGCCGGTGAAGGCGCCGGCGCAACCGAAGCCCCACGTGGGTTGCTCTATCATCGCTATAAAATTGATGCAAATGGAATGGTGCAATTTGCAAAGATCACCCCACCCACTGCACAGAATCTCCCGCGCATCGAAGCCGATCTATTCGCACTTGTGCCACAACTTATCAGCATGCCTGAAGCAGAAGCGACACTCACTGCGGAACATCTCGTGCGTTCGTATGATCCATGCATCTCCTGTGCGACCCATTTCCTGAAATTGAAAGTGGAAGAGAAGTGACAAGAGTCGCGGTGATCGGAATCGGGCAAAGCCTGCGCGGCGATGATGCCGTGGGCTTGGAAGCTATTCGTCAGTGGCAGGAAAAATTCCCTGAAACGGCAAACAGACTCGAGGTCCAGATTGAGGCGAGTGAGTTGCCCGGTCTCGCGTTGATTGATGCACTCAATAAAGTTGACGCCGCGATCCTTGTGGATGCAGTCCAATGTTTTACAAAGCCGGGCACGATCCATCGTCTCAGTGAAGAAGAGTTGGCTGCATTCACATCCGATTCGAAATCTGCGCACGGCTGGGGCGTAGCAGAAACACTTCAACTGAGAAAAAAGTTGACGGATGTGAAAACAAAGATCCGCATCATTGGCATTGAGGTTGAGCAGATAGAAATTGGTGCTGGGTTAAGTAAAATGATTGTAGAGACGCTGCCAAGAGTCTGCGAAGCGATCGAAGCAGAAGTAAATAATTTTCTTAGCTAAAAATAATTGCCGGGTTATCCGGCAATTATTTTGCCTTTTCAAAATTCAGCCAGTGAATTTTGAAGCGAGATTTGGTATAATTTCCGCACAACATATAAGGAGAGAACTATGAAAATTGATTATCAGGAACCCAGCAAAGATCTGTTGATGCGAATCGACATTCACGAAAAATACGGCTCAGCCAACATTGATGTGTGGACAAATGAATTACTTCAACCCCAGGCAGGCATGCACATTCTCGATGTAGGTTGCGGCGCGGGCAAACTCTCTTTCCTGTTCGATGATTACACTAAAGGACAGGCAAAAATCACGGGCGGCGACTTCTCAGAAGAACTGCTGGATAAAGCCCGCGCAAAGAACAAGGAACGCGGCTCAAATATTGATTTCCAATTTCTGGATTTCAACAAGCCGTTCAACTTTGCGGATAACACCTTCGACCTGTGTACCAGTGCCTTCGCCATCTACTACGCCTCAGATCTGGACTTTACATTTGGTGAGGCTCATCGGGTGCTGCGTAGTCCCGATGCCGTTTCGGGAAAACCCGGCGGACGGCTCTTCGTCTCCGGCCCATTGCCCGAGAACAAGCAGATGTTCTACGACATCATCAAGGAAGCCACCAACGCGACCATCCCACCGATGCCTGGCTCATCGCGCTTCAAAGGTGATATCTTCAACACCATCGATAAGATCTTCGCCAAAACTGAATTACACAAATTCGAGAATCATCTCACCTTCCCCGAAGTTGCGCCGTTCATTGATTACGTCCGCGCATCATTAAGTGAAGACCGCAAGTTGTGGACATCCATGTTTAGTGGCAAGGATGAATACGAAGCACTAATTGGCAAGATTACCGATGTGGCTACGCGCTGGCTTAACCGTGACGGAAAACTGGTAATGACCAAAGTAGTCGGCGGTATTCTGGCAACAAAATAATATTGTTATTATATTGGCAGTGCTTTTAGAAAAAGCACTGCCAATAAGAATTCGGAGTTTGCATAATGAGCAGAGCATTAATCGACCTCAGTCATACCGTCGAACATGGAATGATCACCTACAAAGGCTTGCCTGCACCGATCATCTGCGATTACCTTTCCAGAGAAGCTTCCCGCAAACATTACGCAGCCGGAACTGAATTCAATATTGGCAAGATCGAAATGGTGGCAAACACTGGCACGTATGTAGATAGTCCTTTTCACCGTTTTGCAGATGGCATGGATCTATCCGAACTGCCGCTCGAGTCACTGGCTGACCTTGAGGGAGTCGTTGTCCGTGTGCAGGATTTGGGACGCGCTATCAATTCCAAGGCTTTTAGTGGAATCAAACTCAAGGGCAAGGCAGTTCTCATCAACACAGATTGGTCGTGTCATTGGGGCAAGGACCAATACTTTGAGGGGCACACATTCCTCACGAAAGACGCGGCAGAATTTCTAGTGGAACAAGGCGCGGCTTTTGTTGGGATCGACACCTACAACATTGACGATATAACCGATGGCACGCGCCCAGTGCACACCACCCTACTTGGAAATCAAATCCCCATT
>Ga0137334_1000096_pt1 | contig 13144 bp, 15 predicted proteins | sample EasRivERMLT262_2_FD_104776 | JGI IMG/M metagenome (GOLD analysis project Ga0137334, IMG submission 104776) | Soil microbial communities from meander-bound floodplain in the East River, Colorado, USA - East River MetaG ERMLT262_2 | ecosystem: Environmental > Terrestrial > Soil > Floodplain ...
GGAGATAACTCCAGCCAATTGCTTGGTGGTGCGATTTAAGATCACCAACCTGCGGATCTGATTATCGTGCATGAGATCAATGGCATCATCCACACTCTGATCATCAAAGCAATAGATCGCAGGCGAGGTGATCATTTCCCAACTGAGCATGGTGCGCGGGTCTGCGCCTTTTGCCATCGCTCGCACAACGATATCGCGGTCGGTCACGACGCCGATCAATTCATCGCCGTTATAGACAGGCAAAAAGCCAACATTGTGATTTCGCATTTTTTCAGCGGCGTTCTGCAGGGTGTCGCTGGGATGGACGATCTCTACAGTACGGGTCATGATCTCCTTGATCTTCATGCCGGGCTCCTTTCCAGCTCAACACGGTCTTTCAAAAGAAAACCGCCATATTCGCTGGCGCAGTGGGCACAACAGAAGAAGATACCGTCAGCTTCCATACCGTGACCAATGATCTGACAGCCGCAGTGTGCACACTTGGGTGCGAGCGCATGGATGGCACATTCAAAACTATCGAACACATGTGTTTCGCCATTCATGCGGACTTCAAAACACTTGTCGTATTCGTTTCCGCACACTTCACATTTGCGGGTCTGCCCGTTCCCCCCAAATAGATTCGTGATCAAACTTTTTGCTGTTTCCATAACACAACTCCTTGGGTTGTTCTTTTCTACATCAGCCTGCAATGGGAGTGGTATCCACATCCTGGATCGAAACTCTCTTCACCCGCAGATGGACTGCATCTTCACCAACTGTCATCACATGTTTGATCGGGATGAGTTTGTTCGCCTTCGTGAACAGACCCTGAGAAATCACCAGGTGTGTGACCTGATCCACTGCAGGATCTGCCAGCACGCGTTCGACATTACCGACATGTTTCCCATCCGCAGAAATTACTTTGGCGCCTTCCTTCATGGCAACCGTTCCAACAGGAATATTCTGCTCGATCTGAGTGACCATTTTTTCACCGGGCGCTGGCACAAGCATGGAACCAAATCCAGGCGAGCCGTAGACGACTGGCGGGATCTCATCCGGCTTCTGTGTCTCATCCACATTCTGGCTGACAAGATGTCGTTCTTCAAGTGGCGGGAAAGACTCCAGTTCACCAGCCTCGTTACTCACTACGATCTGATCTTCGGTGGTCTCAACGATATACTCGACCGGCACAACTTTGTCGGCTTTGTTGAAGAGCGTTCCCGTTCTGACCACAATATCCGTAACCACCTTGTTCTCAGGATTCAACACCACGCGCTCCAGGGTACCGACCTGTTGACCATTCGCGGCCAAGACACTTGCGTCTTTTTGAAACTGAATCGTTCTTTCCATGTCAGACTCCTTTCACACTAAATGAATAAATAGCCCGCCTTTTTTTTATTGTAAAGTGCGAATATGGAGTATTGAATTAAAGACCGCTAAGTACAACCTTAGAAATTTTTCTTAAAAGACTCACATTAGAAAAAACAAGCTTGAAACTGTGGTTTTCTAATGTGTATATACGCAGCCAAAATCAAGCCAATTTTGAATATGAGACTGAATAGGATTTCATGTTTGATGATGCTTTCGGAACGCGAAACAAAATCTTCATGACATTTGTTATGTAAGCGTGGACCGGTTTGGTTGTAGAATAGACCCGCCAAAGGCCATCTCTTTTACTACCCATAAGGAAGATACGTACCATGCAAAATTTAAACCAGGACGAATTACAAACTATGCTGCACGAGGCGGAAGATTCATTTCCGCATGGCATGGACTGCAATTTGTGCGAATGCTTTCTGGGCTACGTTGCCCAACTACGCATTGACTCAGATACTGCGAATAAAGACCTATTCACTCTCTACAAAGTGGACCGTAAAGACATGCACCATTGCCTCGGCTGTGACCCCTGTCCGCCTGGCGATTTGTATGCAGAGTACATGCAGAAGAAACAGATGGCAACTACCTAAGCGCCCTTTGTAGTATTGATAGAAGTTGATATAGTTTGATAGTCCTTTGGCAGAGTTTGCCATGAGATTCAAAGATACTTTCATCAATCGGTGAAAGTATCTTTTTATTCCTATGGAGGCTGACCATGAAAATTAAAATGATCCTGCCCGCTCTGACAGAAGCCAAAAGCCCGTTTTGGAGACCGATCAAATATTCCTTATTTCCACCGCTCGGGCTGGCTACTCTGGCATCTTATCTTGACGAAAGTGATGAAGTCACCCTTCAAGATGAGCATGTTGAAACTTTGGAACTGGATGATGAACCCGACCTCGTTGTTATTCAGGTATATATTACTTCAGCATATCGGGCATACGCGATTGCAGATCACTACCGTGCGAAAGGCTCATATATTTGCCTGGGCGGTTTGCATGTCACCTCATTGCCGGAGGAAGCTGCCGAACATGCGGACACGATATTCACAGGTCCGGGCGAAGATATCTGGCCAGACTTTCTCAAGGATTACCGAAACAAGCATCCACGGAAGAGATACGATTCGACGGTCCGAACCCTGACCGATCTTCCGCTCCCGCGCCGTGACCTGATCAAGCGACATTTATATCTTGTCCCCAATTCCATTGTCGTTTCACGCGGCTGTCCGCATGTTTGTGACTTCTGCTATAAGGAGGCGTTCTTCGAGGGCGGCAAATCTTTTTATACGATGAACACAGATCGCGCATTAACAGAGATTCAAAGCCTGCCGGGAAAACATCTCTACTTTCTCGATGACCACTTATTTGGAAATCCACATTTTGCGGGAAGTCTGTTTGATGGCATGACCGGCATGGGACGGCTATGGCAGGCGGCAGGGACGGTTCAATCTGTCCTCAAATCTGGTCTACTCGAAAAAGCGGTTGCCAGCGGATTGCGCAGTCTATTTGTCGGCTTCGAAACGTTGAGCCCCACCAACCTGGTGCAGCAGCACAAATATCAGAATCTGAATCGGGATTATTCCGCCGCGATCAAACGCCTTCATGATCTGGGCGTAATGGTCAATGCCAGTTTCGTCTTCGGCATGGACGATGATGACGAAACCGTTTTCGACCGCACCGTGGAATGGGCGATCCAACAAGGTATCGAGACCGCGACCTTCCACATTCTGACTCCCTATCCATCCACTGCGTTATACAAACGGATCGTAGCCGAAGGACGACTCACCTCCTCCAACTGGGACTTGTTCGATACGCGCCACACAGTCTTCCAACCCAAACGCCTGACTCCCGAAGCACTCGAAGTCGGTTACTGGCACGCCTATCGTGAGTTTTATCGTTGGAAAAATATTCTCCAGGGATCAAAAGCTCACGATGGAATTACAAATCAACTCCGGCACATCGCCTACGCGGGCGGATGGAAAAAACTCGAACCCATGTGGGACTGGGCCATCCGCGCAAAAAGAGTCACTAACCTCCTGCCCGTGCTGGAGGCGATACTCGCCGGGTTCAAGTTGAGATTTTCAGAGGATGAAAAGATAAGCATCCCTATTGCGGATGAACAAAAGCAGATTGCATGAACAAAACGGACTTGGAGCAGAAATTCCAAGTCCGTTTCTTTATTACTTCTTCTCTCGAACTGTTGTAAAATCAAAACACAAAAGCACGCCCGCCAATGAACTGTCGGGCTACCCCTGCAAAGTCCGCTCAAAGCGGACTAGCCGACTTATGAACTTTAACAAAATAATACTGTAACCTTCAATCATAGAGCAGGCAAAGAGTGGTAGATGTTAATAGGGTTTTGCAAGCCAACATAACGAAGTAGATCAGACGAGCCCTGCGAAAACTGATCTAAAAAAGCTGTCACCGCCTGTTTGGTAGCATCCCAATCATCTTCAAAGCGATGTAAGTGCAGGACTTCTTGTCTGAGATTGCGCCAAAGTTTTTCGATAGGATTGGTCCAAGAAGCATAGGTTGGTAAAGGCAAGAGTTGAATCGGCAGATTGAGAGGTTTAGCTTTAGAGCTAGCTTCGACAGGCCAGTTGGATGGCAATTTCGGCGGATATTTCCATTCTTGTGTTTGTAAAGCGACACAAAGGTCTGGATGATAATGTACAGGCCAATTATCTTGAGCGATACAAATCACCCTGGCTTCAGGATCAGTCATAACGACTTGCTGATAGAGTTGGAGCAGTTGGCGGATGCCAATATGATAACCTTGCAGATAAGTCACCTGACCAGTATAGCCATTCAGAGTTGCCGCAATTCGCCAAGCCAAATTGCTTCGCCAGCCCAGTTCTGCTAAGGGCTGCTGCTTGCCAAGTGTTTCATAAGCCCAAGCCAAACTGGGTTGACGATAGAAAGTAAATTCATCTTGAAACAAGAACACCTGAGTTTCCAAGTTAATGTTCAGGAAGTTGACTTTTACCCAAGAAAGCTTTTCGATATAGTGCGGATCAGGACTATGGACATGTGCCCGTGCGCGCTTCCAACAAAACCTTAGGCGTTTGAGCAGTTGACATAAACCTGCCAGTGATTTCAAGCGCAACCATTTGCACACCATCAGCAAGGTCTGGAGTTTCCAGCGTGTGCCCGATTGTCCAAACTCTTTAGGGGATTGATGCAGCGTGTGTAAAATGGCTTCTCTAGCCTCCTCTTTGTTTGGATACTGAGGGGAAAAAAGCAGGTTTGCGCCCACGTCCTGGCTTGATTTCAAGACCTGCCTTGCCTTTTGCGCGATAACGGTCCACCCATTCGTAGATCGTATCCTGCCAATGCGGTTTGAGCAAGCCGTGTAAAGCTACCTCACGACCAGAGTTTCCTTGGGCTATTTTGAGGATCGCTGCTGCCCGTTCGCGCAAATACGGTTTCGATGCATGGTCTCGTATCGCTTCCAAGTCAAGAACCTCTTGCGTTGTTAGTTCAAGTCTCATTTTTGCAGGCATTTTGCATCTCCTGCTGGTTGAAACATTCCCAACTCGTTCGGGTTACGGTATTTATTTTTTAAAGTTCATCAGTCGGCTTCGTATGAATAGCACGGGTGTTTATCCCCGTGCGAACAACGCAGGCGAGGCAACCATGAAAGTCTTTCTCAGTTCCACCTACATTGACTTAATCGAACATCGCAAAGCCGCGCACGACGCGCTTGAACGACTTGGACAGGAAGTCGGACGGATGGAAATCTTCGGAGCACGCACAGAAGAAGCCACCAGTGCAGCTTTCACTCAATTGGAAAAATGCGACCTCGTTGTGGGGATTTACGCCTATCGTTATGGATTTATCCCTGAAGACTCGGAGATTTCAATCACGGAACAAGAATATCTGCATGCGAAAAGCAAAGACAAACCTGTTTTATGTTTTGTTGTAGACGAAGATCATCTTTGGTCACCTAAAATGATGGAGAAAGACGCGGGGAAAATCAAAAAACTGGAAGACTTCAAAGCAAAAGTCTTGAAAGAAAAAGTGGTTGACTTTTTCACGTCCCCTGCTGACCTTGGCATGAAAATCGCTACATCCGTTCATAACTACCTTGAAGAACTCAAAGAAGCGGAAGAAGAATTAGTTCGCCAAAATGAAATAAGAGTTGCTGTAGGAGACAATTTCAGTGGCAATCTCACGATTGGAAATCAGAACACAAGTAACAACGCTATCTCTAATTTCCAAAGCCACAAACCTACAGGCAACACTCTCCCTCAACAACCTTTCTTCTTCGGACGCGCAAAAGAACTAGAAGTCATCGCATCCGCTCTCTCGCATGAATCCCGCACGTGGGGCGCGTTGATTGATGGACCTGGCGGCATCGGCAAGACCGCTCTGGCAATCAAGGCGGCACATGATGCATCAAACGACTTATTCGAGCGTAAGATTTTCATCACCGCAAAAGTGCGTGAATTGACCGCCGAAGGCGAAACAAAACTGACCGACTTCACCCGTCCGACCTACCTCGCCATGCTAGACGAACTGGGCAAGGAATTAGGCGCAGACGGACTCGAAAAACTCGCACCTGATGACCGCCCCAATGAACTGCGCCTCGCGCTGGCAGGTAAAAAGGCGTTGATCATCTTCGACAATTTGGAGACTCTGCCAGAAGAAGAGCGTGTACGCCTTTTTCAATTTCTCTCGCGCCTACCCGAAGGGAACAAAGCCATCGTCACATCCCGTCGCCGCTCAGATGTGGATGCGCGCATCGTGCGCCTTGATCGTCTTTCACACGGGGAAGCCATGCAGTTGATCGATGAACTTGCAAAAAAATATCCACGTTTGAAAAGAGCCACACCCAAAGAGTATGAAGACCTCTATGCCATCACGGAGGGTAACCCACTTTTCATCCGCTGGATCGCAGGACAGTTGGGTCGTGAAGGTTCACAGCTTCGCACCATTAGTGAAGCCGTCGCTTTTATTGATATGGCTCCCAAAAGCAACGATCCACTCGAATACATTTTCGGTGACTTATTGGAATCCTTCAATGAAAGCCAAACCAAAGTGCTCGCTGCCTTAACACATTTCACCCAACCCGCCAAACTAAAATGGTTGGCTGAAATGACTGGCTTACCCGAACGAGCTACAGAAACCGCGCTAGAAGATTTAACGGATCGCTCGATCCTCGTATCGAATATCGAATCTCGAACTTTTTATTTACCGCCACTTACCGCAAAGTTTATCAAAACCCGCCGCCCCGAAGCCGTGACCCAAACAGGCGACGCCCTCACCGATCGTGCCTACGCCCTTGCCCTGCAATATGGCGGAAATGACAACTACGAAGGCTTTCGCACACTGGACGCCGAATGGGACTTCATCTCCGCCGCCCTACCACGTCTGCTGACAGGCAATAATGACCGTCTGCAAACGATGTGCGAACAACTTTACCAATTCCTTATATTTACGGGCAGATGGGATGACTTGTTGTGGATCTCGATTGAAGCCGAAGCGCGTGCTGTCAATGCTAACGATAAATTAAATGCGGGTTTGCGAGCATTTGATGCAGGAAACACTTATTTCTCTCGCAATCAACCCACCGAAGTGCTAGCGTACGCCGCCCGAGCCGCTGAACACTGGCAAGATAGCACACCGAAGAGAAAAGCGGCTGTTATTCGCCTGCGCGGACACGGTCACAAACTGAGCAAAGAGTATTCCGCCGCCATTGCTGCCTACAGAGAAGTTCTTGATATCTTGCGCAATTTATCTCCTGAAAGCAAGGGTGGTATTGCTAGTGCGCTTCATGACATTGCCATTACCGAACAAGCCATCAAAAACTACGATATTGCTGAACATGATTACCGTACCGCCTTGAATATCTTAACAAAAGAAAATGATCAAGCAGGTATTGCTGCAATCACAGGTAGCCTGGCGTCACTTGATCTCGATCGCGAGCGGTGGGCGAAAGCCGAGACCCTCGCCCGCGAAGCTCTCGTGCTATCAGAAAAAGTCGGGCGGCAGGAGTTGATTGCCAGCAATTGTCACCGCATCGCCAAAGCCCTGTTCAAACAAAACCGCAATCTTGAAGAGGCATTGTCCATGTCCCGCCGTGCCATTGAGATTTACACACGCCTGAAATCACCCAGTTTACAATCAGCACAGAAAACGCTGGCGGAAATTGAAGAGAAGTTGAAAGAGTAAGTCGTTGGTTGAGTAACCCCGTGTTCGTCGGGGTGTATCGAAACCAACAGTTACATGCAATCATAGTATTACTTGGAAACGTGGTGGTTTCGATACGCCGCTATCGCGGCTACTCAACCACCGAGCAATAAAGATTTCATGACATTTGTTACAGACCAAAAGAGTGGATAAGTTGTAGAATCAATTTGTCATTGGAGACCGAATGGCAACCAAGGGGCACACGCCAGGCTCGCTACCCAAGAATAATCCCAAAGACCTCCGAGGTCTAAAAACTAGGAGCACAATGACTACTACCTACCCACCCGAACCATTTCGCATCAAAGCTGTTGAATCGATCCGCCTCATTCCACGTGAAGAGCGCGAAGCCAAGCTCAAAGAGGCTGGCTACAATCTCTTCTCCCTCAAAGCCGAAGACATCTTCATCGACCTGCTCACCGACTCAGGCACTGGCGCGATGAGTGCCGAGCAATGGGCGGCGATCATGCGCGGCGACGAGTCCTATGCGGGCGCGCGCTCGTATCAACGCCTCAAATCCGCAGTGGATGATATTTTCGGTTTCAAATATTTTGTCCCCACGCATCAGGGGCGCGCCGCCGAAAATATTTTGTCCGCGTGTCTGGTCAAGCCGGATCAATGGGTGCCGAGCAACATGCACTTCGACACCACCGATGCCAACATCCGCGCGCGCGGTGGTCGCCCGGCGAACCTGGTCATTGATGAGGCGAGCGATCCCGCGAATCCGCATCCCTTCAAGGGCAATATGGATCTCGCCAAACTCAAAGCCTTCATCGCCAGGTATGGGCGTGAAAAAATTCCCTTCGGGATGATCACCGTCACGAACAATGCGGGAGGCGGACAACCCGTCTCGATGGAAAATCTCAAAGCTGTGGCGGATGCCTATCACGCCAACGAGATCCCGTTCTACATCGACGCGGCACGCTACGCCGAAAACTGCTACTTCATCAAACAGCGCGAACCTGGCTATGAACATGTCTCCGTCAAAGACATCGCGCATGAGATGTTTTCTCTCGCTGACGGTTTTTGCATGAGCGCCAAAAAGGACGCCATCGTCAACATCGGCGGTCTGCTCGCCACGAACGACGAATCCGTTTTCAACAATATCCGCAACGAGTTGATCCTGCGCGAGGGCTTCCCCACCTACGGCGGACTCGCCGGGCGCGACCTCGACGCGATGGCAGTCGGCTTGTACGAAGGTCTCGATGAAGCCTATCTCGCCTATCGCATCGCGCAAACAGCCTACCTCGCCGCGCGCATCAACGAGGCTGGCATCCCAACCATCCAACCTGCAGGTGGACATGCAGTCTATGTGGTTGCCAATGAAATTCTGCTGCACATCCCCAATTACGAATTCCCTGCGCAATCATTGGCAGTCGAGCTTTATCGCGAAGGAGCCATCCGTGGCTGTGAGATCGGTTCGGTCATGTTCGCGTGTCTCGACCCTGAAGATAACACCTGGCATTACCCCGCGCTTGAACTTCTGCGTCTCGCCATTCCGCGCCGCATGTACACGCAAACACATATGGATTATGTAGCCGATACACTTGCCAATATAAAATCACGAGCCTGCGATTTACGCGGTTATAAATTCACGTACGCGCCAGAAATGTTACGTCACTTCACTGCGAGGTTTGAGCCGTTGTAATATAAACGACAAGCAGGGCTTCAGTTTGAAGCCCTGCTTGTACTACATCCATTTCCGGATCTTTAGTTAATTCCCTCGAGCAGCCTGCGCCTTTTTAATATTCTGACCGCGTGCCCGTTTTTGAGCTGGCGTGGGTTTGTCCTGCTCACGGATATTCGGCCGCGGCTTCGCTTTGAAGCGATCTCCGATCATGTGGACTGGCTCTGAGCCTAACTCTGCGATAATCTTCTTCGCATCCTTTGTATCCGGGACCAGCTTTTTACCCTGAACGTGAGCATCGTCCTTGTCGATCAGCCACTTAACGGTCGACCAGTAACCGCTGGTCCGCTTTCCGGCAACTCTTTGAATGTGTCCACGCTTACCTACGTCCTGAGTACGGAAAGTCACAAAGTCTGTTTTTGGCAGAACTTCGATGTGATAATACTCACCTGCCCCTGTACTGCCCGGTTTTCGGCGCGCTTGACTCTGCGCTGAAGCTTGCCTGCTCTTCCGGTTATTCGTCTTCTTTTGTTGATCCAACATGAGTGACCTCCTTACTCCGTGGTAGATTTCAACGCTGCGACTACATCTTCCTTCACCCGCAACTGGACAGCCTCTTCATTCAGCGTCTTCACCCAATTGATCGGGATGAGTTTCTGTTCCTTCACGAGTAGTCCCTGCGTAATCAGCAAGTGTGTAACTTGATTCACAGACGGATCTGCCAGAACCCGGTTCACATTGCCGACATGTTTCTCATCGGCAGTAAGAACTTTGGCACCTTCTTTTAGCGCCACCGTTCCCTCCGGAATGTTCTGTTCGATTGTAGTAGAGACCTGTTCCTCAGGCGCTGGCATGATGACGGATCCCATGCCCATACCAGGCAGTCCGTAAATGATCGACGGTGTGACCACGTCTGTATCGGTTTTTAGATCGTCCTCATCCAAGATACGTATCTCTTCAAAAGGCGGGAAAGACTTCAAATCTTCTGCTTCGCTACGCAGCATGACTTGATCTTCGGTTGTCTCAGCTACCAAATCTATGGGGACAACCCGATTCTCTTTGTTGAAGAGTGGACCTCCCCGGATCACGATATCGGTAACCTCGTTGGTTCCGGGGTTTACAACAACACGTTCCAGCGACCCAAGCTGTTTACCAGTCGCTGTCAGGACATCCGCATTCTTTTGAAATAGAATTGTCTTTTCCATTGTCAGACTCCTTTCCTTGCCATGTGAAGCAAGTCATACTCGCTGCCTCTGCAGGAGCATCTGAATTACGAGTAACCCGTTCGATCCGCAAAACTGCGCCACAGTCACACCGTATTGTTCCCGAGGATCCAGTCTCCCTACTTCTGCTTTTTCATTCTAAAGTATGATTCTAGAATCTTCTATTAAACCCGGGTGAGTACAACATAAGAAACCTTTCTTAATAAATTCATATTGAGAATAATGACCAGAAATTGACGTATTTTAATTTTTTCATATACGCAATAGAATTAAAATATGGGCGGAATTTTTTTGTGCGCGTGCCATCTCCAGATTATCTGTATCAAGGCGACATAAGGATCGTGGAACGTGATCATGTTGGTCGCATACATTATCCATTCAAACTGTAAAAGTTACAACAAACCCAAAATCAGTATGTAAAGCGACCTTGACAAATAGTCAAGGTTCTTTTATACTGCAAAAAGTAAAGTTTACTTTACACATTTAAAGGAGAACTATTATGAAAAAAATGAATATGGGCACAGCCATTGCGCTCGGAGTTGCAATCGGTGCCGGGCTGGGTGTGGTATTTGACAATCTCGCGTTGGGAATTGGGATCGGCGTTGCAATTGGCACGGCAATCGGCGCGGCTTCTTATCGTAACAATAAACTGGATGACAAATAAGGAGGCAAACATGAATCCCAAACAAGACATGCGACGTTATATGAAGGAGTTCCTTTCTGCCATGAGTGTGTATGTGATCGTCTTGATCGTAAGCGTAACCCTGCTCAAGAATTATGAATTCGCAAGAGTCTGGCAGATCATTATCTCGATTGCTCCCGCCCTGCCGGTCATCTTTGTCATGGTCGCCATGATGCGCCTGCTAAAAGATAGCGACGAACTGCAACAACGCATCAATCTGCTTGCCACCACTTTTTCGGCGGTGTTGACTGGTCTACTTACATTCAGTTACGGATTCCTTGAAAACATCGGCTTTCCAAAATTCCCCACTTTCGCGTTCTTCCCCATGTTGTTCATGTTATGGGGCCTTGGACGCGCTTATTTCACCAAGAGGTACGAATGAACAAAATTCTTCCACTCCTATCCAGCAAATGGATGGGTATCATCTCGGTCTCAACCTGGATCCTGGCCTATTTCATCGCCCGGGGAATACTGGAAAATGATCAATTATCGGATGGCTTGCGGCTTGTCGTTGCGCTGGTTCCCATTATCCCTTTTGCCTTGTTTCTGATGTCGGTGCTGGCGGGCATTCGGGAATTGGATGAACTTCAACGACGAGTCCACCTGGAGGCCCTGGCTATTGCCTTCCCACTCACCATGCTGTTACTTATGTCGCTTGGATTGGTCGAGCTGGTCATTCCGCTCTCTCCCGACGACTGGAGCTATCGGCATGTTTGGCAGTTTTTGCCTTTGTTCTATTTTCTCGGGCTTGCATTTACCTGGAGACGTTATCAATGAAAAACCGTCTGAAGGTCCTGCGCGCCGAAAGGGATTGGTCACAAGCAGATCTGGCGGATAAGCTCAACGTCTCACGGCAAACAATCAACGCTATCGAGACTGGGAAATATGACCCTAGCCTACCACTGGCATTCAAGATCGCTGAGTTATTCGCGAAAAAGATCGAGGAGATTTTCATCCCGGAAAAGGAATAACCGACCACAAAACAAACGACCTTCGAGAATTTTCTCGAAGGTCGTTTTACATTATTCAATTACAGTATTATTCCGTATACTGTTCCAGTTTCGGCAGCGACTGTAAATACCTAAAGATCGCTTTCAACTCATCATCAGACATGAAGCGATAATAATCCCATGGCATAAGGTCTGAATTCAATTCATGCCCACCAGGTGTGACGCCAGTTCGGATGGTATTGATGAATTCCTCCTCTGACCAAAAAGCAACCTCACCACCGGGGGTTAAATTTGGTGAGATCACCTTGATTGTTGGGTCAGGATGCGGTCCGCCGTTCAATTGCGGTCCATGGCACAAACGACAATCGTTGGTGTTCACCATATATTCCCCATACTCTGCGCTTACGCCGCGCGTCGGGGGGGTTACGTGGATTTCATGGCTCACGGTTTCGACAGGCATTTGAGGCAATACACCTGCAGTGTACAGGATTTTTGCCAGAGGCGTAAAGTTTTGTCCGTTCGTCACGTGATCCACTGGCGGAACAGATTTGACATACGCAATGATCGCGCCCAGATCTTCATCGCTCAAATACGCCGTGGAAACAACAGCCGGCATAAAGATCGGTTTCCCCTGCGAGTTAATACCGTGACGAATAGCTCTTACGTAATCTTCATCAGAAGTGACTTCGCGCCCAAACCCGCCTTCACCTGAAGTGAGATTGGCAGCGTCTATCGTTCCAAGTGGTCCTGCGCTGAACCAATTATTTATTCCACTCAAGTCCTTGCCATGGCAACCCTGACACAACGACTCTGCACGATGCTTGCCATATTCAATACTTGCCGCGTCTGTGGGAATAACAATATTGGACGGCAGGAAATCATAAGATTTATTGAGACTGGCATTACCTATCAAAAACAACACGACGCCCACAACCAAAAGCAAACCGACCAACGAACCCAGCACGATACCAATCCACCTAAAAATTTTCTTCATAGCACATTCTCCTTTGGAAATTTAGGGTAAGTGATGGAGATAATACAATAGCGCAAGATGTCTCTTGCGCTATTGTTATCTTCGGTCTCTTTACGCCAGCCCATATTTTATATCTTACAGGTTA
>Ga0137334_1000097_pt1 | contig 13140 bp, 13 predicted proteins | sample EasRivERMLT262_2_FD_104776 | JGI IMG/M metagenome (GOLD analysis project Ga0137334, IMG submission 104776) | Soil microbial communities from meander-bound floodplain in the East River, Colorado, USA - East River MetaG ERMLT262_2 | ecosystem: Environmental > Terrestrial > Soil > Floodplain ...
GCGCGCTTCCGGCACATCCTGGTGGACGAGTTCCAGGATACCAATCGGCTGCAGTACCATTGGCTCAAGGTGCTCGCGCTCCCGGCGACATCCCTCACCCCCGGCCCCTCTCCCGAGCGGAGAGGGGAGATACGCGCTTCCCCTACCGTTGCGGGAGGGGAAGAGAGGAGGAATGCAATCTTTGCTGTTGGCGACGATGATCAAAGCATATACGCGTTCAGGGGCGCATCCGCCGCGAACATGCAGGACCTGCAGAAGGACTTTGCGATCGAGCGCGTGATCAAGCTCGAGCAGAACTACCGCTCGCACGGCCACATTCTCGATGCGGCCAACGCGCTCATCGGCCACAACCGCCGCCGGCTCGGCAAGAACCTCTGGACGTCCGAGGCGAAGGGCGAGCCGCTGCGGGTGTTCGAGGCGGCGACCGACCTCGAGGAGGCGGCGTCCATCGTGGCCGAGGTACGGTCGCTCCGCGCCGAGGGCGTCGCGCTCCTCCATATCGCGGTGCTCTATCGTTCCAATGCGCAGTCGCGGGTGCTCGAGCACGCCCTCTTCACCGCGGGGATGCCGTACCGCGTCTTTGGCGGCCTGCGGTTCTTCGAGCGCCAGGAGGTGAAGCACGCGCTCGCCTACCTGCGGCTGGTGGCGAATCCCGACGACGACGGGGCGACTGCGCGCGTCATCAACTTCCCCGCCCGCGGCATTGGCAACCGCAGCCTCGAGCAGCTGGCGGACGCGGCGAAAGCGGGCGGCACGAGCCTCTGGCGAGCGGCGCTCGCAAAGGCGGAAGGCAGAAGGCAGAAGGAGGACTCGGGCAAGGGCATTCCGACATTCGTCGCGCTCATTGAGCACATGCGCGATGCGGCGAAGGACCTGCCCCTGCCGGAAGCAATTGCGCATGTCATCGAGGCGAGCGGGCTCGCGGCGCACTATCGCGGGGAGAAGGAGGGCGCCGACCGCCTGGAGAACCTCTCCGAGCTCGTCAATGCCGCGGTGACTTTCGTCGCGGAACGCAACGTGCAGCCGGGGGGCGAGGCCGCGGGCATGGACGAGCCCGACGAGCTGACGGCATTTCTCGCGCACGCCGCCCTGGAGGCGGGTGAGCACCAGGCGGAAGCCGGCGCCGATGCGCTGCAGTTGATGACCGTGCACTCCGCGAAGGGGCTCGAGTTTCACAGCGTGTTCGTGAGCGGGCTGGAGGAAGGGCTGTTCCCGCACGAGAACAGCCTCACCGAGGCCGACGGCATCGAGGAGGAACGGCGGCTGATGTACGTCGCGCTGACGCGTGCCCGCCGCAGGCTCTACCTGTCGTTCGCGCAGAGCCGCATGCTGCACGGCCAGACGCGCTACGGGATCGCCTCGCGCTTCTTCCACGAGATTCCCGAGGCTTTGATGCGCCGCGTTGGAGCAGGATTCAGGATCCAGGATCCAGGATCCAGGATACGTGCGACGCGAGGCGACATGGGGTCGTCACAAATCACCGGTCCCTTCGACAGCGCTCAGGGCAGGCACGGGTCACCCGTTACGAGTTCAGCCTGGCGGGTCGGGCAGAGCGTGGTGCATCCCACTTTCGGCGCCGGCGTCATTGTCAACGCGGAAGGGCGGGGCCTGTAAGCCCGCGTGCAGGTCAACTTCAGGAGCGGCGGCCTGAAGTGGCTGATGCTCGAGTACGCGAAACTCGCGCCGGCCTGACGGCCGGTTACCTGAAGATGTCCCGGTAGCTCATGTAGACCGAGCAGATCAGCACCGGGATCGAGGCCACCAGCAGCGCGGCCGCCAGCAGAGCCCCCGCTGCGCCCAGCGCGGCCGGCAGCGACAGGACGATCCATGCCATCAGCACGGCCACACCGTAGACGAGAAACGGTACCGTGTTGCTCACGCACGCGGTAAACGAGAGCTTCATTGCGGCCACCGGCGCCAGACCGTTGAACACCACGAGGAGCGGCGCAAACCAGACGGCCATCAGGACCGGCAGGTAAACGGCGGCGCCGATAGCCAGGGCGACCGCCATGCTACGCGCCGCCGCCCGGAGCGTCTCGATATCGGTTCCCGGCTTCGTCAGCACCGCGGGCAGCATCGAGCCGCCGGCTACCACCAGCACGATTCCCACCACGATCACGGTGCCGACGAGGTAGACGCCGCCGACCGTCACCAGAGGCGCGGCGTGCTGCCGGAACCCCGCGAAGAGGTGCGCCATCTCCAGGGGCTTGCCGCTCTCGAGCGCCCGGCAGCCGACCATCAGTCCCGCGAACAGCGCCGGCGACAGCAGGTTGAAAAGCAGCGGACCGAGCACCGGGATGATCAGGGACACCACCCACATCAACCCGAGCGCGAGCGTCAGTGCGAGCCAGATGACGGGGGTCTTCCTGAAAAGCCAGAAACCCTCGAAGAGCCACTGCCAGCCCCTGCCGGGCGCGACGACTCGTGCTTCCATGCCTGCCCCTGTCACGCGGTCACGCCCGCAAGCGGCGGCACCTGATCGCCGCGCGCGATGTGCGCCGCCAGTATCCTGCGGAAACGCCCCGGATCCTTGGCGTGGGTCAGCACGCCCGGCCGCGGCAGGTAGAAATCATACAGTCGCGATGCCCAGAATCGCAGCGCTCCGGCACGCAGCATCGCCGGCCAGGCCGCGCGCTCGGCGGCCGTGAACGCGCGCACCCGGCCGTAGGCCTCCAGCAGCGCCTCGACACGGGCGTCGTCGAGACCGCCGCCCTCGAGCACGCACCAGTCGTTGACGGCGATGGCGACGTCGTAGAGGAGCACTCCGGTGCAGGCGAAATAGAAGTCGATCACGCCCGAGATGCGCCCGTTCTCGAACAGCACGTTGTCCCGGAAGAGATCGGCGTGAACGGCCCCGCGCGGCATCCCCCGCAGGCGCTGACGCGCCTGGTATCGAACCTCCGCGCGCAGCAGCGCCGCGTCCTCCGCGGCGAGGAAGCGCGAGATCCGGGGCATCACCGAGGTCCACCATTTCGCGCCGCGCGGATTTTCCATCCGTCCCGGGAAGGAGGCGCCCGCGGCGTGGATATTGGCGAGCATCGCGCCGGCCTGGGCGCATTGCCCGGCGGTCGGGGCGGCGACGTCCTTGCCCGGAAGAAAGCTCACCAGTGCCGCGGGCTTGCCATTCAGGCGCCCGAGCAACCGGCCCGCGCGGCTCGCGATCGGGTTGGGGCACGGGATGCCGTGGCCCGACAGGTGCGACATCAGCCGCAGGTAGAACGGCAGCTCCCGGGCCGTCAGCTTCTCGAACAGCGTCAGGACGAACCGGCCCTGGGTGGTCGTCACGAAGTAGTTGGTGTTTTCGATCCCGGCCGGTATGCCCTCGAGACCGGTGAGGGTGCCGACGGAGTAGTTCTTGAGCCAGGCGCCGAGCTGCTCGCGGGTGACGGTGGTGAATACCGACATTCAGAACTGGAAGATCACCCACATCGGCGGCCGCAGGCCGCTGTCGTAGTTGTCGTAGCGCGTGAAGTTGCCGTCCCCCCGGTTGTCGACCAGGAAATAGGGCCGGCCGCTGGTGGGCGTGATCTTGATCATGTAGAGCTTGCCGCCGATGCGGTACTCCTCGACGGTGTCGGTGCCGCGCTTGAGGATGGTCACCTGCGGTTCGAGCAACGGGTCAGGCTCGTAGCCGGATGGCGGAGGCGGCGGCTCCGGCAGCGGCTGCAGTTCGGGCGGCTTCGCCTGCTGGGCCACCACCGGCAGCGCCGCTGCGAGCAGCAGGGCGAGAATGAATGCGCGCATGAGCATAGGGCGCCCCCATTATAATCGCCGCACTGCCATCCCTGTAGCTGGAATCATGAAGACGTTGTTGCTGGTCGACGGCTCGTCCTATCTTTATCGCGCGTTCCACGCGTTGCAGCGCGCCGGCCTGCGCAACCGCAAGGGCGAGCCGACCGGCGCCATCTACGGCGTGCTCAACATGCTGCGCCGGCTGCTCAAGGATGCTCCGGCCGAGTACGCCGCGTGCGTGTTCGATGCCAGGGGCAAGACGTTCCGCGACGACCTGTATCCCGAATACAAGGCGAACCGGCCGCCCATGCCCGAGGACCTGGCCGCGCAGATCGCGCCGCTCAAGCAGGCGATCGATGCCCTCGGCTGGCCGTTGCTCGAAATCGAAGGCGTGGAAGCTGACGATGTGATCGGCACGCTGGCACGGCAGGCCGAGCGCGAGGGCATGAAGGTCGTCATCGCCACCGGCGACAAGGACCTCGCGCAGCTCGTGAATCCTGCCATCACGATCGAAAATGCCGATCCCGGAAGCGGCAAGCGCGAAATACTCGACGAGTCCGGCGTCGAGAAGAAGTTCGGCGTCAGGCCCGAGCGCATGATCGACTACCTGACGCTCGTCGGCGACAGCGTGGACAACGTCCCGGGCGTGGAGAAGGTGGGTCCGAAGACGGCGGTCAAGTGGCTCGCGCAGTACGGCACGCTCGACAATATCGTGAAGCACGCGTCCGAGATTCCCGGCGCGGTGGGGGAGAACCTGCGCAGGAGCCTCGACTGGCTGCCCAGGGCGCGCGCGCTCCTTTCCATCAAGTGTGATGTCGAGCTGCCGGTTACGCCCGCGGATCTCACGTTGCGGCTGCGCGACACCGCCCGGCTCGCCGAGCTCTTCGATCGCTTCGACTTCAATTCCTGGAAACGCGAGTTGGAGAGGGACGCGCCGACCGGTTCCAGGCAACCCCCGGGGCCAGCCGACGGCGAAAGTCCGGGTGATGCCACTGTGCGCGCCCCTCAACTCGCTGACGATCGGTCAGTTGGCCATCTGTCGTCACGCAATTACGAGACGGTCCTCACCGATCAGCAGCTGGACTCGTGGCTGAACAAAATCAGGCAGGCGGAGCTGGTGGCACTCGACACGGAAACCACGAGCCTCGACCCCATGAAGGCGGAACTGGTGGGCCTTTCGTTCGCGGTCGAAGCGGGGGCCGCGGCGTACGTCCCGCTTGCGCATCGCTACGCCGGGGCCCCACAGCAGCTCGAGCGCGCGGCGGTCCTCGCGCGGCTGAAGCCGTGGCTGGAGGATGCCCGGCGCCCGAAGCTCGGCCAGAACGCCAAGTACGACATGCACGTGCTCGCCAACCTGGACATCCGGCTCGCGGGTGTCGTGCACGACACGCTGCTGGAGTCCTACGTGCTGGAAAGCCACCGCCCGCACGACATGGACAGCCTTGCGGAGCGGCACCTGGGGTTGAAGACCATCACCTACGACGAGGTCACGGGCAAGGGTGCGGCGCGCATCGGCTTCGAGCAGGTCACGGTCGAGCGCGCCACCGAGTATTCGGCCGAGGACGCCGACGTGACGCTGCAGCTGCACCAGGCGCTCTACCCGCAAGTGCAGGCCGGAGAAAAGCTTGAGCGCATCTACCGCGAGGTGGAGATGCCGCTGGTCACGGTGCTCTTCAGAATGGAGCGCCACGGCGTGCTGCTCGACGTTGCGCTGCTCAATGAGCTCTCGCGCGAGTTCGGCGAGAAGATGGCGGCGATCGAGACCCAGGCGCACGCTCAGGCCGGCCAGCCCTTCAACATCAACTCGCCGCGCCAGATCCAGGAGATCCTGTTCGAGAAGCAGGGGCTGAAGCCGGTCAAGAAGACCCCCTCGGGGCAGCCTTCGACCGACGAGGAATCGCTCGAGGAGCTCGCGCTCGATCATCCGCTGCCGAAGCTGATCCTCGACTTCCGCACGCTGGCGAAGCTCAAGTCCACCTATACCGACAAGCTGCCGGAGTCGATCCATCCGAAGACGGGGCGCGCGCATACCAACTACGGCCAGGCGGTCGCGGTGACGGGCCGGCTCTCGAGCAACGACCCCAACCTGCAGAACATCCCCATCCGCACCACCGAAGGGCGGCGCATCCGGGAGGCGTTCGTCGCGCCGCCGCGCGCCCGCATCGTATCGGCCGACTATTCCCAGATCGAGCTGCGGATCATGGCGCACATCTCGCAGGACGCGAGCCTGCTCGCGGCGTTTGCCGCCGGGGAGGACATTCACACCGCGACGGCGGCCGAGATCTTCGGCTTGAGCCCGAAGGCGGTGGTCGCGGAGCAGCGGCGCTACGCCAAGGTCATCAACTTCGGGCTGATCTACGGGATGTCGGCGTTCGGCCTGGCGCGCCAGCTGGGGCTCGAGCGCGCGGCGGCGCAACAGTACATGGACCGCTATTTCGCGCGCTATCCGGGCGTCGCGGATTACATGAAACGCACGCGTGAGACGGCGCGCGAGACCGGGTTCGTCGAGACGGTATTCGGACGCCAGCTGTGGCTGCCGGAGATCAGGAGCTCGAACCCGGCGCGGCGGCAGGCCGCGGAGCGCGCGGCGATCAACGCGCCGATGCAGGGCACGGCGGCCGACCTCATCAAGATGGCGATGATCGCGGTGGACCGGTGGCTTACGGCGCAGCGCCTGGCATCGAAGCTCATCATGCAGGTGCACGACGAGCTGGTGCTGGAGGTGCCCGAAGGGGAGCTCGAGCGCGTCAAGCGCGAGCTGCCGGCTCTCATGAGCGGCGTCGCGAAGCTCGCCGTGCCGCTGGTCGTGGACCTCGGCGCTGGCCCCAACTGGGACAAGGCGCACTGACCTCAGCGGATCGCGCCGAAGACCCTCCGCACGATGCTGCTCGTCGCCCCGACCGGGTCCCGCCTGAGCGCCTTCTCCTGCTCGCCGATCATGAAGTAGAGGCCGTCGAGCGCCTTCTGGGTGACGTAGCGCTCGATGCTTGCCTCGTCGTCTTTCACCAGGCCCAGCGCCGCGCCCTGCTCGGCCAGCGAGTTGTACTGTTGCGCCAGGCCGACGCGGTCGGTCGCTCTCTTGACGATCGGGAGAAAACGCTGGGTGAGCTGCGTCCGGGTGGCGCGCCGGAAATAGTCGGTGGCGGCGGTGTCGCCCCCGGTGAGAATTCCCTTTGCGTCCTGCACCGACATCTTCCGCACCGCGTCCATGAGCAGCTGCTTCGCTTCCGGTACTGCGGCCTCGGCGGCGAGGTTCATCGCGAGGACGAGCTCGTCGGCTTCCCTACGCATGCCCAACGCGCGCAAGCCCCGTTCGACGCGTTGCAGCGATGGCGGCAGCGGAATCTTGACTGCCTCGGTGTCGGTGATGTCGTCGAGCCCCGCGGCGGCAGGGCTGCTGATTGCCAGCGCTGCAATGCAGCTCAGCAAGCGCCTCATCTGAACTGGCGCGTCAGGCGACCCCGGCCTCGTGCGCCTGGCGGTCGGCGTGGTAGCTCGAACGCACCAGCGGTCCGCACGCCGCGTGCATGAAGCCCATCGCCTGCGCCTGGCGCGCGAACGCGTCGAACACGGCCGGCTCGACGTAGCGCGCGACCGGCAGATGGTGGGAGGAGGGCTGCAGGTACTGGCCGATCGTCAGCATGTCCACCTCGTGCGCGCGCAGGTCGCGCATCACCTCGAGAATCTCGTCGTCGGTCTCTCCCAGTCCCACCATCAGTCCCGACTTGGTGGGCAGGTGCGGATACCGCGACTTGAAGTCCTTCAGCAGCTTGAGTGAGTTCCAGTAGTCGGCGCCCGGGCGCGCCTGGCGGTAGAGCCGGGGGACGGTTTCGAGATTGTGGTTCATGACGTCGGGCGGCGACTCCGAAAGCGCAGCGAGCGCGACTTCAAGGCGCCCGCGGAAGTCGGGAACCAACACCTCGATGCGCGTCTGCGGTGAGTGCGCGCGGACCGCGCGAATGCACTCGGCGAAATGCGCCGCGCCGCCGTCGCGAAGATCGTCGCGGTCGACGCTGGTGACAACCACGTACCGGAGCTTCAGCGCGGCGATGGTGCGCGCGAGATTGACCGGTTCCTCCGCGTCGGGCGGCAGCGGCCTGCCGTGCGCCACGTCACAAAACGGGCAGCGGCGCGTGCACAGGTCCCCCAGGATCATGAAGGTCGCCGTCCCCTTGCCGAAGCACTCGCCGATGTTGGGGCAGGTCGCTTCCTCGCACACCGTGTGCAGCCGGTGCTCGCGCAGGATGCGCTTGATCTCGTGGAAGCGCTCGCTATTGCCGAGGCGCACGCGGATCCACTCCGGCTTCGCGAGCGGCGCCGCGGGAACGACCTTGACGGGGATGCGCGCCGTCTTCAGCCGGCCTTTCTGCTTTTCTCCGATGGCGCTCATGAGAGCCTGCTCGATACCGATTGGACGAGCTGCTCGCCCAGGCGTTCCAGGGTGTCCGTGATGCCGAGGCTGCGCGCCTGCGTCACCGCCAGCCCGGAGTAGCCGCACGGATCGATCGCGTGAAACGGCGAGAGATCCATGTCCACGTTGAACGCCAGGCCGTGATAGCAGCAGCCATCGCGGATGCGCAATCCCAGCGCGGCGATCTTGGCGTCCGCCACGTACACGCCGGGGGCCTCAACGCGAGCCGCGGCGGCGATGCCATGCGCGGCAAGCAGGTCGATCACGGCGTGCTCCAGCAAGCGCACGAGCGGGCGCACCGCGAGACCGCGGCGGCGCAGATCGAGCAGGGTGTAAAGCACGACCTGGCCGGGGCCGTGGTAGGTAATCTGGCCGCCACGGTCCGATCTCACCACCGGTATGCCGTTCTCCACGCGCGGCAAATGCTCCTCGCGTCCCGCGACGCCGAGCGTGTAGACCGGCGGGTGCTCGAGCAGCCAGATCTCGTCGGCAGCGCCCGTTGTGCGCGCCGCGGTGATTGCCTGCATCGCGTGCCAGGTGGGCTCGTATTCCACGCGCCCCAACCGGCGGACGCGCACCTCGGGTATTTGCGCGCGCGGGCGGATTGCAGTTTCGGCTGCGATGTGGGTTGCCGTCATGGCGGTTCTGGCAAGATGATCGTAACGGTAGCACAATGCCGATCCCGGGGCGGTTTCACGCCCGGATCGAACCTGATGAGACGACGCTTCCTGCTCTTGCTGGTGCTGGCCATGGCGGCTGCGGCCCGCGTCGCGCTCGCAGCCCAGGCGCAGGACACCTACGCAGTGGATCTCGGGCGCGTCTACGGAGGCTACCAGCGGATGCTCGCGATGAAGGAGGCATGCGACACCGCGGCACCGGCGACTCGCGCCGCCAACGACAAGGCGTTCGCGACCTGGCAGGCACAGCACGGTGCCCTGATCCGGGACCTGCAGCGCCGCGTCAAGGCGATGGTGCTTGCGGCCTCTAGCGACAAGGAGGATTACGTGCGCAACGTCGGCAAGTACGAGGGCGCGATCCTCCTCGAGCGCAAGGAATACCGCGATACGCTGCTCGGCCTGGGTGCGGAGGAACTGCGCGACCAGTGCCAGCGTATGCCGGAGACGCTGAAGGGTCCGGGCGCGGACATGGCCCAGGTCTATGCGTCCGAGCTCGCCACCATACGCAAGCGCAAATGACCGGAGTGCAAACAGTTCGCGCCGAAGCGCGGCGCGTCCTCGCCGCGGTGCTGGTCATATGGGCCGCCGGCCTGATCGCCTCCGGCATCGCGCCGCATGACCGCGTCACGTGGGTGCTCGAGGCTGGGCCGGTCATGATCGCGGCGCCGCTGCTGCTTGCGACGCACGGCCGGTTTCCCTTCACGACGCTGGCCTACGTCCTCATCTGCATCCACGGGCTCATCCTGATGCTCGGCGCCGCCTACACCTACGCCGAGGTGCCGGCCGGCAACTGGGTGCAGGAGTGGCTCGGCCTCGCACGCAATCCCTACGACCGTCTCGGGCACCTCGCGCAAGGCTTCATCCCCGCCATCATCGCGCGCGAGATCCTGATCCGGACGTTCAGGTTCGCGCCCGGCGGGTTCCTCTTCTTCGTCGTGGCCTGCATCGCGCTTGCGCTGAGCGCGTTCTACGAATTGATCGAATGGTGGGCGGCGCTGGCGCTCGGCCAGGGCGCGGATCATTTCCTGGGCACGCAGGGCGATGAATGGGATACGCAGTGGGACATGTTCCTGGCGCTCGTCGGGGCGCTCGCTGCACAGCTGCTCCTCTCGCGCCTGCACGACCGGGAGATCCGGAACCTGCGCGGCTGACCCGGCACGCGGTGCTACAATCGCGCTGGACTGCGAACGACAGGAGCAATCGAATGGGAAAAGGCGATCAACGCACGCGCCGCGGAAAGCTCTTCCGCGGCAGCTACGGCAAGACGCGCCCGGGCCGGATCAAGAAGAAGAAGGCGCCCAGAAAGCCGTAATTCACAGCACCATGACCACCATCGGGTGGTCGCACAGCTCGCGGTAGAGGCCGTCGAGCTGCTCGCGCGAGCGGGCCCGTATCACGCAGGTCAAGCTCAGGTACTTGCCGCGCTTGCTCGACCTCATCTCCATCGCGGCGCCGTCGAATTCCGGCGCGTGGCGGCGAACGACCTCGAGGATGGCCTGCGCGAATCCCGCCCTGGTGTGCCCGAGGATCTTGATCGGGAAATCGCAGGGATACTCGACGATCTGGGCGTCGCCGCTCATGCCCTAACCTTGCTCAAGCCGCTTGCCTCATCACCTTGCGCTTGAACTCCTGGAAGGCCTGGTGGACGGTGCGGAAGAGCGGGCCCGGTCTGCCGTTGCCGACCGGCTTTCCGTCGAGGGCGGTGATCGCCAGCACCTCCTTGCTCGAGGAGGTCACCCAGAGCTCGTCGGCGTTCCTCACCTCCTGCTCGGCGATCGCGCGCAGCTCGATCGAAATACCCTTCGCCGCGGCCAGCTCCAGCACCACGTCGTAGGTGATGCCGGGCAGGATCAGGTGGTTCTTGGGCGGCGCGAGGAGCTTCCCGCCCCGGACGGCGAACACGTTGCTGGCGGAGGCCTCGGTGAGGAAACCGTCGCGGAACAGGACGACTTCCACCGCGCCCGCGTCGGCCGCCAGCTGGCGCAGCAGGCAGTTCCCGAGCAGCGACACCGATTTTACGTCGCACTTCAGCCAGCGGAAATCCGTCGCGGTGATGCAGTGCACGCCCTGCTCGATCTGCTCGTGCGGGGGCGTGACCAGCGGGCTCGACATCATGAACACCGTTTGCTTCCCTTCCTTGGGAAAGGCATGGTCGCGCTTGGCCACCCCGCGCGTGACCTGCAGGTACACCGCCTGGTCCTCGCTGGCGTGGCGTCCGATGAGCTCGTGGATCAGCCGCGTCCATTCCGCGTCGGTCATGGGATTGCCGAGCCGGACCGCATCCAGGCTGTGCTGCAGCCGCCGCAGATGCTCGGGCAGCCGGAACGGGCGCCGCGAGTAGACCGGGATGACTTCGTAGACGCCGTCGCCAAAGATGAAGCCGCGGTCGAGCACCGGGATGCGCGCCTCGGCAAGCGGCAGGAACTGGCCATTCAAATACGCAGTTTCGCTCATGGGCGGTCTCGCTATGGGCTGTCGGGGAAGCGTGCCTTTAGAGTCCCTAACACGATGAAACGCGCGATGCGCTGTCACGATTTTGGCGCAGGGCGCGAAGCGAGCCGCAGCCAATATCGGGAATATTGGTAAGGCGAGCGACAATGCCATGGGCCAAAACTCGTGCCAGCCTCTGAGATGCCATTGGATATTCGGATGCCTGCGCCGGGGTTGTGGCCAGAATCGGCGCTGACTTTGTCGGCCGACTTGGCCATATACGACATATGCCCTGCGCCGTCCTTCGCGTCATCACCGATTCTGGCTCGCAACGCACGCGTGTTTCATTGTGTTAGGGACTCTAAGTCTACACGCTGCCGCCGGGCATGGAATCAACGGAACAGCATGCGCAACGCATCCCAGCCGCGCCCGAGGATGCCCGCTACCGGCACGTTGTCGAGCGCCACGACCGGAATCTCGCGGTAGGGCGTGCCGTCGAGCGTGAGCTTCAACGTCCCGATCCGCTGGCCGGCCTGGATCGGCGCGAGCAGCGGCTGCATGCTTTCGACGCGCGCCTTCAACTTCTCGCCCTGCCCCCGAGGCAGCGCGAGATGCAGGTCGGCGAGGAAACCCGCGCCCACACTGTTGGACGCGCCCTTGAACACTTCCAGCGTGACGACCGGCTGCCGGCCGGGATAGAGGCGGACGCCGTCGTAGGACTGGAAGCCGTGATTGAGCAGCTTCTGGCTCTCGACCGTGCGCGCCGTCTCGCTGGCCGCGCCCAGCACCACGGAGATCAGCCGCCGCTCCCCGCGCCGGCCCGAGCTCACGAGGCAGTAGCCGGCATTCTCGGTGTAGCCCGTCTTCATGCCGTCCACCGTCGGATCGGTCCACAGCAGGCGGTTGCGGTTGGACTGCGTGATGTTGTTGTAGCGGTATTCCCGCTGCGAGTACAGGGGGTAGCGCCCCGGGAAATCGCGGATGAGCGCCGCCGACAGCTCGGCGATATCGCGCCCGCTTGAATATTGCTGCGGGTGTGGCAGGCCCGTGGAATTTGCGAAGTGCGTGTCCTTCAGGCCCATCCGCTGCGCCTCGCGGTTCATCATCGCCACGAACGCCTCCTCGCTGCCCGCGATCGCTTCGGCGAGCGCGATGCAGGCGTCATTGGCGGACTGCACGATCATGCCGCGCACGAGCTCCTCGACCGTAACCGGCTTGCGCGGCTCGATGAACATGCGCGAGCCCTCCGTGCGCCACGCGAACTCGGAGACGGGCACCGCCTGGTCGAGGCGAATCCGCTTCTGGTCGAGCGCGGAAAACGTGAGATAGGCCGTCATCAGCTTGGTGAGCGAGGCGGGCTCCACGCGGCGCTGCGCGTTGTGGGCGACCAGCGTCTGGCCGCTGTTGAAGTCGAGGAGCAGGTAGGCCTTCGCCGCGATGGCGGGCGCGGCCGGAACCGCGAGGGGCGTCTGCTGGGCGTGAAGGGCGGCGGGGAGGAGCGACAGCAGGGCGAGCGGGAGCGCACGCATGTGGCCGCGATTATAGCAAAGCACCCGGCCTTGAAATCCCGGGGCGGGCTCCCATATTCGGGTTAACGGCGCATGGTGCGCCTGAATCTGATATTGGAGACCCGACATGGCGAATAGTACCCGCTACAGCACCTTTGACGACGCGTTCGACGACCTGTTCCGCGGCTTCTTCGTGCGACCGCTGAGCTTTGAAGCACCGGCCAGCGCCGCGCCGTTCCGCGTGGACGTGTCCGAGGACGAGAAGGCGTACCAGATCCGCGCCGAGGTTCCCGGCGTGAACAAGGAAGACATCAACGTCACGATCGACGGCGACACGGTGGCGATCAGCGCCGAAGTGAAGAACGAGAAGGAAGTGAAGAAC
>Ga0137334_1000098_pt1 | contig 13139 bp, 12 predicted proteins | sample EasRivERMLT262_2_FD_104776 | JGI IMG/M metagenome (GOLD analysis project Ga0137334, IMG submission 104776) | Soil microbial communities from meander-bound floodplain in the East River, Colorado, USA - East River MetaG ERMLT262_2 | ecosystem: Environmental > Terrestrial > Soil > Floodplain ...
CGGGTGCGGCGCTCGCGCAGGGCAAATGGCCGTCGAAGCCGATCCGCCTGATCGTGCCGTTCACGCCGGGCGCGGCGAGCGACGTGCTCGGGCGCATCGTCGGCCAGCGGCTCACCGAGGTCTGGGGCCAGCAGATCGTGATTGACAACCGGCCGGGCGCGGGCGGACTGATCGGCAGCGAGCTGACGCGCCAGGCGGCGCCCGACGGCTACACGGTCACCATGATCGGCCAGCCGCACCTTTCGAACGCGCTGCTGCGCGAGCCCAGGCCCTACGATCCGCTGAAGGACTTCACGGCGATTTCCTTCGTCGGCTCGAACCCCAACGTGATCGTGCTCGGCAAGGGCGTTGAGGCGAAGACGATCCCGGATCTCATCGCGCTCGCGAAGGCCAAGCCCGGCGCGATGAATTACGGCTCGGCGGGGGTGGGCAGCTCCTCGCATCTTGCCGGCGCGCTCTTCGTATCCAAGGCGGGGATCAACGTGGTGCACGTGCCGTTCCGCATCGGCGCCGACAGCCGCAGCGCGCTGATCGCGGGCACGATCCAGTTCTACGTCTATCCTCTGCCGGCGATCGTGGGCATGCTCAAGGCCGGAACGCTGCGGGCCTTGGCGGTCGGCTCGCCCAAGCGGGCCGTCGCGCTGCCCGACGTGCCGACGAGCGCCGAAGCGGGATTTCCCCAGTACCGTTCGGAATCGTGGTTCGGACTCATTGCGCCCCAGGGGATTCCCCAGCGGCTCGTCACCCGGATCAATAGCGATACGGTCAGCGTGCTGAAGGAATCTGCCACGCGCGAGAAGTTCACGCAGCAGGGCGCGGAACCGGGCTTCGGCCCGCCCGAGCACTTCGCGAAGCTCCAGCGCGACGAGTACGCCGATCTCGCGCCGCTCATCAAGAGCATCGGCATGAAGGTCCAGTAGCAAGCGATGGGCGGTGAGTGACGAGTGACGGAGAGAAGCGTGGCCGTCAACGAGAACCTCAGGCGCCTGGTCGATCTCTCCGCGCCCTATTGGGCAGGGGAGGCGGAAGTGGCATGGACCTATTTCCGGAGTTCGCGCCGTGACCGCGAGACCGACCTCACCTGGCTCGCCCGCCAGTGCTACAAGGAGCTGTGGGGTTCGGGCGTCGGCGACAGGAAGAAGGGCCTCTTCCTCGGTCCGGTGGACTACCTGCGCAAGGTGTACCCGAAGATCGACCGTGGAGTGGGCCGGCACGAAGTGCTGGAGGTGATCGACGGGCTGCGCGCCGAGTTCTATCACTACTGCCTGTTCGCGGACATCCACGACCATCTCTCGCGCCGCCGGCTCGACCCGCGGCAGGTGAAGAGCTGGCCTGCCGACGACGAGCTCGCGCGCCTGCGCTACGCCTATCGCGCCAGGCGCGGTCAGCTCGGCTACTTCGCCGTGCGCTTCACCGAGGGCGGCTATTGCACGCTCTACGCGACAGGCATGCGGTTGAAGGGGACCGGGGAGCTGAACGACCGTATCGCCGCCGCCTGCGAGAAGGTCTATACGGACGAGATCGGCCACATGCGCGACGGCTTCATCGGGCTCTCGCGCGAGAAACTGAAGCGCGCGGAGTGGGACGAGATCGGCGCCATGGTCCGGAAGATCCTGATGCAGCGCATCCACATGCGCAACGAGCAGTTCGGCTACCCGCTTTCCGCCGCACGCATCCGGGAGATCGAGGCGGGCAGGATCGAACCGCTGCCCTTCGATTACACCGGCCTGGAGTAGCGCCGCCTGCCGCCGGGCGCGGTTGCACGCTCAGACGTAGCTCACGTAGTGCGGGTCGTACATGTGCGAGGCGACGTGCGCCGCGATGTCTTGCGGCTCGCGCTCGGCGGCCAGGCCGCCGCGGTAGGCGACCCGCGCGATAGCCGTCGCGATGTGGCCCGAGACCTCGCGGATGCGCGGCAGCGCCGGGTACAGGCTCCCCTGCTCGAGGTCCGACTCGGTCACGTCGTGGGCGAGCGTATGCGCCGCGGCCATGAACATCTCGTCGGTGACCCGGCGCGCGCGGCTCACGATCGCCCCGAGCCCCACGCCGGGAAAGATGTAGGAGTTGTTTCCCTGCCGCGCCACGAACGTCTTGCCATCGACCGTGACCGGATCGAACGGGCTGCCGCAGGCGAAGAGCGCACGCCCGCCGGTGTGGCGGTAGGCCTCCTCAGCCGTGCACTCCGACTTCGAGGTCGGATTGGACAGCGCGAACACGATGGGCCGCTTGTTCAATCGCGCCATTTCGCCCAGCACTTCGGCGGTGAAGGTTCCGCCCACGGCGGCGACCCCGATGATGGCGGTCGGACGCAGCGCTTTCACTGCTCCCGGGAAGTCGCCGACCGGCGCGTGGTCCAGCGCGTACTTGCGCTTCTCCTCCGAGAGGTCGGTGCGGCTTGAGACCACCAGCCCGCGAGAATCCACCATGCCGCAACGGGCGCGCGCAGCCTGCGGGGAGAGCCCTTGCGCGACCATTGCCGAGACGACGAGGTCGGCGATGCCGATGGCCGCTTCGCCTGCGCCAAGGAAGAGCAGCCGCTGGTCGGTGAGGCTGCCGCCGGTCACGCGCAGCGCCGAGAGGATCCCGGCGAGCGCCACGGCGGCAGTGCCCTGTATGTCGTCGTTGAAGGTGCAGATGCGCTCGCGGTACTTGTTGAGCAGCCGGAATGCGTTGTGATTGGCGAAATCCTCGAACTGGATCAGCACGCCCGGGAACGCCTGCTGCGCCGCGGTGATGAATTCATCGACCAGCTCGTCGTAGCCGGCGCCGCGCAGGCGCCGTTGCCGCAGCCCGACGTAGAAGGGGTCGCCCAGCAGCTCGGTGTTGTTGGTGCCGACGTCGAGGATGACCGGCAGGCACTGGGCGGGGTGAACCCCTGCGCACGCCGTGTAGAGCGAGAGCTTGCCGATGGGAATTCCCATCCCGTTCGCGCCGAGGTCGCCGAGTCCCAGGATGCGCTCGCCGTCGGAGACGACGATGATTCCCGCGCGCTGCGGCCAGTTCTTCAGGATCTGGGCGACACGCCCGCGGTCGTTGGCGCCGATGAAGAGCCCGCGCGGGCGCTGGTAGATATGCCCGAAGCGCTGGCACGCGAGCCCCACCGTCGGGGTGTAGATGATCGGCTGCATCTCGTCGATGTGGTCGCACACGATGCGAAAGAACAGCGACTCGTTGCGATCGTGGAGTGCGGCGAGCACGACGTACTTGTCGAGGTCGTCGCGTTGCCGGCGCAGGTACTCGAGCACGCGCTCGACCTGCTCGTCCTGGGAGAGCACGTGCGGCGGCAGCAGGCCGCGCAGCCCGAGGACCTCGCGCTCGCGCTCCGTGAAGGCGGTGCCCTTGTTGAGCAGCGGGTCGCGCAGGAGCTCGACACCGCGCGGAACAGGCTGTCCGGCGGGGTGATTGGAGGCATCGTCTCGCTTCATGTGGGTTCCTCCCCCGATTGGCGGGACGCAACGCGCCCCCGCAAAAGTGTGCACTTCCGGGAGGCGCGCAGGTTGATGCAGATCAAATGAGGCGCGGCGTAGAATGGCGGCCACCCCTGAAACGCGTGGCCCGGGAGCAATGGACTTGGCGGCGGTTGGCATCATCGGCGCGGGACTGATGGGCACGGCATGCTCGAAGCGCCTGCGCCAGGCGGGGTTCGAGGTGACCGCGTACGACGTCGATGCCGCCAAGCTCGCGGCCCTCGCGCGGCTTGGCGCGCGCGCGGCCGCCTCGATCGCGGCGGTCGCTCAGACGTGCGAGTCGACCGTGATCTGCGTGTTCAGCACGGAGCAGGTCGAGCAGGTGCTCGAAGGCGCGGGCGGGATCGCCGGGGCCGGCGGCACGGTGGGGCACACCGTGATCTGCACCAGCACCTGCGATCCGAATCGGCTCGCCGCGCTCGCTGCCCGGGTCGGGCGCCGCGGAGTGCGCTTCCTCGAGACGCCGATCTCGGGCACGAGCCGGCAGGTAGCGGATGGCGACGGCGTGGGATTGATCGGGGGCGAGCGCGCCGTGATGGACGCCGCGGCGCCGGTCCTCGACGCGATCTGCCCGCGCCGGTTCTACCTGGGGGCGGTCGGCAACGGCTCGCGCGCGAAGCTCGCGGTGAATCTCATCCTCGGGCTCAACCGCGCGGCGATGGCCGAAGGGCTCGCGTTTGCCGCACGCCTCGGGCTCGACCCCGTCGCGTTCCTGGAGGTCGCGCGCGGCTCCGCGGCCCATTCGCAGGTGATGGACGTGAAAGGCCCGCTGATGGCGCGTCGGGAGTACGGCAACCCGCAGAGCCGCGTGGACCAGAGCCTCAAGGATTTCAAGCTCATGCTCGCGCAGGCCCGCGCGGCCGGACAGGAGCTGCCCTTCGCCACCGTCTACGCGCAGCTGCTCGAGGATTGCGTGCGCCGGGGCGAGGGCGAATGGGACAATTCGGCGATTCTCGAGGCGATCCGCCGCCGCGGCGCGTGAGCGGCACGGCCGGCGTCAGCCACGGCCGACAAATGGCATCTTGGTCGCCATGATGGTGATGGTGAAGACGTTGACATCGAGCGGCAGGTTCGCCATGAACACCACCGCGTCGCCGACGTGCGCCGGGTCCATGCGCGGTTCGGGCGCCCGCGTCCCGTTTGCCTGCATGACCCCCTGCGCCATGCGCTCGGTCATCGGCGAGATCGCATTGCCGATGTCGACCTGCCCGCACGCGATGTCATAGGCGCGCCCGTCGAGGGAGATCGTCTTGGTGAGCCCGGTCACCCCGTGCTTGGTCGCGGTGTAGGGGGCGGACCCAGGCCGCGGCGTGTGCGCCGAGATCGAGCCGTTGTTGATGATGCGCCCGCCGCGCGGGGACTGGTCCTTCATCATGCGGAAGGCCGCTTGCGCGCACAGGAACATGCCGGTCAGGTTGACGTCCACCACCGACTGCCACTTCTCGAACGGCAAGTCTTCGAACGGCACGCCGGGCGCGTTGCCGCCGGCGTTGTTGAACAGCACGTCGAGGCGCCCGAAGCGCTCCTTGATCCGCGCGAAGAGCGCCTGGACCTGGTCGGGCTTGCCGACGTCGGTGGGGACGACGAGTGCGTTGCCCGCGGCCGCTCCGGCCTGGGCGGCGGTCTCATCCAGCATTTCCTTGCGGCGCCCTGCCAGCGCGACGCGGTAGCCGCCCTTGAGCAGCGCGAGCGCGACCGCGCGCCCGACGCCGGTGCCCGCGCCGGTGACGAGCGCGGTCCTGTTGTGAGCAGCCATGAGTTCGATCTCCGGGTGAGGCCGTATGCTACCGCACCGGACGGGAGTGGGGTTCATTGACAGCCCCAAGGGAGGCTCCTAACATCGTTTCGCCTTTCCCGAGCACCCCAAAACGGAGGAGAAAAACCATGTCTGCCTCTCTCAATAGCGTGTTCGCACTGGCTGCTCTCGCAGCCGCGCTTGCCTTCGCGGCCCCGGCCGGCGCCCAGCAGGTCAAGAACCTCAAGATGCAGTCGACCTGGCCGGCGAGCCTCACGCTGCAGGACCACTTCAAGTTTCTCGCGGAGCGCATCGACAAGCTCACGGCGGGGCAGATCAAGATCGAGGCCCTCGCCGCCGGCCAGGTCGTGCCGGCGTTCGAGATTCTGGACGCAACGCACAAGAAGGTCATCGACGGCGGTCACGGGGTCGCCTACTACTGGGTCGGGAAGAACAAGGCGGCGACGCTGTTTTCGGGCACGCCGGCGGGGCCGTTCGGCATGGATCACATGGACTTTCTCGGCTGGATGTACGAGGGCGGCGGGATGGACATGTACTGGGAGTTCTACCGCGACGTCCTGAAACTCAACGTGGTCGCATTTCCGATCGCGGGCGTGAGCCCGCAGGCCTTCGGCTGGTTCAAGCGCCCGATCAAGAACCTCGCCGACCTCAAGGGCATGAAGTGCCGCCAGACCGGCATCGTCGCGGAGATCTTTCAGCGCATGGGCATGCAGACGGTCAACATGCCCGGCGGCGAGATCATCCCCTCGGCGCAACGCGGCGTGATCGACTGCGCCGAGTGGGTGGGCGGGATCGAGGACCTGAGGCTGGGCCTGCCGCAGGTGTGGAAATACCACTACTCGCCCGGCATGCACGAGACCAACACGATGCTGGAGCTCATCATCAACGGCGACGTGTGGAAGAGCTTCACGCCGCTGCAGCAGGAAGCGGTGCGCGCGGCAACGCTCGAGTCGTTCGTGCGCTGGGGCGTGAAGTGGCAGCGCCAGAACGCCGAGGCGATCGAGGAGATGCGCACCAAGCACGGCACGCAGATTCTCCGCACGCCGCCGGACGTGCTGGTCGCGTTCCTGAAGGCATGGGACGAGATCGCGGCGGAGGAATCGGCGAAGAACCCGTTCTTCAAGAAGGTGCTCGATTCGCAGCGCGCCTACGCCGCGAAGGTGGTGCCGGCGAAGCGCTTCCTGTTTCCGCCGTACTCGTTCGCGGCCAACTACTACTTCCCCGAGGCGAAGCCCGGGGCCAAGGGCGCGACGAAGAAGTAAGTCAGAAGGCGGACGTCAGAAGGCAGGCCCGGTGGGACGATCTTCCCGCGCCGCGGGGGGTCTTCCTTCCGCCTTCTGCCTTCATCCTTGATGTTCATGACGCCCCTTCACGTCCGCGTCGTCCGCGCGATCGACCGGTTCACCGACACCACCGGGACCTGGATCGCGTGGCTCAACATCCCGCTGGTGCTGGCGGTGAGCTACGAGGTCGTGGCGCGCTACGGGTTCAACGCGCCCACGATCTGGGCGTACGACGTCAGCTTCATGCTGTACGCCACGATCTTCATGCTGGGGGCGGCCTACGCGCTGCACAAGGGCGCGCACATCCGCACCGATTTCTTCTTCGAGAAATGGTCGATCCGGACGCGCGGCGTGATCGACTCCGTCGCCTACATCATGTTCTTCTTCCCGGCGCTTGCGGTGTTCCTGTACGTGAGCGGCGCCGAAGGCTGGTACTCGTTCGAGATCGGCGAGACCTCCGAGCAATCGCCGTGGCGGCCGATCCTGTGGCCGTTCAAGATGGTGGTGCCGCTGACCTGCCTGCTGCTGCTGATCCAGGGGGTGGCCGAGACCATCAAGAGTGTCTACGCCGCGCGCACCGGCGTCGAACTTGAACATAAGGAAAGAATCGAGCTGTGAGCCCCGACGCCCTGCTCGGCCTGGTGATGCTGGTGGTGATGCTCTTCGCCATCTTCATCGGCTTTCCGATCAGCTTCACGCTGCTCTTTCTCGCGCTCGCCTTCGGCTACCTGGGCCTCGGCCAGGTGGTGTTTTCCCTCGCCTATTTCCAGACCATCGGTCTCATGAAGGAGGAGCTCCTCGCCGCAGTGCCGCTGTTCATTCTCATGGGCTATGTCACCGAGCAGGCGGGCCTCATGGGGCGGCTTTTCATCGCGCTGCGGCTGCTGCTGGCCCCGATCCGGGGCTCGCTGTTTGCCGTCGTGATCCTGACAGCGGCCATCTTCGCCATGGCGACCGGCATCGTCGGCGCCGCGGTGACCGTGCTCGGCATCATGGCGTCGCCGATCATGATCAAGACCGGCTACGACGGCCGGCTCGCCGCGGGCTGTATCACCGCGGGCGGCACGCTGGGCATCCTGATCCCGCCGTCGGTGATGCTGATCGTGATGGGGCCGGTACTCGGGGTCTCGGTCGCCGACCTCTACGCCTCGGCGTTCGGCCCGGGATTCCTCCTCGCCGGCCTCTACCTCGCGTATCTCCTCGGCCGCGCTTTCTTCAACCCCAAGCTCGGCCCGCCGGTGCCGAAGGAAGAGCGTGTCCACAGCGTCGCGGTGATCATGAGGGAGGTCGTTATCGGGGTGGTGCCGCTCGTGTGCCTGATCGCGGCGGCGCTCGGTTCGATCCTGGCGGGCCTCGCGACGCCGACGGAAGCCTCGGCGCTCGGTGCGCTGGGCGCGATCATGCTGTCCGCCGCCTACGGAAAGCTTACCTACGCGGGTCTCAGGCAGGCGGTGCTGGCGACGACCGCGACGTCCAGCATGGTGCTGCTGCTGGCGGTGACCTCGACCATCTTCGGCGCCGTGTTCTCCCGCCTCGGCAGCGCGACCTGGATCACCGAAACCATGCTTGCGCTGCCGCTGCCGCCGCTGGTGATGCTGGTTGCCGTCATTCTTCTCATTTTCCTTCTCGGGTGGCCGTTCGAGTGGCCCGCGATCGTGCTGGTGTTCCTGCCGATCTTCTACCCGGTCGTGGATGCGCTGAAACCCGCCCTCGCCGCCGCCCTCGGCATCCCGGTCGAATACGTGATGATCTGGTTCGGCGCGCTGGTGGCGGTGACGCTGCAGACCGCGTTCCTGTCGCCGCCGGTGGCGATGTCGGCCTACTACCTGCGGCAGGTCGTGAAGGCGTGGTCGCTCGCCACCATCTACAAGGGCATGTTCGAGTTCATGATCCTGCAGTGCATCGCCATCGCGCTGATCATCTTTTTTCCCGCGATCACCACCTGGTTTCCGGCGCGGCTCCACGAGGAAGCGCGCGGCGTCAAGGTCCAGCAGATCGACGACAGCATGAACCGGCTGGAGGAGGACCCCTTCAAGGCCCAGTAGAGGTCAGAAGGCGGAAGTCATCCTTTCGATTGTCCGGAGCCAAGCTCCTTCCGGACGATCGCCGCGCCGGCGGCCAGCGCCCGCAGCTTGGCTTCCGCGACCGGGCGCGCCATCGGCGCCATGCCGCAGTTGGTGCAGCCGATGAGATGCTGAGGTTTCACGTATTGGAGCGCCGCGCGGAGCGTCGCCGCGACCTGCTCGGGGGTCTCGACGGCATCGGTCGCGACGTCGATCGCGCCCACCAGCACGTCCTTACCCTCGAGCAGTCCGATCAGCGCCAGGGGCACGTGCGAATTGGCGCATTCGAGCGAGACCTGCCGGATCGTGCTCTTCGCGAGCAACGGGAACGTGGACTCGTACTGCCGCCAGTCGCCGCCCAGCGTCTTCTTCCACTCGACATTGGCCGGAATCCCGTAGCCGTAGCAGATGTGAACCGCGGTCGCGCATCGGAGCCCCGCTGCCGCGCGCTCGAGCGCCGCGATGCCCCATTCCCGCACTTCATTCATGTAGACGTTGAACGCGGGCTCGTCGAACTGGATGACATCCGCGCCGAGCGCCTCGAGCTCCCGCGCCTCCGCGTTCAGGAGCTCGGCGAGCGCAAGCCCGAGCGCCGCGCGGTCCCGGTAATGCTCGTCGGCAAGCGTGTCCACCATGGTCATGGGGCCCGGCAGGGTGAACTTGAGCGGGTGGCCGGTATGGGCGCGGGCAAAACGGACTTCGTCGGCGTGGACCGGGCGCGGCCGGCGCACCGGGCCGGTGACGGTCGGGCAGTCGGCCTCATAGCGGTCGGCGCGGATGCCGATCCTCTTCATGCGGGCGAAATCGACACCCTCGATGCCGCGCAGGAAGCCGTGCACGAAATGCATGCGCGACTGCTCGCCCTCGGACACGATGTCGATGCCCGCCGCCTCCTGCATCTTTAACGCGGCGCGCACCGCGTCACGCTTGCCCTCCGCGAGCTGCTCGCCGGCGAGCTGCCACGGCGCCCACAGCACCTGCGGCTTGGCGAGCCAGCTCGGCTTGGGCAGGCTGCCGGCGACCGTGGTCGCGACGGCGGGCGAGGGCGCGCTCATGTCGGCCGTATGGTATCGCAGGCGGCCGGCGCGGGCGCCGCTCCCGGTCAGGAACCGGCGACGACGGCGAGCTTGTTCTCGACCGACTTGACCCCGTCGACGCGGCCGGCGACCTTCTCCGCCAGATCCCGCCGCATGCGGGTTTCCGCGGTGCCGAAGAGCGTGACAGCGCCGTCCTTCGCGACGACGTCGATGCCGTGCGCGTTGAGGTTGCGCTCGGCAACGAGCGCGGACTTGACCCGGCCGGCGAGCTCCTTGTCGGCCGAATCGCGGGCGGCCTGCGCCGCCTTCCTGCCGGCCTCGGCCTTTGCCGCGGCGTCATCCGCCGGCATCGCCGGAACTGGTACGGACTTGACCACAGGCTGCGGCGGGGGCTCCTTGCCGCAGCCGGAAAGCGCAAATGCGAGCAATGTCGCCGTAAGGGTACAGGCCACGTATCGCGGATCGAGCTTCATCGTTTCCTCCTTTGGAATGCCGCAGGTACTCAGATACGCATCGCGCCGAAAGATTCCCCGGCATCGGCGCCCGGCGAGCCCATGCGCGTCAGCGCGAAGCATGACATGATTTGCCGTCCCCGGACCAATGGATTGAAATGCCGCACAGGCGCGCAACATGACCCCCGGCTACGAATACGCGCTCGCCGCGATGCTGCTACTCGGGATGGTGGACCTGGTTTACCGGCGCGGCGCCGCGGCGGGCGTTCCCGCGCACCGGTTCCTGATGGTCCAGGCGTGGTGCTTCACACCGGCCGTCGTGCTTTTCGGGCTCGTCACCGGCACGCTCGCGCCGGGGCGGCCGATGCTGTGGGGCATGGGGGCGGGGCTGTTTGCGTTCATCGCGCTCTACCACTTTGCACGCAGCTTGAAGAACGGTCCGGTCAGCATCGTCGCGCCGATCTTCCGTCTCAGCTTCACGGTCACTGCGCTCCTCGCGGTGCTGGTGCTCGGCGAGCCGCTGACCGCGTTCAAGCTCGCGGGGCTCGGGCTGGCGCTCGCCGCGGTCTGGTTGCTGCTGGGAGCGGAAACCGGCGCGCTCCCGGCCGCCGGAGCGGCGCGCGCGGCACTCCTCCAGGCCGTCATTGCGATGGCTGCGATGGGGGTCGTCAATTTCATTTACAAAGTGGGTGCAATGACCGGCGGCAGCCCGGCGAGCTTCATTACGGGGCAGGCCATGTCCTTTCTTCCGCTCGCGACGGCATTCGCCTGGCGGGCGGACCGGGGACTGCGGACGACGCGCGCGGCGTGGGTGCACGCGGGGACCACCGCGGCGCTGTTCCTGGTCGCGCTCGTGCTGTTGTTTGAAAGCCTCGAGCGCGGCGAAGCGAGCGTGCTGGTGCCGATCACGCAGATGGGCTTTGTCGTGACCGCGGCGTTCGGCATCGCGTTCCTGAAGGAACCGTTCACCCTGCGCAAGGGCGCGGGGCTCGGCTTTGCGCTGGCCGCACTCGCCTGCCTTGCCCGCAGCTAGACACCCGTAGAATGGCCGTCACCGTGGTGGCGAAGGGGTCCATATCGTGAGCGACACGCTGAAGTCCGGCCTCAGTCCCGAGAAGGTCCTCGCCGAGATGAAGAAGAACGGCGTCACCCACGTGGTGTGGCTGCCCGACAGCGAGACCAACTGGCTCTACCTGCTGATGAAGGAAGACCCGTCCCTGACGCTCGTCGGGGTCAACCGGGAAGGGCTGGCATTTTCAGCGGCGGCCGGAATCGCGGCTGGCGGCAAGCGGCCATTGATCCTGATCCAGAACACCGGCCTGATGGAGTCCGGAGACTCACTGCGCGGCTGGGCCATCGGCCTCAACGTTCCGGTTGTGCTCATGGTCGGCTACCGCGGCTGGACGCGCCACGGCGTCAATACCGACACCGCGGCGGTCTACACCGAGCGGTTTCTCAATGCGTTCGGCGTCAATTACTACCTCGTCGAGGGCGACGCGGATGCGCAGCGCATCTCGATCGCTTTCGAGGAAGCGACGAAGACGAAGCGGCCGGTGGCGCTGCTGGTGGCGGACGAGTACCACGGATTCAACTAGGGGGTGGGCGATGATGGACACCGCGGAAATGCTCAGAATCTTCAACCGCCATCGCGGCGACGCCATCGTCGTGCCCGGGCGCGGCGGGCGGCACTGGGTCAAGATCAGCGACCGGCCCAACCGGGATCTTCCCCTCGGCGACCCGGCGATGGGCGGCCACGCGTCCTTTGCCATGGGCCTCGCGCTCGCGCTGCCCGGCCAGCGCATCGTGCTCTTCGATTCCGACGGCGACGTGCAGATGGGCATGGGGATTCTCGCGACCATCGCGGAGCAGCAACCCCGGAACTTCTATCACTTCATGCTCGACAACGAGTGCTACGCGACCACCGGCGGCCAGCCCGTTCCCAACGCGAAGACGATTGCCTACGACGCCGTTGCCCGCGCGTGCGGGTATACCCGCGTCCACGCCATCGACAACCTGGAGACCTTCGCCATTCAGATCGAGGGCATCCTCTCCGCGCCCGGACCGGTGTTCACCTGGCTGAAAGTCCGGCCGGAGGTCGAGAACCAGCCGATCGGGGCGCGCTCGAAGTGGCGCACCCGCTCCCAGGTGCAGGCCATCGCGGACCTGAGGAAGGAGCTCGGGATCACGGAACGGTGAACCGTGACCGGTGACCCGTAACAGGTAGCAACAGACAGGATGGCTAAAGTGTTCAAAGGGCGGCGAGAGGACGCGCGCCTCGTCACCGGGCAGGGCTGCTACAGTGCCGACTGGAATCTCCCCGGCCAGCTCCACGCGTCCTTTCTCCGTTCCGACCGCGCCCATGCGGAAATCGCCAAGCTGGATGTGACGCGCGCTCTCGCTGCGCCCGGCGTGGTCGCGGTGCTGACGGGGCAGGACACGAAGCAGGCGGGCTTCAAGACCGCGCCCGCCATGGTCAAGTGGCCGGGGCGCGGCGGCATGTCGATCAAGGTGCCCCATCGCGACGTTCTCGCAGGGAGCCGCGTGCGCTTCGTGGGCCAGGAAATCGCGCTGGTCGTGGCGAGATCGGCGGCTGCGGCGCAGGACGCCGTCGAAGCCATCGCGGTCGAGTATCGCGACCTGCGGGCGGTCGTGGAGCCGGAAACCGCGCTGGCGGGCGGGGCGCCACAGCTCCACGCGGACATTCCCGGCAACGTCGCGTTCGACTACGAGTACGGCCTCGAGGCGAAAACAAATGAGGCGTTCGCGCGCGCCGCGCACGTCACGCGCCTGACGCTCGACTGCACGCGCCTTGTCGGCAACCCGATGGAGCCCAAGGCCTGCGTCGCCGCATACGACGCGGCCACGGACACCTACGATCTGTACTCTCCGACGCAGGGCCTGTCCATGACCCGGGCCGGGCTCTCGGGCATCACCGGCCTCCCGCCCGAGCGCTTCCGCGTCCATGCTCGCGACGTGGGCGGCGGCTTCGGCATCCGCTCGGACGCCTACGTCGAGTATCTTGCCTGCCTGCTTGCGGCGAAGCGGCTCGGCCGGCCAGTCAAGTGGGTCGGCTCGCGCGCC
>Ga0137334_1000099_pt1 | contig 13128 bp, 15 predicted proteins | sample EasRivERMLT262_2_FD_104776 | JGI IMG/M metagenome (GOLD analysis project Ga0137334, IMG submission 104776) | Soil microbial communities from meander-bound floodplain in the East River, Colorado, USA - East River MetaG ERMLT262_2 | ecosystem: Environmental > Terrestrial > Soil > Floodplain ...
ATAACCGAGGAAAACAAATTCGCCATCCAAGCCGGGTGCGAAGCGGATACGCAGTCTCTGACCGTCCGTGCCGGTGATCTGGGCATAACTGCCGAGGGCGAGTCCCGTTGGGGTTGGAGATGGCGCAAAGGGGTCAATCGTCGGCGTGGCTGGTGCGCTGGAGGTGGAGGTCGGGGCGGGGATCATGGTTAGGTCAGCAGGAGCAAACCCAACCGTCGAAGATTGAAGCGGGCTGGTCAGTCCAATGGACATGGCAGTGATCAGAGTCAAAAGTCCTGCAAATGCAATTGCACCAAATATGACCCAACGATTAAAAAGTTGACGAACGTTCATTATGCACCTTGATGTAACGGGGCGACCTTTACGGTCGCCCTTACTTATGTTTCAAGAGATCGAGCGCGCCCGGTGGCGTGAGTAATTTTAGAACACGCGCATGAACTTTTATTTCAGCCGCCTGTGCCGAACCACGCGGCTCACCATCGGTCTGGATCCAGAACGGCGCATCACCTTCCACGCGCAAGGTATTGAATGTGATCTTGTGCGCCGCACCGGAAGTTAGATGATTGCCGCGCCACATGTCATACGCGTGCCGCAGGGCATCACCGAGATTACTGCCGCTGAACAACCAGATATCGAGCAAGCCATCATCAATAAAAGCATCCGGTGAAAGTTTGGAATGACCACCGAGATAATGGCGGATGTTGGTCGTGACCGCCACGATGAAACGCCCTTCCACTTCCACATCATCGACCCACAAACGCAACTGCACGCCGCCCCATTGTGCGGCAGTCCAGATCGTGCGGGCGGTATATTCAGGCATGGTAAAAAATTTTTCAAGCCGTACGCGCGGCTCCATTGAGTGAATGGTCAACGCATCGAGCCCGATGCCCGCCCACATCATAAATGAATATTGATTGCACGTGCCCACATCCACCGCATGGATCGGCGCATTTGCCAGAGTCGCCGCATTCTTGCGCAACACCCACGGACGCGTCCACGCGAACGGCATCAAGCCCAACTCATAGCCCCACACATTTGCCGTGCCCGCCGGCAGGACGCCCAGCGCCGTCTCTGAACCGATCAAACCGTTGACGACATTCCCGATCGTGCCATCCCCACCGACAGCGAACACCGCGTCTCTTTTCTCAGCCGCAGCCTGCTTCGCCAGCTCAATGGTGTGTGCGCCGCTTTGAGTCTCAGCCGCGTCAACACGCCAGCCAGCCGACTCCAATTCCTTCACTGCTGATTTGATGAATGGCTTTACTGAATAACGTCCTGCCGCGGGGTTGTACACGATGATCGCACTACGCATGCCAGCATTATACCCTTACGAGTTTTGAACCCGGAAAAAGTTCGAGCATTGTATTCTTTATGCGTTATGATTACAGCCTATAGTCTGAACGAGTTCATAAATCTATTTTTTAGAGGTGCAGCATGGATAACTTCGAAAAGAACTATGAAAGAACGGTGGATAAAGGGCTCAACGCTGTTGAAAAAGCTGCCGGGGTAGCCAACCGCGTACAGATCGGCTGCCTCACGATATTCTTCAATTTATTCTTTGCCGGTTTTTGTTTGTGGGGCGCCTACGCTGGCTACACCAGTTGGCAACTGGAACAAAACGGTGAGACGACCATCGGAGAGGTGATCCGTCTGGAGGAAAGCGACAGTTCCGAAGGCGGTTGTTGTGTATATTCACCGGTCATCGAATTCGATGTCAATGGTCAGTCCTACTCCTTCGAAGGCGATAACGCCTCCTATCCGCCCGCCTATGATGTCGGCGAGGAAGTAAACATAATCTACGACCCTACCGACCCAGATACCGCGCAGATCAACAAATGGACGGAACGCTGGCTGTTCCCAATCATTATCATCCCTGCCATGGTCATCGGAGCCTTGATCTTGAACTTCTTCATGATCCGTTCATTCTGGCGTAACGACCCCGTCCACACATAAATATGCCAATCAAAGTCTCGCCTTCTGGCTCTGGGAAAGGAGTTTAATCCGATGAAATCCCGCTGGATGAAGTTTCTTATATATGGTTTTTTCTTGGCAATATTGGGGGTATTGTTTCTCACTTTTGTATTTTACTCAACAGGAGGACCCAGGGAGGAAAGTGTTTCTGTCAATTCGGATTCACCACCAAATTTGAAACTTGGTAACTTTTACCCCATTGAAGGTACAGATTATTACCTGGCAGAAGTTTTCAATGACAGACCATCTTCTTACCTTGACTATTCCTCAGCACGTTGGTATTCGTTTGGGAATGGCGGGCAAACTCGCAACCTAGTATTTTTGGATGGAGAGTCGCTTGAATCGAGAAAAATGTATGGCACGAATGAGTCATTCATACTTTCAGTGATCCCGTTTCCGCAGAAATCCACCAATCAAGGAGAATCTTCGAATCAAGAAATCGTTGCCGTGAAATGGTTTGCATATTATGTTGTGCATCAGGACGTAAATGAAGATGGGCTTTTAAATGAAAAGGACCCAAGCGTGCTCGCAATATCAGATTACAATGGTCTTAGATACAAAGAGGTTATAAAAGACATATTGAACCTCTATGAACTTACCATGGCAGAAGATGGTCGCTTGCTGGTTGTCTATAGACTTTTAGACAGCAGATATGCATCGTTAATTGATACACAAACCCAGGAAGTTATTCTTACACAACCACTCCCTGAATTGGGCACAGAAGTCGAATAAGTTGTGTTGCGGAGAACGTGTAGGAGAATGGTGAAAGTTTGTAGAGGCTAAATGTACGAACATCATAAACAACCTTTAGCCAGTCGCGAAGTCTTTGCGCAACGTCTCACCCGTAATGGTTTGATTGGATTGGCATTGCTGGCGTTTTCGCTAGGCATTGGAATGCTTGGTTATCATTTTCTCGAAAACCTATCCTGGGTCGATTCCTTACTCAACGCTTCCATGATCCTCGGCGGCATGGGACCCGTCAATCCATTGCAGACGAATGCCGGGAAGATATTTGCCTCGTTCTATGCCATTTATTCAGGTGTTATTCTGTTGGCTTCTGTCGGTATTCTGATCTCGCCCATTTTTCATCGCTTTCTGCATCGTTTCCATCTTGCCGATGAGAATTGAGCTAACCCTGATTTATAAACTGGAGGTTTTATGAAATGCCCTGTTTGTAAAGATGCTACGCTAGGTCAGATCACACTTCTGGAAGGACTGCCCGCCAATCAATGCTCGAATTGCAACGGCGTCTTCATTCCTTCCAACGCTTATATGGCATGGCGAAAAACGTTGGGAAGAGAGTTCCCGGCAAAAGATGGCGAGATAGAAATTGACCCGTCCTGGTCGGTGAATGAATTGAAGTTTTGTGCTACTTGTGGTCATATCATGGCGCGCTATAAAATCTTCCCCGATACTGAATTTTATATTGACCGTTGCCGTAGCTGCAACGGCATCTGGCTTGACCAGAATGAATGGGACGTTTTGATTGACCGCAACCTGCACGACAACTTGAACGATTTTTTCACACGTCCCTGGCAGGATCAGCTTCACGCCGCAGAAACTCGCAATCATCTTGATGCGGTCTATCTAGAAAAATTGGGTGCGGATGATTATGAACGTATTAAGGAAATTCGCATGTGGGTAAGAGACCATCCCCGGTTGGGGATGTTATTGGCGTTTTTGCAGGCCGACGACCCATATAAGATCTGAAATTGGATACATATACCCCTCTCCACTTCATTGACCAACCTATCGAAGTCATCTTCGATACACCTCTCACGCTGGAGAAAAATCCCGATGTGCCGCCGAACGGATTTATTTGGGATGATAAAACCTATCGCGTAATTGAAATGCTTTCTTCCTGGAATGATTTCAAGCGGCGCGGCAGGATGGCACAAAACATGCAACCCGCGCATGCGTCAGTCGCATCTACACGCGGGTCGTTGAATGTGGGACGGTTTTATTTCAGGGTAAAAGTGGATACAGGTCAGATCTTCGATATTTACTACGATAGAGCGATGAAGAATGTGGACGAACGCAAAGGTCAATGGTTTATATATCGTGAGATGAGAGCAGGCTAATGGAAGAGAAGCAAGTTCCGGTTGAGAAAGAGGCGCAGACGTATTCCGTCCCCTGGTCTGTTGGGGATACGTGGCTGGGCGTTGTTTTACTGATTTTGTTAAGTGTTGGGATGGTGGTCGCGGTCTTGATGGGGATCAACGCTCAATTCATGCAAAACATCGGCGTGTTATTTCTTGAAATGATCTACATTCTGCCTATTGCGTTGATCTTCCTCTGGCGGCGTATTCATTGGAAATATCTCGGCTTTGGCAAATTCACGTTGGATGTCATCGGGATCGGTTGTGGCTTACTAATCGGCGGGTATGCCATCATCATCGCGCATAATGCGCTGCTATACGCGTTTGGTATTGACGCACAAGGCGACCAGATCTTTGAGATCTTCGATCAACTCGAGTCGCCGGTCTGGTTCTTTATCACCGGCGCGGTGATCGCGCCCATCGTGGAGGAGATCTTCTTTCGCGGTTTTCTCTTTCAGGGCTTTCGCCAAAAGTATGGCTGGATGCCCGCTGTCTTTTTGAGTTCCGCCATTTTTGGTGCCGCGCATCTCGACCCGGTTTCGTTGATTCCAACTTTTGTTTTGGGTTGTGTGCTGGCATATGTGTATCACCGTTCAAACTCGGTATGGCCCGGCATCCTGTTTCATGCCGCGATCAATTCTTTCAGCTTGTGCGCGGTGTACGTACTCTCACAATACCCGGGACTTATTCCTTCGTGATCAAGCGCACTTGATTCTCGTAGAAAAAATATTCCCACGCCCAGTTGATCAATACCAATAAGCGATTGCGAAATCCGATCAAGCGAAAGATATGCAGGAACACCCAGATCAACCATGCAATGAAGCCGCTGAACGAGAGTCCCCAAATGCGCGCCACCGCTGCATTGCGCCCGATCGTCGCGAGCAAGCCGGGATCTTTATAATGAAACGCTTCTGGCTTTTCACCTTTGATCATTTTTTTGATGTTCTGTGCTGTGACCTTGCCCTGCTGAATAGCGACTGTTGATAGCATCGGTAAAGGCTGACCATTGCCATTCTCAAAATAAGCTGCATCGCCGATGACAAAGACTTCCGCGTGATCCTTGATCTGCAAACTAGCCGCGACTCTTACCCGTCCCGAACCTGCTTGCTCGACCCCCAACGCATCCAACATCTCGGCCGCTTTCACGCCCGCTGTCCAGATCAAGGTGTGAGCGTTAATTTGCCCGCCATCTCCCATGGTGATCTGCCTGCCGTTATAGTCAATCAGTTTTGTGTTGACCAACACCTCTACTTTTTTATTTCTCAAAAGATCGTTTGTTGCCTTGCGCAATTCATCGGGGTAACTTGGCATCACAGTTTTCCCTGCTTCAAGTAATAACACGCGCACATCTTTTAAATCCATGTGTGGATAATCCTTCGCCATCACATGGGTGATGAGTTCAGCAAGTGCGCCCGCGGTTTCTACGCCAGTCGGTCCACCGCCGACCACGACAAAGGTCAGCATGGCTTTGCGGATGTCAGCATCCACTTCGCGGCTGGCTTGCTCGAAAATGTTGAGCAAATGATTGCGGGTATTAATCGCGCTTTCAATGTTCTTGAGTTGAAACCCGTTCTGCTCCACAGAATGATTGCCGAAGAAGTTGGTTTGTCCGCCTACAGCCAGAACCAAGTAATCATAAGCAATTATCGAGCCTTCGGTTTTGACATAGCGTGAATCAAAATCAATCGCAGTCACTTCACCCATTTGGAAGGTGAGATTCTTTTGCTTACGGAAGATCGTCCGCAAGGGATAGGCGATCTGTGAAGGGACAAGTCCCGCGATCGCAACTTGATATAGCAACGGTTGGAAGAGATGATAGTTGTGCCTGTCGATCAAGGTGATTCGAACGGGGGCCTTTGCCAGTCCGCGGGCAACTTCCATGCCGCCGAAACCTGCGCCGATGATCACAACATGGGGGAGAGTTTTTGTATTCATATTTCCTCTATTTCTTTGACGCTTTCTACTTGTGAAATATTACACAATTATTATAACCAAATTAGTCGTATTTGTAAAGTTGTTCCCCATCCAGAATCAACAAGGCGACAGAAAAATCTGTCGCCTTGGAAAAAGCTGGTCGAGTAGAAACAGCTACCGGCTGCGTCTGAAGCGGATAAAAGTCTAGCGCAGCAGATCCCTGAAGAAGCCAGTCAAAAATTGACTGCCCTGCATTGCCAAATTAAAATCGATTCCCAGGAGGGATGAGATGATGAAGACAATGCCCCAGAAAAAACTCCCGACAAATGGAATGTACCAAAGCGCGATGATCAGGATCCAAATGGCGTAGGCGCGCATGCGCTCCATCTGCATTTGGATTGGCGGGCTGAGAAACGGACCAATGACGCCGTAGCCATCCAGACCGGGCAGAGGGATGAGGTTGAAAAGGATCGCCCAAATTTGCAGGACAATGAGAAAGGAAATCCCGGGCCAGAGGTTCGAGGTTGAATCTGGTAATACTCGCAAGAGGATAGCTAGAAAGACGGCGAACACGCCATTGGCTGCAGGCCCCGCTAGCGACATGCCGCTCAACCAGTAGCGGTTACGAATGCGCCAGGTTTCAATGTAAACAGCGCCGCCTGGTAAGCCAATGCCACCCATTAAGAGAATGAGCAATGGCAAGATGAACGAAAGGAACGGATGCGTGTACTTGAGAGGATTAAAAGTTAGATAGCCTTTCTCACGGACCGTGTAATCGCCGCCGTGATAGGCCACAAGCGCATGCGAGAATTCATGCAGGCAGAGTGAAAAGATCCAGCCGAAGAAAATGATGATGAAGTTCATTCTGTATATCCTTTGGGATGCCATTTATGCCAAGCCCAGGCACTGGTGATGATCTCGTGGATGTTATCGTGTTGGGGCTTCCAGCCGAGTTCACGTTTAATTTTTTCAGAGGAGGCAACGAGGCGCGCAGAATCGCCGGGGCGGCGTGGAAGTTCTTTGGCGGGAATCAAGTGTCCCGTAACCTGACGCGCAGTTTCGATCACTTCGCGGACCGAGTAGCCAGTTCCACTCCCGAGGTTATAGATCAATTGATCGCGTTCCTTGAGTCCATCCAATGCAAGCAGATGTGCTGAGACGAGATCGGCAATGTGGATGTAGTCGCGAATGCAGGTGCCATCGGGGGTTGGGTAATCGGTGCCGTAAATGCCGATCGAATCACGTTCACCTTGTGCCACATTTAGGACGAGCGGAATAAGATGTGACTCAGGTTGATGTGCCTCACCACGCCCAGGCAACGCACCGCAGGCATTGAAATAACGCAACGCAGAATAATGCAAGCCATGGATTTGACGATACCATTCGAGCGCCTGCTCGGTCATCAGCTTGGTGTGTCCGTATACATTGGTGGGACCCAACGGTGACTCTTCGGTCAGCTGCTCTTCGCTGGGTTGAAAAACCGCAGCAGTGGATGAAAAGACGAAGCGCTTCACGCCTGCGCGGACGGCGTTTTCGATCAATGCCAGCGAGTTGGTAAAGTTGTTTTGGAAGAAACGTCCGGGATCCTTCATGCTATCGCCAGCTTCGATGAATGCCGCGAAGTGCATGACCGCATCAAATTTTTCACGGGTGAGCGTTTCGATCAAAGCGTGACTATCTGATAGATCCGCTTGCACTAAAGTTGCGTCACTGGGAACGGCTTGTTTATGGCCTGTGATCAGCGAATCATAGACCGTGACGGCATGCCCGGCTTTGATCAATGCTTCGGCTGTGGCTGAACCGATATAACCCGCTCCACCTGTGACGAGGATATTCATGAAAGTCTCCTAAGAATGGAAGGATTATACCCAGTGCGGTAATAAATTGCGCTTTTTATTTCGTGGGAAAACACAATTTGTAACTATGGGCATTTTGTAAACGCAGTTTGGGTTATCCCGTTATGGATTGTCCCACTGACTTGCATACCAGTCGATGTATTCAGCCACGTGTGCGCTCCAATATTCTTCGGTGTGCGCACCAGTGTAGAGATGCCATTCCAGCGGTATGCCGTTTTGGGTGAAGATATCCACGACGTTTAATGCCATGTCAACTTCCTGATCACTTTCACCGATATCCATGAAAATGGTTGGATGAGATGACGGCGGAATTTGTTCAGCCCATTTTTCAATTTTCGAACCATCTCCCTGAAACACTGCGAGGGAATGCAAGCCGATAATACTGAATAAGTCTGAGCGGGTGAGACCGAGGCGCAGCGCCCAGCCTGACCCGCGTGACAGCCCGCCGATGGCGCGATGATCTCGATCTGGAATGGTGCGATAGGTTTCATCAATAAATGGGACGAGAGCCTCGACGAGTCGTTCACCAAAGCTGTTGGCGATTTTTCCAACCCAGTAGCGGTCATTAGGGAAGACAATAATGAAGGGTTGAGATTGACCTGAGAAGATAAGTTGATCCAATGTGTCTACCGCGCCGAGACGGATCCATTGATCAGATGTGTAGGTTTGTCCGTGCAGGAGGTAGAGGACAGGATAGCGCTTCCCTATCAATTCATCGTAACAAGGCGGCAGATAGATGCGATATTCCTGAGGCGGGTCGGTTGATTCAAGTCTGCCCGATTCCACGCGACCTGGTTGGGTGAGACAGGTCAGTTGGGTAGGGGCTGGGGTATTTATTGAAACCGAAGGAGTAAGGTTGATGTGTGGCGTGGATGTTGGGAGAAAAGGTGTGGGTAAAAGCGCAGACTGATCGGACGGTGAACAGGCAGTGATGAAGGCGAGAAACGTGAGCAACAGAATCCATTTTGTGGCTTGACGGGTACTCATTCCACGCATTATACTCATCAACTCAATCGGGGCGTGATGCAGCGTCGGAGACGGAACTGGCGCGCAACACTTTCTTGGCAACCCCCGAGATCCTATTTCCGTCAAATTCCATATCGGGGCGTGGCGCAGTCCGGCTAGCGCGCTTGCTTTGGGAGCAAGAGGTCGCAGGTTCGAATCCTGTCGCCCCGACAAAAAACGTCATTCTTTCTTAAGAATGACGTTTTTATATCCCCAAAACGAAAACTTATGTGGATGTGTTGCCTTTTCTAGTCAAAATATCTTACGTATATGTGCCTTTCCGGAAGTATTAGACTCTAGGAAGGCTTGCAGTAAATTGGACATTCCAACAGGCGCGGGATACTTGTTAGCGTGGTTGTGTTAGCGTGGGATCGCAGGCAGCCAGGTTTTCATGACATTTGTCCCGCAACATTATGCTATTTATTTTAGTAATCGTGGAGTATTATTTGCGTGGCGAATTGACACAAAGCTCTTAACTCAGCCTTAACAAGGTTTTCCGGAAACCTTAATAGACGATTGCTACAATGAGGTTCATAAAGTAATAATATAACGTTTCGTTGCTGAAAGGAAAAAAATGACTGTCCTATTGCTTTTACTTCTGACGATTTCGATTTGTTTTGGCTGGATGGTGTATGCTTTCTATAAATCTCCGGCAGGTTATGAGGATGAGAACGGCTTTCACCGGACCCCATCCAAAAGTACCAATATGTAAATATGCGTCATGTTCCTGTTACAGAAATGCGACCCGTCTACAAAGGCGGGTCTATTTTTTTACTTGGCACAGACACCAACCTTAAAGAATAAACAGCGCAGCCAGTGACACAGTCATACTGTGAGCGCTTGCCTATCCTTAACAACTGCATGAATGACAGAGAATATCGCCCTGCTTGCCCTCGTAGCTCAGTGGATTAGAGCGCTTGCTTGCGGAGCAAGAGGTCGCAGGTTTCCCACAAGGGGACGATGCGAATCCAATCCCCCCGACAAAATAAAGAGACTCTGGAGGTTTCAAAACATTTAGGGTCTCTTTGTTGTATAATAAAACACAAGTGGAGATAACGTATGGCGAAAAAGTTTGATGGTGTAATTGAAGCAGTCCATTATAAGAACGGACAGATCGTAATGGTGCGCGCCTATGAGCGCCGCGGTTCGGCATTTTCAGACCGGGTGTTGATCGACCGCAAGGACTTGTTGGAGCGCATCAAGGATGGTAAGAAATTCGTGGTCGGGGTGCGTAAGGAGTTTTGGGCGGGGACGTTCGATGAGGCGAAAACCGTGCAATTGGTGACACGCGATGGGAAAGATTTCATTGCCACCCGCGCCGAAGCCGAGCACGATGAATTAGAGTCAGTGCCTGTTTTTTAAATTCCCATGAAGATCATTGATAAAACCCCGCTTTTGGATGAAAAAGGCAACCTTGGATTCGTTCAACGCATGCAAGGGATGCTGCAATTTGGGTTTAACTGGCCCAACGAGCTGCAAGCTCAAAATGCCATCATTAAGTTTTTTGAACGCCAATTGGAAAAGGGTTATACGCTGATCCACAATATGCCCCTTGGTGAAAGTGGGATCATCATCCCGATCATTTTGCTGGGACCGACTGGGATCCATGTTATTGAGGTCAGCTCCATGAAGGGGCGCTATGAAGCCAAAGGCGATGCGTGGAATGTGGAGTCAGGCGATCAATACAAACCCGCCCCGATCAATTTGATCCAACGCACCACACGCATGGCACGCGCATTGCAGGCTTATATTGAACGTCAGGGTGTCAAACTCCCGGTTTCGATCGAGCCGGTTTTGATCGCGGGTGATCCCGGCTTACATATTGAATCGGTGCGACCAGCGATCAAGGTCATGATGATCGATGGCATCAAATCATTTGTAAGCGGTCTGGTATCTGGCAAGCCAGTTTTGCGCGCTGAGCTTGTGCTTGATTACACCGAGCGTATTTTGAATCCGCGCGTGAAAAGAGAACCGATCGCTCCGCCACCGGAACCTGAGCCCGAACATCAAGCACCCGCCGCCTGGGAACAGAATTGGTATGAAGAGCCCGCGCAACAGCAACCGGAAGTATCACGGGCGCGCGCCATTTTCGACTCTTCTGCGGAAGCAAAACCATTCGATCCGAATAACTTTGATTTCGCATTGGCAGAAGATGATGCCGCCGTGCAGGCTGCGCCTCCCAGCAGGCGCGAACCCAACCCTGCCAGACCCATTCAGCAGAACAAGCCAAAGCAACAACTGATCCTTGGCATGACCCAGCTTCAATTGGCGGTGATTGCAGTTTTGGGGTTGGCATTGATCTGCGTAATGGCGGGACTGATCTACGTGGTCACCACCTTCTGAAATATTTTGAACCCTTTTCTTTCGATCATCATCCCTGCCCATAACGAAGCCAACCGCCTGCCCGATACGCTGGAGCAGGTATTTGGGTTTTTGCAAAAACAAGCCTTCACCGCTGAAGTGATCGTGGTGGAGAACGGCAGCAGCGATAAGACATTTGAGATCGCGCATGGTTTTGCGGCGCAACACGCCAACTTGCGAGTCATCCAAAACGATTGGCGCGGTAAGGGGCTTGCCATTCAGCGGGGCATAAAGGAAGCCCAGGGTGAGTATCTCTTTTTGTGCGATGCCGACCTGTCCATGCCGATCGCTGAGATTAGCAAGTTCATCCCGCCCCAATTACAGAATGTGGATATTGCCATCGCCTCCCGCGAAGCGCCTGGCGCGGTGCGCATTCACGAACCCTATTATCGTCACTTTACAGGACGCGTTTTCAACACCTTGATCCGCCTACTGGTGCTGCCAACATTACAAGATACACAATGTGGATTTAAATGTATCCGCGCCGATGTGGCCCTCGATATCTTTCGCTACCAAACGCTAACTGGTTGGGCGTTCGATGTGGAAATGTTATTCATTGCGCGTCATCATCGTTATCAGATTGTTGAGATCCCCATCCATTGGTATTTCAATGACGATAGCAAAATAAGCGTCCTGCGCGACTCCCTGCGTATGTTCCTCGATCTGCTTGTTATTCGGCGCAATGCGCGCCGCGGGCTGTATGATCCAAAACCCTGATCTCACCTACGAAAAAAATCTCTGGTCCTATTACAAACATATCGCCGGAATAGACGAGGCGGGCCGCGGCGCACTGGCTGGACCGGTATGCGTTGGCGCGGTCATTCTGCCGGATGACGAACCGCTTCTTTCCTCGACTTTGGTCGGGGCGCGTGATTCCAAGCAGATGACGCCCCTGCAGCGTGAGCGGCTTGCGATACGCATCAAAGATATCGCTTTAAACTGGAGCGTGGGTTTTGCTACAGCAGCTGAAATCGATTCGCAGGGCATCGTGCGTGCTACACGGCTGGCTGCCATGCGCGCATTGCATCAATTTTCTTTACCCCCACAATATCTATTAACCGATTTTCGACTCGAGCTTCCGCAACTGGAGATTTCGCAAACATCCCTTGTCAAAGGTGATGCGCTGTGCCTAAGCATTGCCTGTGCCTCTATTTTGGCAAAGACCGAACGCGATGCTCAAATGCGAAAACTTGACTCAAACTATCCAGGCTACGGGTTGGGAAAACACAAAGGCTATGGCACACAGGCACATCGGTCGGCGTTGAAGCGGTTGGGATACACGTCCGTTCACAGAAAATCATTCACGGTTAAATAATTATGGATGACGTAATACGTATTACGTCATCCATAAAAGTTTCATTTGGGGGAATGTAATGCTATGCTTCGCTTCTGCGTAAAAAGAATTTCGTGATCTCTTCTGCTATGGCAGGGATCAATGCGAGTCCAACCACCACCGCCCACTCACGCAGCGATGGGAAATGCGTATTGAAGATGGGCTGCAGGAACGGCACGGAAGTTACAAGGATAAGCAGGAAGATCGAGAGACCTACTGCATATTGCATGTAACGGTTCGAGAAGAAGCCGATCCTGAAGATCGAGGCGCGTTCAGAGCGGACGGTATACGCGCGGAACAACTCAGCCAATGACAGAGTAACGAATGCCATGGTCTCGGCTGTTTGTACATCCACACCGCGCCAGTCATGCTGCAGGAGGTAGGTTAGTGGGTTCGCTCCGGCAGGAATATGTGCGCCGGCTTCAAGATGCCAAGCCAACCCTAGTGCAAAAGCCGTAAGCACTGCACCGGTTTGCGCAAAGGTTTGCACAACAATACCAATTCCCATACTACGATTGACGATCGGCTCAGCCTTGGCACGTGGTTTGCGATCCATGATATCGGGGTCGCCTTTTTCCATGGCGAGCGC
>Ga0137334_1000100_pt1 | contig 13122 bp, 13 predicted proteins | sample EasRivERMLT262_2_FD_104776 | JGI IMG/M metagenome (GOLD analysis project Ga0137334, IMG submission 104776) | Soil microbial communities from meander-bound floodplain in the East River, Colorado, USA - East River MetaG ERMLT262_2 | ecosystem: Environmental > Terrestrial > Soil > Floodplain ...
GAGTCCAGAAGCCTTCCCAGCCGCTGTCTTGATATCCGTTACGATAAATATATAAAACGTTTTCGATCGCGGCGAAGCCCATTGCCGCAATACTGCCATACACAATTCCATCCAGGATCGAATCGAATTCCTTGCGGAAGAGGAAAAAGACAACCAGTACAGCGAGTCCTTTCAACGCTTCCTCGATGATCGGCGCGGCAATGGAGGTGGTGCCAAATTCTGCGGCGCTCTCAGAGCCTGTTAGTGTATAGATAGTGATTCCGAAAGCGGTATTCAAAATGTAGGCTCCGCCGCCTGCAATAACCACACCCCAAACAAAAGTCGCTCCGAGTAAAGCTTTGGGTTCTTTCTCGTAACGGTCCAGCCAGTTCACGAACGCTGCAAACACAAACATCGGTACAAATCCAAAGAAAAATGCTCCAGTTAAAGCCATGTCTCCTCCAAGTTATGATTGAAAAATCAAACGAGTTCTTTCGATGCGTGTATCTTCAAATGCAATGCCCAACATGTCCAATACTTCTTCGGGTCTGCCAGTTGCACCTTCACGCGCCGCCAGTTTCATGCAGATTTTACCATCCAACAAATCCAAATCTTCAATAAGCGGACGTAAATCATATTCTTTCCCGCGCCGTGTGCGGATGATGGCTTCAGACGCTAACACGGATTCGATCTTCCGCTTCACTTCCGACCCGAAGCCTGCTTCAGCCAAACTGACTTCATACTCCGCTGAAACCACCTGGGTCTGGAGCGTGGGCGCGCGTTCATCAACACTCTCCACGTCTGTAACCTGGATGCCGGTGGGTAAAGTCCCCTGCAGTTTCTCGCGCAGACCCTCCAATTGGATTTCATGTTCCAGCCGCATATCCAACACTTCACAGCGCGAAGAGAATCCGAGTGGCAGTGCCGCAGCGATGTTCATCTTCGGTTGCGGATGAAAGCCCTGCGAATATGCCAGCGGAAGTTCCGCGCGGCGAGCAGCACGTTCCCATAATTTATGCAGGTCAAGATGGCCGGTATAGCGCAACGCGCCCAGTTTGGCAAAAGTGATTCGAATACGCATTAAGGTTTTTTGGAATTGACCGCGTTGGTTTTCAACCAGGCTCGAATGTCCTTGATATGATCGCGGTAATGTTTGAAGGTGTGGTTTGCTATTCTTTCGTTGAGATTGTGTTTGGTGATCGTTTCTTGCGTCATTTGTTCGAACGCCGAAATAATGGATGCGAAAGCCTGGAGTTCCTGTGTCACTACATCATCCAAAGATACGTTCTTATATTTCTCAACGATCCAGGCATTCGGCTCATCGTCATCCAACAGGGCGGAGCCAAAGTCAGGATAACCAAATTCAGCTACAAACGCATCCAATGCTGTTTGTGTTTTGCAGGGAACATACACCTCATGGTGCAGGATTTCATTCATGCGATCTGCCATATATTGTTCATAGGACAGTATATGCGCGAGAATATCCTTGATCGACCACTTTCCCGAAACACCTTTCAAGGTCATGCGGCGCGTGTAGCCAATACGATTCAGCAACAATTCGAATTTGTCGCGTTCTTGTAATAACTTTTCGATGAAGAGTTTTTTCAACATAATGATTTCAGCTAGATAACTTTTCGGTAGATGTGATATTGCTGGACAGTTTTCATCCCAACGCTCTCGTATAACTGAGGTGCATTAGTCAGGCTTTTGGAATCCACGCTTAGTTTTATGTGATTGATGCCGCGTCGATGGAATTCGGCAAAGCTATGTAAGAGCAATGCTTTGCCGATGCCGCGCTTACGCCAGGCTTGTCTCACACTTAAGTGATCCACCCAGCCCGTATTCGATTCTTTGTCAAACACGTTCAGCGCAACCCCGGCAACTTCGTTCCCTTCGCAAGCCAAAAACCAAAGATTTGGGTCGAAGGTTTCTTTTTCCATGCCCATACGTTTGACCCAGCCTTCATAACTCAATGGATTATGATACCCCTTATCTTTTGAGGCTTCTTCATCCGTTTGATACGTTACCTGTTCGTCTTGATCTTTTATAAATGGTCGAACGATGATTCCAGCTGGCCACTGTGGGGAGGCGGGAGGCTCGTTCAATTCCAGTTCCATAATGAGGAACGAAAGATTGGATTTATATCCATTTGCTGCAAACAACTGCAACAACGTATTGTTTTTCTCGCTGATCTGGGTGAATAGATTGACTGTCTCTTCTTTCTTGCGGGTGGCAGCCTTCTCTTCAAGAATAGTTAGGAATTGAAAGGCGAGATCAACATTGTTTCTTTCAGCAAGATATATGAAGGGCGCGTCGTTATTGCGGAGTTCAGCATAGCCCGCCAGTTGCCCATCTGCAAAAGCCGTGCAGGTGTCGTTATCAAGATCGATGGTTTCCCATAGATTCTGGAGATCGGTCAGTGTTCTCAGCTCGTTGCCAAAATCAACGGTATTTTGATTTGCGATGATCTCGTGCACGGCTTCAATATCACTTGGTCTTGCGGGACGTACTGAATACTTATTCATTAAATAACTTTAGATCAATCCCCAAGCATTGGAACTTTTAGACTGGATTCTGATAACTGATTACTACCTGCCGGGCTCTTTACGTCCGGGCATTTCCATACATCACCCGGATTATCGCGGCGCATGTTTGCAAACGTGGGCAGAATGCCACAGGCGAAACAATTCAAGCGGCAGTCCACGCGGATCTGACCTTCAAGCGATTGTCTGAAATCCTGGAACAGAAAGTTCTTGCGCACAGCCGCAGTGATATGCTCCCACGGGAAGACTTCATCGGTGCGACGCTGGCGGTGAGTGTAAAAGAGCGGATCAAGCCCATGCTCGGCGAAGGCGTTCATCCAGGTTTGGTATTTGCGACCCTCGAACCAGGCATCGAATTTGGCGCCGTTCTTCCAGGCGGTGTAAATGACCTCCGCGAGTCTGCGGTCGCCGCGGGAGAGCCAGGCTTCCAGGAATGAATCTTCGGCTTCGGTCCAACTTAGTTTGATGTTCTTGTCGCGCAGAAGTTCGCGTTTGAGCAAGGACTGTTTGGCTCTGATCTGTTCAGGGGTATCGCAGGAAACCCATTGGAAGGGCGTCTGCGATTTTGGCACAAACGTGCTCACGCCTGCGTTCAGTTTAATGCGCATGCCTGCCACTTTACGCCCCTCGGCGAGTACACGCTTACAAAGATCGGCGATGGCTTGCACATCTTCCAATGTTTCGCTGGGGTGCCCGATCATGAAGTAAAGCTTGATCGTGTTCCAGCCGCGCCGATAGATTTCACGTGTGGTGTTAATGACCTCTTCATCGGGCACAAATTTGTTGATGATGCGGCGCATGCGTTCGGTGGCGGCTTCGGGGGCAAGTGTAAAGCCGCCCGAGCGGTTGTCCTTGAGCTTTTCCATCAGATCAATCGAAACAGATTCGATGCGCAGGGACGGTAAAGAAACTTTAAGATGCGTACCCCCAAATTTTTCTCCGACCTTTGTGACCAATTCCAATACATTGCTGTAATCGGATGATGAGAGCGACAATAAAGCCAGCTCTTCAAAGCCGGTGTTCTTGATCGCTTCCTCCGCCGCCTCCAGGACTTCATCCACGCTTCTTTCGCGGACGGGACGCGTGATCATCCCCGCATGGCAGAATCTACACCCGCGCGTACATCCCCGCATGATCTCCACCGATACACGGTTGTGAACGATATCAATATTCGGGACGATGAATTTCGTGGGTGGGGGAGGCATCACAGCCACAAGCCGCTTGGTAACTATTTTTGGAATATCTGAAATCGTTGGCTCAATATTCGCAACTGTGCCATCCTCCATGTAGGAGGTTTCATAAAATTGTGAAACATATACGCCCTGGATTTTTGCTAAAGCGCGTAATAGCTCTTTGCGTTTGTACGTGGGTTGGGATTTATATTGCTGTATCGCATTGATGATATCGTGAATGACATCTTCGCCCTCGCCAATCACAAAGGCATCAATGAACGCGTACATGGGTTCGGGGTTCATGGTGGAGTGTCCACCGGCGATGACGATAGGGTGTGTCTCATCACGATCTACAGAGCGAACAGGAATGCTTGAAAGATCCAGCACATTGAGCGCGTTGGTGTAGAGCGTCTCGTAGGGCAGGGTAAAGGCCACGAGGTCGAAGCAGGCCAGGGGTCGTTTTGATTCGAGCGCGTACAGCGGAATCCCGTGTTCGCGCATGAGTGCTTCCATGTCGAACCAGGGTGAGTAGGCACGTTCAGCGAGTGCATCGTCCCTTTGATTCACCTGGTCGTAGAGGATCTTCAAACCAACATTGGAGACGCCGATATCGTAAATGTCAGGGAAGACAAAGGCAACTTTGGTCTGGGTCTTTTCCCAATCTTTGACGGTGCTGTTGAGTTCGCCGCCGACATAACGACCGGGTTTTTGTACCTTTAAGAGGATACGGTCGAGTTTGTTTTCAATTTGTTCTGGGGTAAGCATGGGGCGAATTATAACAAGAATTATCGTAATAAATGCTGATGGTTTTACCTCTTAGGACCACAGTAGTCGTATAGTCTTTTCATTCCTGTAAAGTGTTTTTGCATGGATAAATAGAGGTATATGTTATAAAATTTTATAAATCTAATAAGGAGAAATTCAAATGAAAAAAATAGCTATTCTCTTGCTCGCGGTTGTTATGGTCGCGTGCAGTGCACCGGCCGCACCCACCGAACAGCCAGTTGCCGCAGTTGTTGAGCCCTCTGCCACCCCCGTAGTGGTTGTGCAGACTGTTGTCGTTGAAGCCACACAGGCTCCTACCGAAGTTCCGCCTCCCACAGCTGTTCCGCCGACTGCGGCACCTGTGGTTGTGACCGTTGTCGTACAACCGACACAAGAAGCCGCTGTTCAGCCGACCCAGCCTGCTGCTGGGGATGCACCAATCGCTTTGGATAATGCATTGGGCAAAGGTGTGTTTACAAATATGACCATGTCCAGCAGCACCCTCACCCTGCGTTGTGCGCCACGTGATATTACTTTCAATATTACGACGCCTAATCTCGATATTGTGGATGTGGTTTTGTACTATCGGATTGTTGACATCAAGCGTGATTACCCCAGGGAATGGAGAGCTTTTGGCAAAATGGATGCCAATGGTAATGGTAACTTCACCGTTACATTCAAGGGTGAGGATGTTAATGCAAATGATCGTCTTGATGGTTCCTGGTTTGAATTCCAGTTTGTTGGTTTGGCAAAATCTGGTAATGTAGTAGACCAGTCGCAAAAAATAGAAGAACTGGTTAAATACACATTCGATTGCCCATAGTTTATAGTGTAACGATTAAACAAAAATGGACAGGCTTATAACCTGTCCATTTTGTTTAATCGCGTTTTTGTGTAAACCGTTTTGTTACGCCTTCTCCCAGCAGGATCGTTGCCTTTTCATGTCCGGCTGCCATGGCGAGATCAAGCGCTGTTTTGCCATCAGCGCTGGTTAACAGCAAATCAGCACCGCCGTAGAGCAGGATACGGACCATCTCTTCGTCGCCATTTTGGGCGGCAATATGGAGCGGGGTATAGCCGTTCTGTTCGCGGATATTTGGATCGGAGCGATGGTCCAGAAGCATCTTGACGATCTTGCGATGCCCGCCTGCCACAGCAGAGTGGATCGGTGCTGCGCCAAGTTCGTTGTGAGAAAGTGTATTGATGGGCGCACCGGCTTTGACAAGATATTCTGCTGAATCCAGGTGACCGAAGAAACATGCCAACCCCAAAGGCTGAAAGCCATCTTCTGCATAAGAGCTAACCAGCAACGGGTTACGTGCCAGCAACCGAATGATATTGTTGATCTTGCCCGTGGCTGCAGCTTCAAAGATGTTGATGGCAACGGTTTTATCTGCAAGGAAGGATGCGATCACTGGTTCGTGATGATAGGCGGCAACCATGATCGGACTGAGACCATTCTCCTTGGCATGAATCAGGACAGGGTCCAGCATGAGGCGACGTTCCACCTCATTTTTATTGCCTTGCTTGATCGCGTCAAAAAATTCCACACTCATGTTTTTCGAATTCGCTCATGTGAACAAGGGCTCATATTGTGTAGCAGATTGTATCATTTCTTCGCGTTGGGTTTCATTTAGGCTCGTGAAGTTATTGCAGGCTTCCAGGATCATTGGCAAAATGCGCGTGTCACCTGCGGTACAAAGTCCGGTCACATCATACGAGAGCCCAAAATTGACGGCACGCTGGATCTCGTCCATTTTATCGAAAGGTTCATACCAGGTGTTGGCAGTATGTTGTCTTTCGCCCCAGGGTGCCTTGGTGATCGTTTTGATGGTCATTGTGCCTACATCCTTGGTTTTGCAGGTGGCAATGAGCTCTTCGGCATGTTTTCGAAATTCTGGAATTGCCATCTGGACGAAATTCAGCGGGAAAAGGACGGAGTCAAAATCGAACCGCCTTAACGCTTCTAGATAGATCTGCGGAGCATTCACCCCGTGGCCTGTGATGCCAATAAATTGAATGAGCCCACGCTGACGGGCTTCTACAAACGCCTCTAACGCGCCACCTTTCATAGTGATGGCATCCAGTTCATCCATCGTAGTGATGGCATGGCATTGATAGAGATCGAAGGTTTCAGTTTGCAGGCGTTTGAGGGAACGCTGCATTTCATCCCATGCACCTGCTTTTGTGCGTTCCGTGGTTTTACAACCGAGGAAGAACCGCTGACGTTCACGCGGCATCCATGGACCAACGCGCTCTTCAGCCTGTCCATAAGATGGCGCAACATCAATGTGATTGATGCCCGCTTCGATGACTTGTTCCATTACTTTATCGGCATCTGCTTGTGAAATCTCCCAAAATGCCGCCGCGCCAAAAATGGCGATCGTGCTCATATGCCCCGTGCGTCCAAAACGTCTTGTTTCCATTTTTCCTCCGATTTAATCGTCTTCAGGTTTTTGTTCTCCAAACACTCTTGCGATTGCTCGTTCAATTTCGTTGTCTGTATGTTTTTCGCACGCCACCAGCGGACGGTTCGAAGCTTTCACTTCCTTGCCACCAGCGCTCATGACTTTGCTACCCAAATATTTCCCCGCCGGATCATAGATCACATACAGTTGATAAAGTTTCCCGCATACGATGCATCCGTGCATTTCACCCATGGCTTTGTTTTCTGTCATAGCTACTCTCCGATGATTTTCACCAACACTCGTTTCTTTCTACGACCATCGAATTCCCCGTAAAAGATCTGTTCCCAAGGGCCAAAGTCAAGTTTACCATCTGTCACGGCAATGACTACTTCACGCCCCATGATTTGACGTTTCATGTGCGCATCCGCATTATCTTCGCCTGTGTCGTTGTGACGATACTGGTTGATTGGTTCATGCGGTGCGAGTTTTTCCAGCCATTTTTCATAATCTTGGTGCAAGCCTGATTCATCATCATTGATAAACACAGAAGCGGTTATATGCATGGCATTCACAAGTATCAGCCCCTCGCGAATACCGCTTTCACGTAATGTTTCCTCAACTTGCGAGGTTATATTGACGAAGCCTCTACGGGCTGGAATGTTGAACCATAATTCCTTGCGATAAGATTTCATACATATGCCTACGAGAATTTGGGGAATACCCCGCCGACCTTTTTCATATACTCACGGTATTGTTCGCCGAAGGTATCGATCATCAATTTCTCTTCAGCGCGTACGCGTAGAACATAGAATAAGATGAACACGAACAGATCCAGCCAGCCTGCGATCCAGTTTTGTAACAACAAAGGCTGGGCGATGACCCATAACCATTGCGATGCGTACATGGGGTGACGGATATAGCCGTAAATGCCGCGTGTGATCAATTCATGCTTTTCGCGGATCTCGAGCGAAGGCGACCAGTTGGTTTTTAAGTCCACGTGGGCGCGCCAGAAAACGATCAGGGCAAGGATGATGAGAAGCACGCCAACCCACCCTGCCCAAGTGGGTAAGGTGTAATTTGCAAAATCCAGCCAGCTAGATGCGGAGTAAATCAATGGGACAATGAACATACCTGCCAATAATAAAATTAGCAGGTTCTTTTCCTGCGAAGAAACTCTTTGTTCGGTCATTTTTTCTTTTTTGCGCTCCTTGTTGATGGGCGCGCGGATGACCATCTCGACCACGATGGCTGACCAATAGGCGATCTCAAGTATATTCATGTGTAATCCTTTTATCCCTGTGGCTTATCTCAAGAAAGAACCTGCGCTGACAAAGATATCCATCAGGGACTTCTTTTTCTGCAGGTCATCGATATATACACCGTTGTTCCCACGCGACGAATGGATGACCTTCCAGCCGCCGAGGCACATGCCAACATGGGTAATATGGCGTTTGCTGTCGTCTTCTGCGAAGAAGAATAAGTCACCCACTTCGTAGGGCGATTCTACAGGTTTTGCAACACGGCACTGCATGTCAGCATCACGTGGAATATCGATGCCAACCCAGCGGTGCAGTAAACGCGCAAAGCCGGAGCAATCGATGCCATTGCCGCTTGTGCCGCCCCAGAGATAGGGGATGCCAATCATGCGTTGGGAGTCGCGAATAATGGCTGCGCGTTTTTCTTCGAGTGATTTTGGCAAGTCATTTATGGAGCGCAGGTAAACAGATGGAAGCCAGCCGGATTTATTCGCCTGAACTCGAGACCAGCCATCCTTGGTCTCTTCAATAACCACACCAGTTCCGCTCATGATACGGGTGACCACGTCACTGGTTTCGTTGGGTTCGGTGCGCAGTTCGATCACAGGTGCCAGCACAAGGTGGCTTGCGACCGGCGCAAGCCCTTCACCGAGATAGGGACGGTATGCCCAGCCCAAGTATCCGTCAGTTTGGCGGGTGAAGACCCACTTGCTTTGTTCGTCAAGCACTCCAAGTTCAGTGCCGTAATATAACTCGCTCGCAAGCGGCATACCGAACGTGGGCTTTTCATATAAACCAGTGTGATTGGTCGTGACGTGGACACGTTCGTGAGTCTCAGTGTTGAGAATGCTGATCAAAGCAGTATCCAGATGGTGGGTGGGGAAGAGGCGGTGCAAGTTGTCCAGTTGGGATTGGTCGAGCACGCGTCCGCTTAGGGTGAGTGAGCTGTGCTTTAGTTCCTGGATCTCAATTTCGAACACAGAGGTCCGGTTGTCGTTTTGTTTTGCAAGTTCGTCGAGGGTGGATTGGATGTCTGTCATGTTTTGATTCTACACGATTTATGTTACGAAGTGCCGCCTAATTTTCCAAATCGAAATTGATTTTTTCTTATCATTCATGATGAAGACTTGGTGATTTATGCAACCAGCGGTAAGATTGGTGTATGCCAAGTATTCAAATCAACGACGCTGAAATTTATTACGAAATATTTGGGGATGACAAACCGGATCGTGCGCCCATTGTGCTGATTCATGGTTCGACAATTGATCATAACGATTGGGATGAGGTCGCTCCCGAACTAGCGAAGCATTACAAAGTCTTTACGCCAGATTGCCGTGGACACGGGAAATCGAATAACCCGCACATGAGTTATTCGTTCAAAGAATTAGCAGATGATGTTGCGGTGTTCGTGCATGCGCTGGGAAATGAGAAGGCGCATATCATTGGGCATAGTAATGGCGGGAATGTTGCGTTGGTTGTGGGTGTGGAGTATCCCGAAGTAACACAGACTTGTATTCCGCAAGCCGCAAATGCCTATGTGACGCGTTATTTGATCGAGCGCGAACCAAAAGTTTTTGACCCTGAACGTGTTGCACGCGAAAAACCAGAATGGCGCGATGAGATGATCCAAATCCACAGTGCAGTAAATGGGCCGGAATATTGGAAGGACCTGCTGTGGCTGACGATGAAGGAAATCATCTCTGAGCCTAATTATTCACACGCGGATCTGGCAAGTGTGACTGTGCCGATGTATGTCATCATGGGTGCTGAAGACACGGTCAACGCTCCGGATGAGCATGCGCAGTATATTGCGAAGTATGTTCCGAATGCTGAGTTGTGGATCCCCGAAAAGACGGGGCATGGTGTACACCGAGAACATCCGCAGGAGTGGGTGGAAAAGGTGTTAGTGTTTTTGAAAGATAAGGGATAATTTTGTAGGGGCGAGGTCATCTCGCCCCATTGCTGTTGTATGATTTAATTTGGGCGGGAAAACTCCGCCTCTACGGGAGAAATATGAAACTACATTGGGAACCGATCACACTTGATCTGAAAACAACATTCCGTGTTGCACATGGCGCAAGTGATCAACGTTATAACGTGTTGGTCTATTTGGATGACGGCGTGGGAGAAGCGGCTGCAGTGCCATACTATGGTGAGACACAGGCCGGAATTATTGAATATCTAGAGTCAGTCCCTGATCTGGGTGATGACCTGTTTGATATGGATGCGGTTTTGGCGAAGCGCCCGGCAGGTTCGCGTGCGGCGCGTTCGGCAATTGATGAAGCATTGCATGATCTGTGGGGTAAGAAATTGGGACAGCCTTTGTATAAGTTATTTGGGTTGAATCCAAACAACCTGCCACTTACATCATTTACGATTGGCATGGCTGAGCCTGAAGTGATGGCAGAACAGGCAAAGGCTTCGGGTCACCCAATTCTGAAGGTCAAGTTGGGGAGTGAAAAAGATGAGGCGATCATCGCGGCAATTCGTAAGGCAACCAATGCCAAACTGCGTGCAGATGCGAATGCAGGCTGGAGTCGCGAGCAGGCGTTGCAGATCATCCCACGTTTAATCGATTACGATCTCGAATTCATCGAACAGCCGTTGGCGGTAGATGATGTAGAAGGTTTTTTCTGGCTAAAAGAGAGATTGCTTGCGCAGAGAGTCAATATTCCCATCTTTGCTGATGAAACGGCAAAGAATTCGCATGATGTAGCGAAGCTCGTAGGCGCCATTGACGGTATTGTGGTGAAGACGATGAAGAGCGAGGGGATTCGAGAAGCGTTGCGGATGATCCACACAGCGCGGGCACATGATATGCAGATCATGTTGAGTTGCATGGTCGAGTCGTCGGTGGGGGTTACTGCTGCAGCACATCTCGCTCCGCTGTGTGATTACGCTGATCTGGATGGTCCGTTGTTGATCAAGAACGATCCGTATCGCGGGTTGATGTATGAGGGCGCGAAGATATTTCTCCCGGAAGGCTCTGGGTTAGGGTTGGCTCGGATTTGATATTTATCATTTTTAAAGCGCTCAAATTAGCCGAAATTTATGACCTTTATTACTTGTATCTGATTTATGGAATTGCTAAAATTTAGTTGAATGTATGGCTGGATGTAGTAAGAAGATGGGATTTATCGCCTTTACGACTTAATCAAATGAAACCTAACCATAATTTTCAGGTAGCCGGCGAGGGCACAAATAGCATTTATGATGCTTCTCAGTATGACGATGATCTGAGGGGTATTCAGGGAAAATATTCACCAAGGGTAATGCTGTTGATCACAATTGCGGGGATAGCGATCGCAGAGATCATTGCTATGATCGTCGTCTATTTTTTTCGGCATCTACCTTATTACCAGCAAGTATTATTCGATGCTGCGATCATGACAGCGATCATCTTTCCCTGGCTATATTTTTTGTCCTTCCGTCCGCTGCTTTTACATATTCAGCAAAGATATCGAGTCGAACAGATCATCAAAGCCCGTTTGCGAATTGCCCAATACGCCAATATGCACAACTTAAATGAATTGCTTCAGTTCATACTCGATGAAATCGAAGCTTTGACCGGCAGCCTGATCGGTTACTTTCATTTCCTTGAAGATGATCAAACGACTTTAAGACTCCAGGCCTGGTCTACCAATACCGTTAAAAATATGTGTTCAGTAACGAATGCTGATACCCATTACGCTGTGGATCGAGCCGGGGTTTGGGCAGATTGCATTCGTCAAAGAAAACCAGTTATTCATAACGATTACGCAGCCCTGCCCGCTTCGCATCGCAAAGGCATGCCGGAGGGACATGCGCCTGTCTCTCGCGAATTGGCTGTGCCAATTATGCGGAATGAAAAGATCGTAGCTATTATTGGGGTGGGGAACAAGCCAGACGTTTTCAGAACAGATGATGTTGAGCTGGTTTCAACACTTGCCGATTTTGCCTGGGATATTGTCAAACAAAAACAAGCTGGAGATGCACTGCGACAGAGCGAGGAGAAGTTTCGGACGCTTGTGGATTGGACTTATGATTGGGAAAATTGGACAGATCCACAAAAGCGTATTGTTTATACATCCCCATCCTGCGAGCGCATCACGGGTTATAGCCCGGAAGAATTCATTAATGATCCTGATCTGCTAACCCAGATTGTTCATCCCGATGACCGTGACTCTTATAAAGAGCATCACCGAATTGTTCATGCTGAGACAGCAGGCATAGATAAGGTGGAATATCGGATTATCGGTAGGAATGGGGAAGAGCATTGGCTTGAACATGTCTGCCGTCCACTTTTTGGGGCAGATAACCGCTATCTCGGACGCCGCATCAGTAACCGTGACATTACTGAACGAAAACAAGTTGAAAAAGAGATCGAGGAACGTAATCAAAAAGAAAAATTGCTTACCCAAACGATCCATACCATGCAATTGGACATTGCCCGTGATCTCCATGACACGGTTGGTCAAAACATTAGTTTTCTGCGCCTGAAATTGGATTATTTGGCGGGGAACAAATCGGTAAAAAAGTCTGATATGCAAGTTGAAATCCAGACGATGAAGAAAGCGGCAAATGAGTCCTATGATTTGATGCGCGGAACACTGGCTGTACTTCAATCGGGGAACTCTGCCGACCTGTTTCGGGTCTTTTCCCGGTATGCGGAGCAGATCCAGGAGCGGGCTGCCTTGAAAGTGGATTTTTCAACCCAGGGTGAAGAGCAGCCGCTATCTGCTAAGCGGATGCGTCAGTTGTTCTTTGTTTTTCGTGAGGCTTTGAATAATATAGAAAAACATGCCCACGCTGCGCATGTATCTGTAAAGATCAAATGGCATCATGAATATTTGCTTTTCACAGTGCTCGACGATGGCAACGGCTTTGACCCCTCCCAGATCGAATATACCAGTCATTATGGATTGAAGTTTATGCGTGAGCGTGTGGAAATGTTAAACGGCTCAATGGATGTCCAATCTGCTATCGATGCCGGTACAACGATTATGATACGGATACCTTA
>Ga0137334_1000101_pt1 | contig 13106 bp, 11 predicted proteins | sample EasRivERMLT262_2_FD_104776 | JGI IMG/M metagenome (GOLD analysis project Ga0137334, IMG submission 104776) | Soil microbial communities from meander-bound floodplain in the East River, Colorado, USA - East River MetaG ERMLT262_2 | ecosystem: Environmental > Terrestrial > Soil > Floodplain ...
ATCTGGCGCTTAAGCTTGATCCCTTTGGCGCTGGGCGTTATGAACTTACGTTGGAGGAACAGACGCGCGCGGTGGATCTGGTCGCGGCTGTTCGCGATGCAATTGGACCTGATCGCGATATCATGTTGGAAATGCATGGTCGTTTCAACCCGGCTACCGCCATCTTGATGGCAAACAAACTGGAAAAATTCCGTCTGGCATGGATCGAGGAGCCGGTCTCGCCCGAAAATTTACCCGAACTCAAACGGGTAGCAGAACGGGTTTCCACTCCGATCGCCGTTGGCGAACGCCTGCACACCATGAATGAGTTTCGTCCGTTGTTTGACTTATATGCAGTCGATATTATTCAACCTGATATTTCACACTTTGGCGGGTTAACGCGTACCCGTCAACTCGCAGCATGGGCGGATGTTTATAACGTGTTGATTGCGCCGCATAATGTGGGTGGTCCGGTCAGTACAGCGGCGGCACTGCATGTGGCGGCTTGCACGTCGAACTTTATGATCCAGGAGCACTTTAACGACTTTGCCGATGCGTGGGTTAAACAGGCGGCCCCGGGTGTTCCTGAAGTTGTGGATGGTTATTTTTCCCTGCCCACTGCTCCTGGTCTCGGGGTTGAACTCAATGAATCTGTGTTCGATGGGCATCCTCAGATTGAAGCGCATTTCAACCTTTTTAAAGAGGAATGGCATCGTCGTGATATGGGTAAAATATAAGAATCATCTGCATACACATCAAAGGAAAACTAATTGAAACTTCTAACTTTTCACCGCGACGATATTTTGTATTTAGGCATTCACACGGAAGCGGGTGTGATCGATGTAGCTCAAGCTTCCGAGGGACGTGCAGGGATTCCGCTCACGATGAATGAAGGGATTCGCAGCGATGCGGATGCAATGAAGGCTTTGCGGAGTTTAGTGGAGCGGCCTTCTGCTAACTGGATTTTGAAAGAACCGGATTTGCAACCTGGCCCGTGTGTGGGAACCCCGGAAAAAATCATTTGCATTGGGCTGAATTACAAACGTCACGCACGAGAAACTGGAATGGCTGTGCCGGAAACGCCAGTGTTGTTTTCAAAATTTAACAATACACTGGCTGCAACAGGAGAGTCGATTCCGTTGCCGGACAATGCCCTCCAATATGATTATGAGTTTGAATTGGGGGTAGTGATTGGAAAGGAAGCACGCTATGTCAGCGTAGACGAGGCGTTGAATTATGTATTTGGTTATTTCACCGTCAATGACATGAGTGTGCGGGATCTGCAATTTCGCACATCCCAATGGCTGCTCGGTAAAACCCCTGATAAATTTTTCCCAACGGCTCCATATTTGGTTACAGCTGATGAAGTGCATGACCCGCAAAATTTGGGGCTTTCCTGCTGGGTCAACGGAGAATTACGCCAGAATTCCAACACATCCGATATGATTTTTAGTGTAGCAGAGTGTATCAGCTACATCAGCCAGTACATGACGCTCAAGCCGGGCGATGTGATTTCGACGGGAACGCCGGAGGGTGTAGTGCTGGGTATGACGGAAAAGAACTGGCTGAAGCCAGGAGATGAAGTGACTGTAGAAGTTGAGGGTTTAGGGAAATGTACGAATCGAATGGTGTAGGCGAATCTAAACTACAAATTGGGATTACCCGTTCATGTGAATTAAGTAATCAGCGACTGCCCGGATATCTTGAAAAATGTAGGTAGGTTGATGCGGTGAATTTGAAACTTCATGTGCCTGCGTTTCACCGCTGAGAACAAGGATGGTTGGGATGCCAGCAGTTGCTCCAAGTGCAATATCGGTGTAGAGTCGGTCACCGATCATGCACATCGCCGAAGCTGGAATTCCTGTTCTTTCTGCGGCATACTCGACGAGCAATGAGTTGGGTTTGCCCACAATCAGATCCGGTTCACGCTCCGTGGATGCCTTGACGAACGCTATCATGGCACCAATGTCGGGCATGAAGCTAGTTTCGGTGGGGCAGTTGTAATCAGGATGGGTTGCAATATAAGTCACGCCTGCACGGACCAGGTCGCATAATTTCCACAGCTTGTTATATGTCAGTGTCGTGTCGAATCCCAAAACCGTAAAATCCGGCAGTTCGTCGGTCAGCACAAAGCCACGCGCACGAAATTCATTTTCAAGCGCCTCGGTACCTACAACATACACCCGCGCGTTTGGCTTTTGACGTTGAACATGCATGGCTGTTGCTTCACCGGAAGTCATGATTTTGTCGCGTGAAACTGGCAATCCGAGGCGGGCAAGTTTCTCCATATATTGCTGGCTATCTTTGGAAGAGTTGTTTGTCAGGAATAGATAGTCACAACCTCGCTGATGTAAGAGATCGATAAATTCCAAAGCGCCCTCCAGCAGTTTTTCTCCAAGATAGATCGTCCCATCCATATCCAATAAGAAACAACGCACTTGTGCAAGTGGCTCATCACTTTTATTCATTGATTATTAACCTTGGCTGTCCTTTCAAACACAGGCAGCATTGCGAAGTAAGTTTGGCGATACTGTTCATATGCTTCAGCATACATGGACGTTGATGCAGGATTTGGTTCAATATGCTCACGGATTTTAACAATATGTTCGCTCACTTCGGTGAGTGTGTCATATGCTCCAATGCCGACCAATGCCAGGAAAGCCGCTCCCAGCGCAGTGGTCTCAGTGACCTCTGGTACATTCACTTGTAAACCGGTCACATCCGCTTTGATCTGATTCCATAATTGACTTTTCGCGCCACCACTCATGACACGTAGTTCACGCAACTCTATTCCAGCAGACTGCATTTGCGTAATAATATCGCGCACTGCATAAGCGGAGCCTTCAAGCAGAGCCCGGATAAAATGGCCGCGCCCATGTGCTAATGTAAAGCCTGCATACGTTCCACGAGCAGCTGCATTCCATGTGGGGGCGAGCGCGCCCATTAAGCTGGGGAGGAAAATCAAACCGTCCGCACCCGGAGCAACTCGGGCTGCTTCCGAATCGAGGTTGGCATATGTTTCATCTTTTGTAAATTGATCGCGGAACCAGCGATAGTTACCCCCAGAGACGAATCCAGGATTCTCCAACAACCATAGTTCTGGATCAGCATGACAATGTGTTTCCACCAGTTGAGCTGGATCAAATACAGGTTCAGAACTGGCTACGCAGACTGGTTCAGCAGTTCCCACAATGTCACCCACAATGCCAGGTTTTATTACGCCAGCTCCAAGACAGGCTGCGTGTTCATCCCCGCATCCAATCATAACGAGTGTATCAATGCTCAGTCCCAGTTTCTCAGCCATATTTGGACGGAACTTTCCCAAGGATGCGGTTGCTGCACTCAAAGGTGCCAGCTTGTTCAAGTCAATGTCAAATGCATTTCCCATGGTCACGGACCATGCTTTTGTGTTCACATCCAGCAACAAAGTGGATGAAGCATTCGAATAATCCACCCCTAACTCACCTGTAAGAACATATCCGATGTAGCTGCCCGGGAGGAGAAAGTGCGCAGCCCGCTCATAGATAGCTGGTTGCTGATCTGCCAGCCATCGGATTTTTGGAGCGACATGCGAGGGGTCGAGATTGAGTCCGGTAAGCTGAAAGATTTGTTCATCGTTGAGGGACTGGCGAACATGTTCACATTGCGCACCCGCCCGGCGGTCCATCCAGATAATTGCCGGGTGCAAAGGCTGGCCATCCGCGTCAATGGGAATGACGCCGTCAACTTGTGCGGCAAGGCTGAGAGCACGAACATTCCCAGCTGAAGCGCCACTTTCGGAGAGTAATCGACGGAGACTCAAGACGAGTGCATCCAACCAACGATCCACAGGCTGTTCTGCCCACAGTGGATGAGGATAATCAATTGGATAACCTTCGTAAGCTTCCCCAATCAGCTGGCCGGTTGTGGAAATTAAAGTCGCCTTGGTGCCCTGCGAACCAATGTCACAGCCAATCACGTAATCCATGCTTATTGTTTTTCCAGCCAATCACAGACTGCCAATAAATTCTGTTCAAAAGAACCATCTGGCACAAACATCTTTTCGAAGAATGCGGAGCCGATCGTAAAACCCCAGGCACCCGAATCCCAGACTTCGGTAATCCGCTCAAATGAAGCAATACTACCTGCAGAGACAACGGGTACGCGGGTAGCTTGAACCACCTGACTAAGAAGACGGGGAGCATTCCCTGTAAACCGATAGGTTAATAGATCCAGTCCATGCACGCCATAGGACTCAAGTTCACAGGCATGCGCCACAATATCAGCGATTGTTCCATCAAGAATGCTTGGATGACCATGGACATGACCCGGAAACGGGTAATACTGAATGGGTTTATCCTTCAGATAGTCACCAATGGATGGATAGAAGACCGTTCCCATCAGAATATCGAAACCCGAATCCACGGCAAGGCGTGCTCCGCGTAAGCCATCCTCTTCAGAGAGACTCACGACCTCCAGGAACGTAGTTTTGCCTGACGCTTTCATGGCTGTTGCCACGGCCTGCATTTCTTTGGGAGGTAACCCTACATCCTTAAATCCCCAATGTGTGACTGGATAATCCTTCGAGCGGTTAAAGAGTTCCAGGGCATCTGGCACGGTCTCATCCTGGTATGTAAGCATAACGATCAGTTCGGGTTTGGGATGTTGAGGTTGCATATTTTGATTCCTTTTATGAAGGACTTTTATTTACCTGTGCCCACAAGGCCTCTTGATCCCAGTTCAGGAACACTAATAAATCGCCTAGTGTAAACCGGTGGCGAATCAGTGGCGCATTCCTAAAAGCAAATTGGACCTCCGCTTGTGTTGGCGCAGGCGTTAATCTATCAAAGTGCGTGGGCGATGCAATGGCATGCAATATGCGTGAGGCAACTTCTGGTCGTTTGACCAGTGAACGCAGTTGAGTTTGGCTGTCTGGCCAGTTTCGCAAGACCTCTTCAAAGTCAGCGCGATGCGCATGCCAGGCTTCCAACTTGACTTTATAGTCAGACCAGCATTCAGCCGCGACGCGCCCGGTCGGATCAAGCGAAGAGAAAGCAGTCTCGATCCGTGTTTTCATCTGCGCTTCCGTGGGATAGCAATTTTCCAGATTGACTTCCGCGGGTTCAAACTCATCGAAGAACACTTGGTATGCTGTAGTGGTAAGTAGTGTTGCCATGGCCACTTGGGTTCCATGCTGTGCCAGGGGGCGTTCCCTCTTCTCAGCTACAAGATCCAGAACATGAGAAATTACATGCTCATATCCTGAAAGCGGTGCTGTCGCATGGGCAAGGGACATTGCCAAGCCCCCAAGTGCGATCAGTTTGGCTAAGGCGGCTGTGCTTTCGAGTGTGCCCTTCCGCAACCCTTCAGCCTGTTCCAAAAAAATCTCATCCAAAGGCCCCATTAAGATTTGGGCGAATTCCGTGTAAGTGTTGTCCAGCCCGAGTCGATATGCCAGCCACCAATCAGCATAACTGCCAAAAGCGGCAAGCAAATCGCCCACTCCGGCAACTGTCATGGTATCGGGTGCGTCACGCAAGGTTTCCAGATCGCAGATGAGCACTTCCGGGTAACGGGAAGGCAGTGTGCGTTTTACACCATCTACAAAGGTCGGAGCCATGTTGGACGTATAAGCACTGACACTGTTTGCTGTTTGGTACACAACAAAAGGCAATGGTTGAATACCTTTCTCTTGTTGATACACATGGCAGGCATGTTTGGCAATGTCGGTAACTGCTCCGGAACCTACAGATAACACGGCAGAGTTGTCCTGGAAACGTGCTTTTACCAAATTGATTTGTGAAAAATCCGTATGAACCTGACCGGTGTTGTCTGGTTCCAACCAGGTCACATCCACCTGCCAGCCTCCGCCCTTCAGAATCTCGAGAACAAGTTCTTTGAGATCTTTACCTTCGCGTTTCATCGGTGTTCGATCCATGACGACTGATAAGGGTTGATCGGGTCTCATACTGGCACGCAACAACAGATCCGGCAGTCGCCATAGCGCTCCTGATTCAAATACCATGTCACGGATGGGCAGATCCTCACCTGCAGGATAACCCGGTATGGCACGGATTTGAGATTTGAATTGATCGAGATTCCCAGGGTCAAAACGTAGAGACATGTAACACCTTTTCAGCCTTTCAGCCCGGTCAGCATAATGCCGCGAATAATGTAACGCTGTAGGAATATATAAAGGATCATGATCGGCAGGATCGCGATCGCAGAAGTTGCAAGTGCTACACCCGTAAATATCCCCTGAGATCGACTTGCCATGGCTAAACCAAAAGTGATCGTGTAGAGACTTCTATCAGATATGACCAATAAGGGCCAAATGACATCATTCCAGCGCCAGAGCGCGCTGAGTACCGTTAGCGCGGCTAGAGCAGGACCACATAATGGCAGTACAACGCGTGTGTAAATTGTGAATTCGTTCGCGCCGTCGATCCGGGCCGCATCGATCAGTTCATCTGGAATTGCACTGATATATTGTCGCATGAGGAAAGTTCCAAAGCCACCCGAGATAAACGGCAATATCAGAGCAGCGTAGCTATCGCTAAGATGTAACTGACGCATCAAAAGATACATGGGAATCATTCGAATTTCGAAGGGGATCATCAGCGTGGTAAGCAGGATGATAAATAGGACTGACTTACCGACAAAACGACCTTTCGCAAATGCGTAGCCTGTCAACGAGCTAAAGAAAAGATAACCCAGAGTGGACGCGACTGTAACAATTAGGCTGTTGAGGTAGTACCGTACCAGGGGGATATTAGTGATCGCAACTTTGTAATTGAAGGTGCTGGGATCAGAAGGCCAGAAAGTTGGGACGCGAGGCATGGCGACATTGGCTGAACGTGAAAATGAAGTTGCCAGCATCCATTCGAAGGGCGCGATCATGGCAACAGCACCCATTAACATAATGACAAAGATGATGATCTGTTGCAAACGTCGAAAGTTGCGTTGTGAACTTAATAAGCCTCGCAGGCCCGTCATTGGGCGCGACGGGGAAATATTCTCAGAGGAAGCCATGGCTACGCTCCTGTTTGACTGGAAAACTCACGTCCCAGAAATGACCGAAAATTGACCACTGTGAGGACAAGCACAGCAACGAACAAAATGACGGCAGCGGCAGATGCCAGGTTGAAATCATTACTTTCAAATGCAGTCTGATATACATACATCACAATCGTTTGCAGGGATCGGGCAGGTGTGCCGGCCGGGCCACCCAACATCCATAGGTCGCTGAAGCGCGACATGGCATCTATCGTCCCGGTAAGGAAAAGAAAGATAAAGGTGGGGCGCAGGCTGGGAATGGTGATCAACCACCAGGTCTGCAGGGGTCCTGCACCATCCACAACGGCTGCATCATAAAGTTCAGCGGGCACGGCTTGGAGTCCAGCCTGGAAGATGAGCATGTAGTATCCCAGGGCAACCCACACTGCAAGAATCGTGACCGCCGCGCGCGAACCCGTTAACACATAACGCGGCTCAGCCAGCCATAACGGCAATGGGTCCACGCCAAGTTCTCGAAGAACACCATTTACCAGTCCCCAGTTTGGCTGGAAAACATAACTAAAGACCAGGGCAACAGCGACCGTGGATGTTATCTGAGGCAGGAAGTAGATCGCTTTAAAGAGATTTGGCCATACATGCAAATTATTCAGCAGCGATGCCATGACCAGCGAAAGCGGGACGATGATCAGGAGAAAGATGATGCCAAGAAATGCGGTGTTAAGCAGGGCAGCCAGAAACACTTGATTTCCAAGCAGGCGGATGTAATGCAATGCTCCGACAAATTCCTGACGCGTTGCCACCTCCTGGAAAAAACTTAACCGGAATGTCTCAAAGGTGGGATACGCGACAAAAAGAGTGTAGAGGATAAATGTTGGTGCGACAAATACATACCAGATGAGACTCTTTCGAAGTTTTCGTAACATGTCTTCCTCCGATAGACTACGCACTCGCGCTCAACCTGGCGCGTAGTGCGTAGTCCTTGAGAAAAGGTTCTTTACGGAACTGGAGTGGGAACTTGTTGAGCCAGCCAGTCTGCCGTTTCCTTTTGGGCCTGCTCCAGCGCTTGCTTGGGCGTAAGAGTTCCAGCGATGGCTGCCTCGATCGCGGCCTGTAATGAGAAGCGAGGCTGCGCCGATGCCCACGGATAGCGGATCTCGGCAAAGGCGTTCTGGTTCAATATCGCATCTGCATCAACCAACGCGCCAATGGCAGGGATCGCTTCCCCTGCGCCCTCGATAACGGGCAGATTCCCACCCGAATCAAAATTGTATTTTTGAGACTCGGGACTTCCCGTCAACCATTTCATCACTTCCCAGGCGGCTGCTTTGTTCGGGCAACTGGCTGCCATGGCTACTGGGTCAGCGATGAACAAGCCGCCCTTGCCGTCCGGACCCTGCAAATTGTAAGTGGTGCGGAAGCGTTCATTCAGTGATGGGTCGTTCACAACCGCTGTGAGATAGTAGCCGGTCTCCCCTTCCGGGATGATCCCGACTACGTTGGAATCTGTTAGGAAACCTTCAGGCATGGCATCAGCCGCCAATGCACCAGGAGGTGAATATTTGGACATCATCACCAGCCATTCAAGAGCCTGCAAATACTCAGGTGTGTCCCAGTTGATGGTCCATGTGCCATCAGCATTGACTTGACCCCAAGTCGCTCCAAAGGCATGAGCAATTGCCTGAAATTGCCAGTTGATGTATTTGCCCTGGTACCAATAACCATAATTATCTTCACCGGTTACCGGGTTTTTGCCGGTCATAGCTTTGGCTTTCTCTTCAATTTCATCGAGGGTGGGATGCTGGCTCAACGGCTCCACGCCCCATTGCTCAAAGAGCACCGCATCGTAGTGGATGACTCGGTTGCCTCCGCTGTAGGGCAGTGCCCACTGGTTATCTGGATTACCAGGACCCCATCCGCGCCATTGCTCAAGATAATCGCCTGGCCATACATCTTTGAACGTCGGGTCGTTGGCAATCCAGGGATCGAGGTTTTCCAGATAGCCGCGACGGCCATATTGGAATGCACCCGGCATTAAGTAGACGCACGCTTCCTGTGCCTGGATCATGGACTCGGTTTTAGGACCATAGCCGGTTGCACCAGAACCCCACGGGATGTTGATGATTTGCATATCAATGCCATCGTGGGCAGCCTCAAACATTCCTTCAAGCTGCTGGACGCCGGGGAGGTTCGCTCCACTTACTGGATCAATACTATCTTCATCGGGTTTGCCGATGAGCAGGACTTTTACTTCTCCAACGACAGGAGCTGCTGCGGCGGTTACTTCAACTTGAACCTGCTGCGTCTGCACCACGATCTGCGTCTCCACCACTGTTATTGGGGTAGGCGGTGCAGATGGGGCACAGCTGGCTATCACAATACTGCATAGAACCATACAAACAAACGCGATTCGAATTTGCGATTTCATGCTTACTCCTCTGTGTTTTAAGAATTGAGAGTAACACTAACGACAATCGATTCAACAGCACTTATGAGTAGCCAAAATCTCCTTTCAATGATTAACTCATTCCAACGCATCGTTTTTGTTTATTATCCATCTGCTACAATTGGGCTGGACTGGAATAGTTTGTCTTCCAGAGGTGAAAAGACTGGCCAAGCCTGACACCTTGATGGACACGTTCCGGTTTCATTAATCAGAGAGACTCAAGCGCACTTTGACTGAGGACCTTGAGTCTCTCTTCTTATCTGTTCACTGGAGTGAGCAGCAGTCCCGCGTTTTGTAACGAGCGTCGAATGGTTTCGTGCTCAGACTCTGGAATTGGTAGAAGCGGTGGGCGGACTGTCGTATTTTCCAACACTCCCAACATCTTCAGTGCTTCCTTCGTGCGGGCCCGATAATCGGTGACAGGTGGAGCGAAAATGATATCGGCCAATGGTTGAAGGCGAGCGCCTAACTCGCGCCCCTGTTCAATATCGCCGCGTCTTATGGCATCCAGCATCATTACTTGTTCTCGCGTTCCCAACGTACTGAAGCCCAGTAAAGCACCCTCTGCACCCAAAATAAAGCTTTCACAAATAAAATTGTCGTTGCCAGTGAGAAAAGTGATTTTTCGACTCGCGGATTCCAATGCAGCTTTGACTTGCAAAAAGCGCATGGCATCGAAGGAGGCCTCTTTAATCGCGACCACTGAAGGTATCGTAATCAGCTTATGCAGAATTTCGGATGTAAATAATACACCTCCCAATGCTGGCTGAAGCTGAAAGAGAATCAGTGGGAGGTCAACCGCCTCCGCAACGGCTGCATGATAACGATACGGTACTTCGGGATTGAGCGGTTGTCCCAGGAAGGCCGGGATTGGAAAGACCAGAAGTGCGTCGGCACCAGCAGCTTGGGCAGCACGTGCATTGGCTACACCCTGCGCTGTGGATGGACCTGCGACACCGCCCACGACTTTGCATTTGCCTGCTACAGCTTCGGCAACTGTCTCCAAAGTCTGTCTTTTTTCGCCAGCCGTTAGGTGCGGTCCTTCGCCCGTGTCTACATTTACAGCCAGGGCAACCGGACCTTGATCAGCCAGCCATTGTGTGTAGCGTCTCAACGCAGGTAAATCCAATTCACCCATATCGTTCATGGGAGTCACAATGGCTGGAATAATTCCGCGTAAATCAATATCTTGCATGGTTACCTCACTTCAAGAAATAGTAATGGATTTTCTTTCATTGGCAGATTGATAGATTGCCAATATAACTGCCAGGACTTGCCGCGCGGCTTGTCCATCGATGGGAATACAATTTCCGGAGCGCAAAGCTTTTGCATACTCCTCAATCGCCCGTTGATAGACAGAAATCGGTTCTGCGGAAATAGAATACCATTGCTCCGGGCCAAACTGGTTGTATGGTCGCTTAAAATATATTCTCAGCGGATCAGACCTATAAGGGTCAGGCAAACGGATCTGTCCTTCTGTGCCATAAATAAAACAGCACTCTTCATTGTCTGCTCCGCTAATATGTGCTCCGGCAATGAGGCTTCCTATGGCGCCATTTTCGAAGCGCAGGGTTGCGGCTGCCATATCTTCTACTTCAACATTTGAGATTAGGTTTCCAATCTCGGCTGAAACGTTAGTTACTCGCAGACCAGTGATGTAGAACAGTGCATCTAAAAGATGGCTGGTATTCATCAATACTACTCCACCACCAGCTTGAGCCTTAATGCCACGCCAGGGATTGATGGCGCGACCCATATAACCCGACTGCCAATAAGTCAGTGACTTATCAATCAGTGTCTGGATCTGAACACCAACGACCTTTCCAATTGCGCCCGTCTGAACTAATTCACGCGCGTTGGCATGTGCTGGTGCATAACGCATTTCGTAGAATACTCCCAAGGCTAATTGTTGTTCGGTTGCCAGTTTGATCAGTCCATCAATCTCTTCCAATGAGATTGCCAGCGGTTTTTCAGTCAGCGCATGTTTTCCGGCTTCCAAGACCTGTTGGGTCAGAGGTGCCAAAAGATAATGAGGTACGGCAACATAAACTGCATCTACCATTTCGTTTGCCAATAGCTCTTCGAAAGCTCCCATCATTGGAACATTAAATCGCTGGCTGATATCGTCTGCCAAATCCTGATTCACATCGTACACCGCTGCAAGTTCCGTTAGAGGTGATGAGCTGATTGCCTCGCAAACAGGAATGGAAGCAGCCCAACAACCGACAATCCCAAAGCGAATCGGTTTTGACTCAAGCATACTCTTGCCCATCCTGTACCATTTCTTCACCGTCTAGTCTCCCAATGAAATAGGGATTGGAATGAGTGAGTTGTGTTTTGGTTGTGAACGCAGCAACAAAACCATGCTGCTTAAGGATGTGAGGTGAATCGTCCGACAGTCCGCCATATGGATATGCAAACGCCCACGGACCTTCCTCAAATTGCTTGAGCCACTCTGCTGAGGCTTTGATTTCCGCTGTACGCGCTTCGGCGTCAATCCAATCGAACCAGGGATGGTTGCGGCTATGTCCGCCGAAGTGCATGCCGCTTGCACACATTTCGCGGATTTGTTCCTCATTAAGATAATAATTTCGGGCCGTTTCATTTTCTGAACCAACATGCATTTCAAATAAATCACTGAGTAATGGATTAACTTCAGCAGATAGATCACGTTGCAGTACAGCTTTGAGGAGATTGATTTGGCTGTCCATAGATATAGAGGAATACTTGAGTTGGTAACGGCTCTCAGCCTGCGTAAACTGTTCTCTCTGCGCTGGATTTAATTTCTCCCAGACCGCCTTGCGTAATTCAGGCAAGCCCAACTTTGCCAGTAAAAAATGAATTTTGTGAGCAAGAACTAATCCGTCCTCTCCCAGGCGATCTAAGGCGAAGAACAGACCAGAAATATTTCTGTCGCGCAAAATCCTAAAGACATTGATATAGTGATCAAGGACTCCATCATCAAACGTCAGCAGACAAGCGGAGCTCGGTAAGGGTTTGTTCTCTTGTAATGCCATGCGCGCATCCGGCCATGTGACAAAAGTGTGCTGTTGGGATAGCGAATCTAATTGTGACTCAAACGCCTGGACTGACATTCCTGAAATGCCTGAACCCGCTTCTGCTTCATCCCCGGGATCACGGACGTAGTGATACATCATAACCGTCAAATCGAGAGGCTGGTTCATGCGTTTATCCGAAAATCTACTAGGGCCCTTTGGTTGCGATCAGACCATTGCTGTACGAGCTGCGGATGAATCGAGCCAGATTGACATTGACCTGTGACATCCATCCATTGATCATTCAAAGTCCGAGCTTCAACGCAATGAACCTTTCCAACTAGCCATTGATCTGTGAGTGAAATTCCAGTATTGGTTGTCACACCGACAGCACCATTGGACGCCCGGGTAAGACGGAAGGTGGCTGAACTGGAAAAGTTGGCGATTCCGGTGATGCGTGTTATTCCCAGCCCACAGATTTCATTCAAATCTGTTGTCATCTGCGCATAGCGTATTCTGGTTCCTTCGAGCTCGATGCCATTCATGCCGATTCGTTTCGGCGTTGTTTCACCGGGAGCTATGATTGCCGATCCGCTGTCAGGCAAGCTCACGCGGAAGATCTCAGGAGATTCAATTTCCACTTTAATTCCGCCAAACTCTTGGGCCGGTTCAAAGGGGCTTGGACGGACGAG
>Ga0137334_1000103_pt1 | contig 13020 bp, 10 predicted proteins | sample EasRivERMLT262_2_FD_104776 | JGI IMG/M metagenome (GOLD analysis project Ga0137334, IMG submission 104776) | Soil microbial communities from meander-bound floodplain in the East River, Colorado, USA - East River MetaG ERMLT262_2 | ecosystem: Environmental > Terrestrial > Soil > Floodplain ...
CACTCACGTTGGGACACGAAGTGGCAGGTGTTGTTGAAAAGGCTGGTTCGCAGGTAACAAATGTCAAAGTGGGCGAACGGGTCTGCCTGCATTACAACATCTCTTGCGGCGATTGTTATTATTGCAGCACCGGCAACGAACAATTTTGCGATACCGTGAAGATGATCGGTCATCACGTGGATGGCGGTTATGCGGAATACATCGCAGTACCCGCACGCAATGCGATCCCACTTCCTCAAGAAATTCCATTTGAAGAGGGCGCAACCTTGATGTGCGCGTCGGCGACGGCGTTGCATGCGCTGCGTAAGAGTAGGGTCAAGGCTGGGGAAACAGTGGCAGTTTTCGGCGTGGGCGGACTCGGCTTGTCCGCCATCCAGTTGGCAAAAGCCTCAGGTGCAGTCGAAGTCTACGCGGTGGATATCAAGTCAGATAAACTTGAATTGGCATCCGAATATCACGCCATCCCCATTGATGCAAGCCGCGTGGACGCCGTCGAAGAAATTCGCAAACTCACGCAAGGCAAAGGCGTGGATGTGGCGCTCGAAATGATCGGCATGCGCAAGACGATGGAGCAGGCAATTGATAGCGTGGGAAATTTGGGACGTGCCGTGATGGTGGGCTTGAACCAACAGCCAATTTCGATCAACACGTATACGCAGGTGCTGGGCAAGGAAGCGGAGATCATCGGCTCAAACGATCATCTGCTGCAGGAATTGCCGTTTTTGGTTGATCTGGCGCGGCGTAAAATTCTGGATACTTCGCGTGTGGTCTCGCAAACAATTTCATTGGATGCGGATAAAATTAACGGACGGCTCGATGATCTGGAAAAATTTACAAATGATGTACGCGTCGTGATCGTTCCATAAATAATTTTTACAGGAGCAAAACATGACCACCCCAAAAATTACCCGCCCAAAATTTCCAAAAGGCTACGTGGACAAGCCCGTCTCATACCTGACGTGGGATTGGGTCGCTGAACAATTGACCGAATCCAAACACTATTGGCTTTCTTCCGTTCGTCCTAACAGCAAGCCACACGTCGTGCCGCGCTGGGGTGCATTCATCGACAACAAGTTCTATTATGATGGCAGTCCCGAGACACGTCACGCTCGCAACATTCTTGGGAATCCCAATGTCACACTGCAACTCGAAAGCGGCGAGAAAGCCATTATCCTTGAAGGTACATCACGCCCTGCGGACAAACCAGACCCAGAATTTGCAAAAAAACTCGCCAAAGCCATCAGCGATAAATACGCCGCGCTGGGCTACTCACCCGAGCCTAATCAATGGGACGAGGGCGGGCTGTATGTTTTCAGCCCGCGTCAATGTATTGCCTGGTCAAATTTCACACAAGACCCAACCAAGTTCATCTTTGAATAAAACATGGAAATCATAAATCGCGGCTTGTTTGAGCGCCTGACCGCCGAAGCCTTACATCAGGAATTCTCCGGTTGGGATTTCAGCTTTTTAGCGAACCGCTGGAAAGATGGCTCCACCACTTGGGATTACCCTCAGATCGTCCGCAGTCACATCAAGTCTGAATATTCCATGCTTGATATGGATACAGGTGGAGGGGAAGTTCTGTCATCTTTCATGCCACTTCCACAAAACACATATGCAACGGAAGGATATATTCCAAATGTTCCCGTTGCCAAACACAGGCTCGAACCTCTCGGCGTAAAGATTGTGCAGGTGTGGGGCAATGACATTCAGCCGTTTGAGAGTGGTTATTTCGATCTCGTGACGAATAGACATGGCTCCTTCTCTGCAAAAGAACTCCATTGCATCATGAAATTGGATGGGGTCTTTATCACCCAACAAGTCGGCGGGGAAAATAATTTCAAACTCAACCAACTTCTGCAAGAAAAACCTGAATTCATATATTCCTACCGGACCATGAATTTGGTAGTCAAAGAATTGGTTGATGCGGGATTCCAGATCCTTGAGCAGAAAGAGGAATTCCCTGAAGCTGTCATTTCGGATATTGGAGCCTTGGTGTTCCATCTCAAAATTATTTCCTGGCAGATCGCTGATTTCAGTGTCGAGAAATATCACGACAAACTGGTTGAGGTCCACAACCTGATCCAGGAACAAGGCTACCTCAAAATCAGGAGCCATCGTTTCTTGATCGTGGCAAAAAAGAGTTAATCGTTCACATACAAACGGAGCAGACCTATGATCACGAGAATGTGGCATGGCAGAGTAGAAACAGCCAAGGCATCCGCCTATCGCACATTTTTGAACACACGCGCCATTCCCGATTATCAGTCCGTGGCGGGTAATCTTAGCGTTCATATTCTTGAACGAAGAGAAGGAGATGTCACGCATTTCATTACACTCACGTTCTGGCAGGATTTGGATTCCATCAAGGCGTTTGCGGGTGAAGACGTGGATGTTGCCAAATATTACCCGGAGGATAAAGACTTTCTCCTTGAGTTTGAGCCTTATGTAGTCCATTACGAAGTGGTGGGAAAGTCTGACTGATAAAATTTTGATATTGAGGAGAGCTATGAAACTGACAGACTTCAAAGTATTAACGTTTGACTGTTACGGCACGCTTATTGATTGGGAAAGCGGCATGCTTACGGCACTGGCGCCTCTAACAGACCGACTGAACCATAAACTCACTCATAACGAAATTCTCGAAGCGCATGCCCGTTATGAGTCTGCGCAGCAGCTTCAGACCCCAGCGAAGCTATATAGAGAAGTATTAGCCATTGTGTATCGGCGTCTCGCTGAGGAATGGAGCATTCCAGTTGATTGGGATGAGTGCATTCAATACGGAAACTCAGTCAAGAACTGGCCCGCCTTCCCTGACTCAGCCGAAGCATTGAAGTATCTCAAACAGCATTACAAGTTGGTGATCCTCTCGAATGTGGATCATGCCAGTTTTGCCGAGAGCAATAAAAAACTCGGCGTGGACTTTGATGCCGTGTACACCGCTGAGGCGATCGGCAGTTACAAACCCGCAGACGCCAATTTTGAATATATGCTCAAGCTGCTCAAGGGACTCGGATTTGAGAAGCCTGATCTTCTGCACACTGCCGAGAGTATGTTCCATGACCATGCCCCCGCCAATCGTCACGGTATCAACTCTTGTTGGATCTATCGGCGGTTTGCCAAAGAAGGTTTTGGCGCAACGATGCATCCTGGTGACATGCCGCATTATGATTTTCGCTTTAATAGCATGGCTGAAATGGCGGAGGCTCATCGCGCTGAGCTTGGTAACTAATGTGGTTCTACATCATTCAAGGCGTTGTCTATGGATTTGCGGCCGCGGCACAGCCAGGTCCGCTACAAACCTATATCATTTCACAGGCAATCACTAAAGGTTGGAAAAAGTCCCTCCCTGCTGCGTTCGCGCCACTAGTGAGTGATGGTCCCAACATTGTCTTGTGTCTGCTGGTGTTAAGACAACTCCCGGATTCTTTCAAACAAGTTCTTTATATCGCCGGGGGCATATTTGTATTGTATCTTGCCTATGGCGCTTACAAGTCATGGCGAGATTTTGAGTCTCAGTTTTCCATCCCTGAATCAGATGCTAAACAAAGTGTGCTCAAAGCCGCCCTGGTAAACCTGTTAGCTCCGGGTGCTTATATCTTCTGGAGTCTGGTAACGGGTCCCATTCTAATCGCTGGCTGGCGTGAGACTCCAGTTTTCGGAATTTCTTTCATGCTTGGCTTCTACATCACGTTCGTACTTTGCTTAATGCTAATGATCTTTATCTTCGGAACCATGCAAGCTCTCGGACAAAAAGTCCGCCGTGCGCTGATCGGTGTCTCTGCCATTGCCTTATTATGTTTTGGGTTATATCAACTCTGGCTAGGGATTGGTGGATAGTAAAAAAAACGCGTGCCTACTACACCTTGCCGACAACTGCCCAAATTTCCACAGGCTCGTTCCTTCCGCGGATCGGCAAAGAACCCAACGAAGTCAAATTGAAATTGGAACGATGATCGCCTAGAGCATCATACGTCCAAGAGCTAATGAGAATATCGTGTTCAGGGAACTGTTTATTTAAACCATCAATCCGCGCCGCCAGATTGACCGTATTACCAACAACCGTATATTCCTGTCGTTCCATGGGACCTACTGCACCAGCCAGTGCTACACCAGTATTGATTCCCACACCCACGCGAAAGGTTTCACCCTTCTCAGCCAGATGCACGTTCAACTGCCTGACCGCCACGCGGATATCCAGGGCAGTCAATACCGATTTCAAGGCATTATCCTTCACTTCATACGGCGCGCCATAGATGACCAACGTGCTATCCCCGCCGAACTTATTGACCATACCGCCATGCTTCTGCGCTGCATGCACGACCAGCGGCAGGAACTGATTCAACAGTCCAACTACATCCTGCGGGGAATGTCTTTCTGAAAAATCGGTGAAATCACGAATGTCACAAAACAGGACGGAGACCACCCGGCTTTCACCCTCAAGGACCACCTCACCGCCACGGATCGCATCTGCCACCTCCTGGCTGACGAAACGCCCAAACAGGTCCTTTAACCATTCACGTTCCTGCAAACCAGTCGCCATCTCGTTGAACGTTCGTGCCAGGCGACCAAGTTCATCCTTCGAGGTTTCTGCTACCCGCATCGAAAGATTCCCGTTCGCCATTTTTACTGCCGCTTCTGCCAGCGCACTCAAAGGCGTAGTGATCTGACGCGCTAAGAGATAAGTGAGCACACCGCCAACAGACAACGTGATCAACCCTAACAGAATACCTTGAAGAGTAATGGTGCGTATTTTTAAATTTAATGGTTCAGTCGAAAGCCCAGTAAGCACTGCGCCAATCGGACGGTTGCCAAGAATGATGGAGCGCCCGACTAGCAATTGTCCAGCCTGCCATTCGGAATATTCCTCACCCAATTTGAGCCTCAACAACTGACCACCCACCGGATCGGTATTCTGTGAAAAGCCTAGATTATTTTCCGATGAATTGACCAGGACCCTGCCCTTCTCATCATATACGATGAAGATAGTTACATCCCGATTGCCGCTCACAACTTTCGCAACGTCTCTCAATTCATCGATCTGCAGGTAATATAAAGAATCGCGCAAACTGAGCGATGTAGTATCCAACAGCAGATGGGCCTGTTCAAGCAACTCGCTTTGGAAGTTTGCGCGTTCACGTTGAATGGATAGAAACGTCAAAGCCAAGACCGTCGCCAGGACGAGCATACTCACCAGGCTTGTGATCTTGCCCTGTACTGAGAGTTTCTGCCAAAAATTTTGAAGCCGTGAAGCCAGCCGATTCATCAATTCATTTTCTCATCATGGAATTTGGATGCCCCCTACCAATTCCATCATCTCACGCATGCGCGTGGTAGCCGTCTCAATGCCCTCGGGGAATTCATCGAACTTGGTCGTCTGGAACGCCTCCAACGCGGCCGCCCCGGCTTCGGTTTCATGCATGGTTGTAAGCACCCGCACAATGGCTTGAATCAGCTCATCGTCCAGACCTGACCGCACTACCGCCACCTGCCGCGGGGTTGATTCAGTGCGCGCCAGTTCCACGAGTTGAGCTGTCACATCTTTGGGGAAATCCACGTCAAAGTGAAAATCATCGGTCACACCTGCTTCGGTCAATCCGCTTAAGACCCATTGCAGGGTATTCTCATCATCATAACTAAAGACAAATCCGATCTCATTGTCTGCCACAGGGTCACCATAACTTTTCTTACTGGTGAGGGTCAAATCATTTTCCAAAAGCAGGACGGACGGCAGAAGAAAGCCGGAAGTGGAATACGGCGCATCCATTGCGATCATATGACCCGGCAACTGCTCGATCGAGGTAATGCCGCTTGCGACGCTTGCAAAGATCACGCCATGATATTGTTCCACACCAAAACGCCAACGGCGCAGAATGATCCTCGCCCCGGCTTTATCGCTGATCAAGGTTGCAGGATATGTGCTGTCAAAATACAGGTCCACCTCCCCGCTAGCCAGCAGGCTCGCCATCTCATCGGTGGAGGACGCAACCCGCACCTGTCCCTCTGTAATGCCGTAGTCGCCCAGTTGACTGGCAAGATAATCAGCCAGCGGTTGAGTCCCATCGATCACTTCAGCCGGGTCATCAGAGATGTCGCCAAAAACAATGGCACGCGTCTCCACTGGTTCAGGGCTGGGGGCAACAGTTGAAGTCGCAGTTTGACCTCCACCACAGGAAGTTAGAACAAGGACAATAGCGTAAATAAAAACAGGATTGATTTTCATATTTCCTCCAGCGGAAATCGGGGAATTTAATAGTGGATTTTAATGCATTATACCTGTTGAAACATTGAGGGTCACTCTCAAAGCCATAAGGGTGGAGGAGAAAAACCTCACGTCTTCCCAGCGTATACTTGCCTCCCCTCGACGCCTTGATTCTTGCCTTGAGCTTTGACCAGCCAAACTGTTTCATAAACAAGTATTTCTGTTGTTGAGATTATTTCATAGCCCGATCGAAATTATTAAATAAACACGTATAATATAAAAAATCAGATCACATTTCTCGAATTCAAGGAGCAGGGACTTCCAATGTGTGACTCACTTATAGCATTAAAAAACGATACAGCCGATGGGGTTGCCGTCTTCGCCAAGAACTCCGACCGCCCATCGAACGAAGGGCAATTTATAAAATATATCCCGGCTGCCGACCATCCCAAGAACAGTACTGTGAAATGCACATATATTGAAATTCCACAGGCGGCGCATACGAACGCTGTGCTGCTCTCCAAGCCGTATTGGATCTGGGGCGCGGAAATGGGTGTGAATGACAAGTATGTGGTCATTGGGAATGAAGCGGTCTTCCCGAAAGTTCCGAATACCACGAACACAAAACTGATCGGTATGGACTTTGTGCGCCTTGGGTTGGAACGCGGTAACACGGCGCGCGAAGCGTTGGATGTGATCATCACGTTGTTGGAACAATTCGGTCAGGGCGGCAGTTGCACCACCGATTGTCAATCGTATTACAGCAGTTTTCTGATTGCCGATGCCGATGATGCCTGGGTGTTGGAGACCGCTGGTTCATGGTACGCCACGAAGCATGTCACGCAATCTGATTCCATTTCCAATTATCTAACCATCGGTACAGATTATGATCCGAACCTATCATCGCCAAACCTCGCGCAATATGCGGTGCAACAAGGTTGGGCAAAATCGGTTGACAATTTTAATTTCGGCGCTGCCTATAATGATTTCTTCCGCACCACGCTCATCAAGGGTCGTAAACGCCGCGCAGTCACCATGAGCGCTCTGAGCGCAGGCAAGGGCAAGATCGATGTGCCTTACATGATAAACATTTTGAGAACACACGCGCCTGATGGCGGCAGTGGCAAAAATTGGCAGCCGCAAAACAACCCGCTCCTTGGCACAGATGTCTGCATGCACGGCAGTTATGGCATCATTCGCGATAGTAATTCAGCTGGTTCGCTCGTGGTTCATTTGGATAAAAAGAATCCGACCATTTTCCTCACTGGCACAGCTTCGCCATGCACAAGCCTCTTCAAACCCGTTTGGATGGACGCTTCGTTACCGGATATGGGACCCGCTCCGTCCGACGAATATGATCCCAATTCCCTGTTTTGGACTCACGAACTCCTGCATCGCGCCACGATCCAGGATTATCAAAAACGTATCGCCACTTACCTCGCTGACCGTGACGCCGTTGAAAAAGGTTTTATAGATGGCGGATTGGATATTGCCAGCGCCTCCGCAAAGAAACGTGCACAGTTTTCTGCTGAATGTTTTCAGATGGCATCTACAATTGAAGCCAATTGGTACGAACGCGTTAAGCAGATTCCTGCCAACCCTCAAAACGCATGGATTTATAATTATGCTTGGAATAAATTCAATAAACAAGCAAACATGCCCAAGGATTTCTAAAAAACGCCATGTCACTCTGAGAGAGCGCTTGTTGTGACAGAGAGTCTAGAACTATAATGGCAGAGACCCTTCGCTACGCTCAGGGTGACATCGTTGAGACAGTCCCATTATTAATACAAAAGGTTTCCAGAACAATCTTCTGGAAACCTTTTATTTCAGCCCTGGACAAGTCAGTCGCTTATATTGATAAACCTCGTATAGTTGCCGGTCAAATCTGGAGGCAGCACGGGCACACCCGGGCAACCTAACTTCACATGCGTTCCGTCTTTGGGAAAGGCGCGACGCAAACCAACGAGATCTAATTTCGTGTGCGGTAACAACGAGACCGAATAGCGTTGGAGCATAGTCGCGATCACCGTCATACAAAGGTGCACGCTATAGACCGAACCCAAACAATGACGTACACCCGCCGCAAAGGGAATAAACGTAAACGGCTGGTGTTGCACACCGAGCCAGCGTCGTGGAATGAAACGATCAGGGTTAGGATAATATTCCGGCATCCGCTGAGTCACATACGGACTTAGTAAGACATTCGTGCCCGCGGGATATTCATAGCCATTCAGCACATACGGCGCACGCGAGATACGGATGAGCCAATATTGGGGCGGCAGGAGACGCAAGGTTTCCATCACTACGCCTTCCAGCAGAGGCAGATGGTCCAGATCATCCGCAGTGATCCTGCGGCCCTGTAAACGGTCATTGAGTTCCTGCAACACTTCTTCAGTTACTTTGGGATGGAGCGCCAGTAAAAGGGTGATGCACACCAAAGCTGAAGCTATGTTCGGATACATACCTCTGAACAAGCCAGTGACCGTGCCGATCAAATCAGGTCCGCTGAAATCAGGATTCTCCGCCTGCAAACGGATCAGTTGTGAAAGAATGTCATCTTCATCCAAGCCAGTCTGACGCTTGTGTTCGATCAATTCAGTGATCGCAGCAGAAAGTTTCTGGGTCGCCACACCAGCCTTATGGTAGGTTGTGCCGCGGATGTTCACCGGAAAGAGCGCGTAAGGTAGAGAGAAAACCAATCCAAACATTTCTTCGAATAGGGCCTTCACTTTGTCAGCAGCGGGACTGGGATCTAATCCCATGAGCGTTTTCAAGCCCATGCTCACTGCAAGATCCATGAATTCCGGCACGATCTCAAATGTCTCGCGTCCCTCCCAGAATGCCAACATGCGTTCCGTCAGGTCTACAAACGTCGGCGTATATTGGCTGACTGATTCTTTCAAAAACGAGGAACGCAGTAAACGACGGCGTTCGCGATGTGCAGGTCCATTGAGAAAACCCAACCCTAATGCCAGTTCACGCGCATATTCTTTTGAGTGTTGAAAATAGGAGATGTCGTCAAAGCTGTGATTCTCGAACACTTCCGGGTTGCTTAAGATCTCGCGGTTGCGGGCGGGACCAAAAACAAAAACGTTGCGCGGTGTATGCCCAATCGGTACAACATCTCCAAAGTGGTCATATAGGCTTTGCATGTATTCAGTTGGCGATGACCATAACAGAAGAATGTTTCCAGATATGCCACCCACCCTTGATAGTGACGCTGTAGCACGATACGAAAAAGTCGCTCCCATACTCTCCTCGGATATTGTTCAATTTTGATGTTGATTGAAGATAACGTCCCGCAGGTTTCTTTAGAAATGAACTCCACACCACCTGCGGGACGTTTTACAAAAGTCTTAACTTGATTGTTCAGCCTTCACGACCGCAACCCAATTATCCAAACCACAGTCGGCAAATAAGGCGCTGGCTTTTTCCAAAGCTGCGGTGCGTTCGGCGTTGCCTTTATCAAGATGCCGCGCCAACTCAAGATGGGAACGCGCCTCTTCATATTTCATAGGATAGGCATGTGCCTTTTCAGCAGCTGTGCGCCAGCGTTGAAGCGCCTTTTCAGGTTTGTTGTGATGCCACTCCAGATTACCTTGATAACGATTCAGCGCGGGCCCGCCAATCGAAAAGATGCCAACATATTTCTTTAGGTTCTTGATCGCGATATTCACATACTTTTCGATCTCAGCCAGCTGGGCTTTGGGCAGACCATTCTGTTTTCCATCTTCCAAGGCCAGGAATGCCACTTCAGCGAGATGACAATCGATCAGGTACACGGTGAAATCCACTACGGAGGCTTTCGCAAATTTATCCAGCGCTTTTTTGACGGAGTCCCAAACACCCTCGCGCTCACCCTTCAACCATTTAGCCAGCCACATGGCGCTGCGCACCATATGTTCGGTAATATCACCCACCCAGGTCTTTTCTGAAAGCGCGAGACATTTCTCAGCAGCAGCGATACATTCATCATATTTACCCTGCCAGACCAACGAGGTGCAATCCACTTGATAAGCAAACCCCATATGGATGGGATTCTCGCGGCGCATGGCGATGTCCCATTCGCGTTGGTTATATGCCTCGGCAATTTTTGGTCCGCCTTCGTTCAAGCCGTTGACGCCGAGGTACGCTGTGGCTTCAGCATTCCGGCGATGGTCACCCAGTTCCTCACAAATAGCGGAAGCTTTCTCGACCATATCTTTCACTTCCTGCCATTCACCATTGCCGCTGGCAACGGCGCTCAATGCGATGACGCCATCCACGTATGAATTAGGGTTATCAAACTGTTTCCCCATCTCGAACCAGCGTTCCTTGTAGTGTTTATATTCAGATGCAAGCGGAATAAAACCGGAGACTGCGCTGGTAGTGGCATACAAAGCCCAGGCATCGGGTGTGCTCTTCATGGTCTCGCCGGTGTTCAAGCCAGCGATAACGCCGAACAACATCGGCAGCGGATTCGGGTCACCGTTGAGAAATTGTACGACCACCAATTTCTCCGCCAGAATGACAAGCTCCATGCGGCGTTGTTCCTCTTTCGGATCAAGATCCAGTTCACGGTAACGGTCAGGGCGCAGACGGTGAGCTATCTGGATGGCGACATGCTTCAAGACTCCGCCGACCAAGCCCAAGTCCGATGCAGGCAGCGGGAGTCCGAGACTCGCCATGGCTTTGACGATGTATGTTTTTGCTTCGGCAAGCTTTCCCAATCCAAGATAGGCATCGCCCATTTTGCGATACAAATGCCCGAGGTAGGATTTATCAGCTTTGTTCGTATCGGTCAACGCAAGCAGGTCATCAAAGAAACCCAGCGCTTCGGTATTGGCAAAGTTGTTCAGAGATTGATTGCCTGCTTTTTCCAAGTATTCCCTGGCTTTGTTGATAACAACCTGATCGGCACCGGTATCCAGTGTCCCAGCGGCTTGCTGCCAGTGATACGCCAGCAAGGTATAAAACGCCTCAATATCCTGTTGGTGATTTTGTTCGATCCATTCCCCCACCGTGCGATGCAATTGGCGGCGTTGGGCGAACAACATCAAGTTGTATGAAGCTTCCTGTGTAATGGCATGCTTGAAGATATAAGCTAGGTCGGGCGTTTCAGATTCGACCAGCGTCAGGCTCAAGCGGGTCAAGGCATCCATATATTCGCGCATTTCAGGCTTATCGGTTTCGATGGGATGGATCGCCTCAAGCACACGATAGGTAAAGATACGCCCGATCACACTCGCCACTTTCAAAGTCAACTGCTGTGATGGACTCAAGCCATCAATACGACTGGTGATCGCGGCTTGCAAGTTCTCTGGCAGTGAAACTTCGGCGAGATCGCTCAAGCCCGAAGCCAAACGGGATTGTTGTCCTTCGATCAAGAGCACGCCCGAATCGCGCAAAGCATAAGCCAACTCTTCAGCAAAGAACGGATGCCCTTCCGATTTCTCGCGGATCAACTTGCTCACCAACGGCGGAATGGACACCACGCCCAGCCGCTGACAGACCAATGCATCCACATCATCCAACTTCATGGTTTCCAGTTTGACGAAATGCGTATCTGATTTCTCAACGATGTTTTTGTATTCCAACGGGATCGGTTGTCCCAGCGGACGGGTGGTCAACACCAACATCATCGGACGCACCTTCTGGTATACATCCGCCAGGAAGATCCATGAAGCCGCGTCGATCCAGTGCAAGTCTTCGAGCACGATCAACAACGGCGCGAGTCCTGCTTCATATTGCAATATCTGCATGAGCAATTCACGGATGTTGCCGCCGCGCGTTTCGCCGGTCAATGAAGAGGTGAAATCATTTTCAGGAATTGAAACGGGGAATAACACCGTCAACAACGGCGCATAACGCAAAAGGTCAGGGTCAATTTGATTTAACTTTGTCAAGATCATATCGCGAATGGCATCACGATCTTCTTCCGATAACTGCGGGCGGCGTAGCATTTCTTCAATACCGAACACACGGCTAAACGTTGAGCGCCACGCATGATACGGGTTATTCTTTTCAATGGCATCGCCCTCGCCGATCAGAATTTTGATCTCTGAAGTCTCAGCCTGACGAACCAGTTCTTCGGTCAACTGTGATTTACCGATGCCCGCTTCACCCTGCAAGATGACCGTCTGTAACGATGAGCCGCGTTGTAATTCCAACAACGAATTGACCAGCACAGCTTTTTCTTCCTGCCTTCCGATCAACTGTGTTTGCTGACGCAAGACTGCCTGTTTGCCATGTAATGGATGAAAAACATCCACCGCTTCGGTTCTACCTTTGACATGTTGCGGCGCGAGCGTTTCAAATTCAACCTGATCTTTCGAAGCTTCATACGTGGCACGGTCACACAACACCGCAATACCTTCACGCTCCACCACTGCCTTTTGAGAAATACCCAGCGCCATCAAACGCGCCGCGAGATTCACAGAATTCCCCAGGAAGGTATACACCCTGCGCACATCGTTCCCGACCAAACCGCAAAATACACGTCCGGTCGTGATACCGATGGAGCTATGCACACCCAGTTTCTTTAATTCATCACGGATCGCCATGCCTGCTTGAATACCACGCAGCGGATCATCCTCATGCGCAAGCGGCGGCAGCCCGAATGCGGCATCGATCATGATGCCCTTATCATCCTGGCTGATCTTGTTGACACTCCCCTCAAAACGATAAACCACGCGTTGGATCATACGCATCAAATCTTGCGCCAACTCTAACGTCAACGTTTGCTCTGACTCAAGCACATTGATAAAAATGATCGTGACCTTGCGCAACTCCGCCAGCCATTCAGACTGGCCTGCCACTACACGGTTGATGACCGA
>Ga0137334_1000104_pt1 | contig 13000 bp, 7 predicted proteins | sample EasRivERMLT262_2_FD_104776 | JGI IMG/M metagenome (GOLD analysis project Ga0137334, IMG submission 104776) | Soil microbial communities from meander-bound floodplain in the East River, Colorado, USA - East River MetaG ERMLT262_2 | ecosystem: Environmental > Terrestrial > Soil > Floodplain ...
AGTTCGATCATGAGAGCCCCTGGGCATTGAGCCTGACCATTTTTCAACAGGTTCAAAAACAAAAGGGAGGCTACATCACGTTGACCCGCGTCCAGAAGTTTCTATACGGCTATTTGCTCGAACATCTTAGGTCATCGTTACCCAAAAGAAATAAAAATATCCCGCCTGAATTGCTGGCGCACTATGTCGCCAGTTCGTTCATTGCATTAATGACCTGGTGGATCGACAACAAATACCCCTTCCCTGCCGAGAAGATGAATGAACTTTTTCGTCAACTCGTAGAGCCTGGGACGATGGCGATCATGATGACATAATTGATTTTTCAAAAGAAATCAAAGCCCGGATTCGTCCAACGAATCCGGGCTTTATTAATTGCAATAGTACGCGATAATTTCAGAATGCAATGATAGACAAGTGCCGATAAATAAGGAAGCTTGTTGCGAGGGCAAATCTTTAGTACTAATACAGGCTTACACAGACATTTCCCGTAGTCTGCGCGAGATACTGCGCAATACGGCAAAAGAAACATCGGGACGTTCACGCAAAATTCCTTTGAAGGTTTCCCCATCCAATGCCAGCAGGCGGACATCCGTTTGGGTGTGAAGTGTAGCGGAACGCTGTGCGGATTCGATGATCGCCATTTCACCAACGAAATCGCCTGAACCGCGTTGTGCCAATACTTGTTCGATTCCATTTGCTGAACGCAGAACCTGCAATTGTCCATCGACAATTACGAACATCATATTGCCCTCATCGCCTTGATGAAAGATGACCGTATTCTGCGGATACCATTCCTCGCGGGCTGTTTCAGCCACCAGTTTCAAATCTTCGGGGGAAAGGTCGGCAAAGATAGGGATTTCACGCAACAACAAAATGCGCTCCAATATGGAAACGGTCTTCAAAGTATCCATGGTTTTCTCCTCGCCAAATTCGGTCAACGCTCCAAGCGCGGCTTCACGCAGAAGCGGATCTGAGCCTGATTTCAATTGATGTAATAGTAAAATAAATTCACGCAAGCCAAGTTCGGATGTGGAACGGATCGCCAAAACCCGAAGCCACGGATCGGCACTTTTCAGCAAGACAGCGATCACATCAGCGAGGTCAGTTGACGCAGGCTCTGATTCAAGAAGTGAGACTACACTTTTCGCAAGCTGTTTGTCGCCGATGGTGTCCAACGCTTCGAGCGCGGCGGCGCGGTTTTCGATATTCGTCCCGCTCATGCTTTTGCCGATAAGTTCCATCGTGTGTGTATCGCCAAACAAGCCAACAGTTTTTATCAGCCGTCCCTCGCAAAGGGAGGCTTGCATTCGGAGATAATTGCGCAGAAAGCCTGCGGCGCGTCCAGATGCTGGAACACTGGCTGATTGATTCCGCAACGTCCGCGCGCGGATGGTCTCGCGCCTGGCATATTCTCGAAGTGGGATGAGTGATTCAGGATTCCCAGGAATGAGCGCGTCGAGGGCAGAGTCAACTGCAGAGTTATCTTTTTCAATAATTTCAAGGACGAGTGTGCGGCTCTCAGCACTGCGGCGGCGCAAGACTTCTGCGGTGGCGCTACGGACGCTTTCGTCAACGTCAGTTAAATATTTGATCAGTGTTTTACTGACCGAGTCATCTTTCAGACTTCCAAATGCCGAAATAGCAGCACGGCGGATAGATATCGAATCATCGTTGAGAGAATCCAATATGGGTTTGGCATCGAATAACTGACTGACAAATGGCAAAATTTGGGTAACTGTTTCCAACGCAGAGAGGCGGATTTGGGAATCGTTTGAATTGAGGCGCGGTGTCAGGTTTGAAATCGCTTCATCAACGTTACCGAGTCTTGCCAGCGTGATGATCGCTTTGGTTTGAACCGACAAGGATAAATCGTTTGTCATCAAGCTTGAGATTTTTGTGATCAGTTCATGTGAATCGGTCACTTTGAGTTTTGAGAGAATTGTCAATACTTCTTCGCGCACATGGTCATTAGGATCATCAAGCAGGAGAGTGATCTCGTTGATCGTGGAGTCCGCGCGTAATGCTCCCAGCGAGGAAACTGCCGAAGCACGCACAGCAGGTTCAGGGTCGGAGAGGCGGCGGGCGAGGTATGGAATGGCTGAGTCCGATCCCATGCGTCCCAGCATTTCGGCGGCGAGTCGGCGCGTGGTTGGTTTTGAATCGTTCAAAGCGCGTGTGGCAACATCCAGCACAGCGGCATCGTTTCGCAATCCGCTGAACGTAGCTACGTTTGCGCTGAAAACCTCAAGACGACCCGCTTTCAAGGCGTCAACCAACGCCTGGGCATACGCTTTGCGCATCTGCCAGATGAAAGCCCCGCACACAAAGGCAAGCACCGTGCCCATCCAAAAAATCTGCTGGACGGTAAAGGCACGCTCCGCGACAATAAGCAGAACGCCCGAAAGCGCGACACCAATTTGCGAAGGGACGCCGTTGTTGAAAGCCAGCACTTGTCCTCGTTTTTGCGAAGGCACGACATTGAAGAGCGCATTCCATGCCGTGCCTGCAATGCCAGAAAGAATGACGAGTTGCGCAAAGCGCGCAATCGCTGCACCGTTTAGATCATAAAAACCTGCGAAAACTGCAAAGGAAAATACATATGTGAGCGGCATGAGGAACACACCATTGATGATGCCAAAGCGTGTGTAAATGCGGCTGGCAAGGAAAAGTGAAACGAGAAATGTAGTAGCCGTGGTTACGCTGTTGAACAGACCGAAGAACCCTGCCACGCCGGCTTCGTCTGAAAATGAAGCGGTGACAACCTTATTGAATGGAAATGCTACTGCGAAGAACAGCACTGAGAACAGAACGGATGAATAAGCAATCAATCGCAGCAATGGCGAGACACGCACAAAGTCGAAACCTGCACGCAGATCTTCCAAAAGATTCGATTTGGTTTTAATAATTTTCGCTTTGCGGAAATATCCTTGCGCGATGACGCGGGTAAGATAAAACGCCACACCAAGCAAGACCGCATACAAAAGAAGCAGATTATCCGTACCGAGCAAGCGGGCAATCACACCCGTAACGGCATTGCCAAGGACACTGCCAAGAATCCCTGCGCTGGTGAACAGCGGAAAGAGCCGCTTCGCCTGACGAGCATCGCAAACCTCGCCGGCGAGATTCCAGACGAAGGTGCCAAGGATCATGCTCACACCGTTGATCGTCAGCCACAACACGGGATAGAGAAGCGGGAACGGAAAAAGAATGGCAACCCGTTCGAGGATCAACAATCCGATAAAGATCGCGATCAGGGAAGAAAAGAATTTGCCATTGTCAAAACGTCCGAGAGCCATGGAATATACAAGTGTGGTGATGAATGTCAGCGCCCCTAGAAACAAATACATGTAAGGCAGAAAGTCCACGCCATAGCGAAGAAGGAATAATGCCGACGCGGCGTTGTCACCCATGCCTTGTCCCGCCTGGATGCAAGCGAAAAGGACGGCGACCAAGGTTACAAGCCGTCCTTCCTCTGGGCGAATGTTGAGAAGTGATGCAAATTTTTGAAGATTCATTGGTATGGAATCACGACATCAATTTCTGTACTCGAGGCTGGTTCAAAAACGATTCACTGAGTCCAATTTTTTGCAAATCCCCGGCAATCCGTACTGCGAGTGTTCTTGCCTTCTTTTTATTTTTCTCGGCTTCGACAGTTTGACCCAGCATGGACTGGACCTCGACGAGGCTTGCAAGCGACGACCAAAGATGATGCATCGAACCAAACTTCTCGGCGTATGAACAGGCTTCCGTCAAGATTCGATGCGCTTCGTCCAGTTGATCCAATCCTATTAATGCATCCGCCTTGCGGACGAGAATATACGGAATGTCAATGCGAATAAGATGAGTTACCTGTGCCAGCAAATCATCCGCAAAGGTAAGGGCTTGTTGATAATTTTTCTCCGCAAGCGCGAGTTCTATATTTGCTAAGCAAACAACGATCATGAAACGCGCATAGGGAATGGTGATGGGTTTGAGCGGTTCAGTGCCCGCAACTTTTTTCGCCGATCCAGGGTCGCCATTCATTAGATGCAGTCGCACAAGAATCGCCTGCGGGAATGTTTTGAAATCGGGTTGTTGACCTGAAATTTCAAAGGCGCGTTCGGCAAGTTCAAATCCCTTTTCGAGTGCACCATAATATGCATAGAACCAACCCACTTCGGCGCGCAGGCTGATCGAACTTGCAATCAAGCCAGCCTGACCTCCCTCACGGATCGATTCACTGGCAAGTTGTATCGCGTGCCCAATCTCACCCATGTCAAAATAAATATAGCTCATCAACATGCGGTTATAAGCCTTGCCCCATGAATTCTCGATCTTCTCGCTGATCTGCAAACCCTGGGATGCGCATTCCAACGCATTCGCATGATTTCCTTCATTGAAATAAGCCTCGGTTTGTGAACCAAAACTATCTGCCAGCATGGCTTGATTATCCAACGCCCGCCAAAACATGCGTGCCTCTTCAACAAGCGCGTGCGCCTCGCTGAATTTACCAAGGCAGACGTAGACACGGCACAGATCATTCAACACAAATGCAAGCTGCTCATCGTTCTTCAATTCGCGCGCCAAAGGCAAAGCCAATTCGCCATGGATGCGAGCCTTAGCAACGCGGCTTGAGAATAAATAAGTGAGCATCAGGTTCCAATTTAGTTTGACTTGGGCGGTGCGATCGCCAATCTGATTGGAAAGCTCGAGTGCCTGGATAAGTGCCTGTTCGCTCAAGGCGGGGTCATGCAAATTTGTGTACGTTGAATAAATGGTCGCCTTCGCCATCAGCGCAGACATTTCAATGGAGGCATCTTCCTGTTCACGCCCAAATGCCTGCATCGATTCATAATTTTGCAAAGCCAGCTCATAGCGTCCGCTCAATTCCAACGCGGTTCCCAGTTGTGTATGAAGTTTGGCGATGAGCCCATTGTCGTTCCCGATCCGTTTTGCCACATCCAACGCGCGGCTGAAATGGGTCGCTGCTTCAACGTTGGCATACAAACGCGCGGATTTCTCACCAGCTATGATGTCATATTTCAATGAGCGTTCATCGCCTGCGCTGTAGAAGTGATAGGCAAGCAACGGGGCAAACTCTTCAATACGGCTTGCGTACAGGCTTTCCATGATCTCGCCGATCTTACGATGAAGCTCGGCGCGCTTTTTGATGAGGATCGATTCGTAGGTCGCTTCCTGGATCAGCACATGACGAAATGCGTACTCGTTTTGGAGCGCTTCGATCAAGCTGACTTCCCGCAAGTATTGGATCTGCGTATCAAGCCCACCGTTCAGGCTGGTCAACGGTTTCAAAACGCGCACATCGAACAGGCGACCGATCACTGCCGCGTTCTGTAGAACGTGTTTGGATGTCTCCGGCAGACGGTCGATGCGGGCGCTCAACACACCGCGCAATGTATTCGGCAGGGATATTTTTGCCGAGTCACCTGTCGTCTTCCAATGGCTGTTCTCGCGGATGATCTGCTTCGTCTCGATCAGCGAGCGAATGATCTCTTCTACAAAGAACGGATTTCCCTCCGCCTTTTCCACGATCAAATCCCGGATGGGTTTTGGCAAACCTTTTACACCAAGCAAATTGGTAAGCAGGGTCTCGGTTTGATCCACCTGTAACGGAGCAAGGTCGATGGAATGAAAGCCATCCGCCATCTTTTCTTTCATCTTTTGAATGGAATTCCAACTCGCGGTGGTTGTATCGGGGCGCGACATGCAAATGAACAAAATTGGCTGGGATGTGCTCAAGTCCACGACGTTGAGCAGCAAATTCAACGAGGCTTCATCCGACCAATGCAAATCATCGAACACGATCAACAGTGATTTTTCAGCGGCCAGCCCGCACAGGAATCCGCGCGTGGCATCGATCATTCTTTGATTAAGTGCGTCGCCTTGATAACCCATCACTACCTTCGAGCTCTCTTCCGTCTCTACCGCGAGCATTGCTTCCAAAAACGGGAGATCGCCGTTAGGGAGTGTGCAGCAATCACACACATATCCTAATTTGTGGCGGACTTCGTCCGGCGAATCATCCTCGTGCGCTTCGATCGATTGGCGGATGATCTGCCGCCACGGAAAATAACTGACGGAACGGGTATAGGATAACGCCTCACCTCTTAACCAAACCAGATCTGCCGCCTCCTTTGACTTTTTCAACTCAGCGACCAATGTGGACTTCCCAAGCCCCGCTTCGCCCATTACAGTGACGACTGATCCGGTTCCGATCTGCAGTTGGTGTAGCTGTTGATCGAGCAAACCTAACTGTGCTTCGCGCCCAACCAACGGCGAAGAGAGCCCCTGTAACCCGCGCGAATGTCCCGGAGTTTTTTTCAACGCCAGCGGACGATACGTTTTGATCGGCGCAGCTTTCCCTTTCACTTCAACCTCTCCCAAGGGCTCGAAATCAAAGAAAGGCGCCACCAGCTTGTACGTATCTTCTGAGATCTGAACTGTTCCAGGTACTGCGGTCTGTTCCATGCGTGCCGCGAGATTGATCGCATCGCCTATCGCTGTATATTCCATGCGCAGATCTGAGCCGATCGCACCGACAACAACGAGACCTGTATTGATCCCAACCCGTAGACCAAAATCAAGTCCATGTTGGAGGCGGATCCCTTCCGCATACTCTTTGATTCCCTCCAAAATTTCCAACCCTGCTAATACGGCGCGTTGCGAATCATCTTCATGTGCAATCGGAGCACCGAAGAAAGCTAGGATCGCGTCGCCCATCAAGCGCGGCACTGTGCCTTCATATTTATACACAGGGCGGATCATAAATTCAAATATGCCGTTCATGATGTCCGTCCAGGTTTCGGGATCCACTTTTTCCGCGGCGGCGGTCGATCCTTTGACATCGCAGAATAACATGGTAATGACGCGCCGCTCCCCCACCATCGCCTCATTCACACGAGCAGCCTCGATCTTTGTCAGCAGCTCACGGGGAATAAATTTATCGAGTGACTGGTTTTTCGCCTGAACATTATTTATTCCCCCGTCTGTTCCGTGAACAGTCGTTGCCAGAGAGGTTCCGCAGTTCATGCAAAACTTTGCTTCCTCCGGGTTAGTCGTCTGGCAATTCGGGCACTTCATACGTCATAACCTCAAGCCGATATTTACAGATAATATTTATCTTATTCTAGCATATTTGATTATTGTCGATTGTTGCCCTTGGAAAACAAAAATCCCCCCAATTTGACATGATTGTCGGTAAACGCTGATCTAATAACGGGCAAACTACAACGATTGCACCAAAATATTTCACACGGCATTGGGGATTCTAGTCATCAAAAACCATCCATCAAGTAAGTAACAGATTGACAATACCCTTTGTCTCTGCCAAGTCCGCAATCATACGTGCCAGTTTCACGCTTCGCGTGCGGTGATAGGCTCCCGCTGACAAATTGAGTTGACTAATTGCCGCCCGCATCAAACCCTGACACTTTGACAGGCTCAGTGCACCGCTTAGTCCCGCAACATGCAAAATTTCCGCATCTCCCCGAGCGCATATCGGCGTTACTGATATTCAGATGATCTGTTGCCGGAAAACGTTTGTTTTGTATATCCCCGCGTAGTCTCTATTCAGATTCTTATATAAAATCTGTCGGGAATTAAATGTGACACATTAACCTATACGTAGATATCATTAGATTCCGATAAAGTCTGAAAATAACTCTAGAAAACAAGAAAGGATTTTTCTGTTATACGAACAGTACTTATTTCTCACAGTACTTAATTCTCATGAAAACCCATTGACTCGATCTCTGAAAATTCCTATAATTTTTTACATGTGGTCTGACCAGCAGACCAAGTAGATACTTTATGAAAATACAAAAAATCTCCCATAAAACTTTGGCAGAAACTGCGGCGGGAAAACTCGCCGCATCGCTTTTAGATGGCAGCCTACCTCAAGGATCGCAGTTGCCGCCTGAACGTGAGTTGATGAGCATGTTGGGCATCAGCCGCGCAACGCTGCGTGAAGCGCTCAAGACTCTGGAAGACAGTCATTTGATCGAATCACGCCCGCACGTGGGTTGGTTTGCATCCAAGATCGATGAGACAAACATCACGCAGGCAAAGGAATTATCCAATGGCGAGGGAGTACAACAAACATCCATGGCAGCCACCAATGAACCTCGCACAGGTCCACGGCGGATACCGGTATCACCCGAAAAGCCAATTCACATTCCCAATTTACAAAAAGACCGCCTGGGGACTTTTGAATTTATCTCATGGTGGGAACGGGAAAAAGTTCAGCAGGCAAAGGTGCTCGTCGTTGGCGCAGGTGCGTTAGGCAACGAAGTGCTCAAAAATCTGGCACTGATGGGCGTGGGCAATATCTTCATAATCGATTTCGACAAGATCGAAGCTGCCAATCTTAGTCGTTCGGTATTATTTCGTGAGACTGACAACAATCGCAGCAAAGCGGAAGTGGCTGCGGCGCGCGCCAAATCCATCAACCCTCAAGTTCATATCCAATATTTGAATGCAGACGTAACGACCGGTCTCGGCTTGGGAATTATCCGCCGCATGGATGCCATCATCGGCTGTTTGGATAATCGTGAAGCGCGCCTGGCTGTGAATCGTTTTTGTTACTGGATGAACAAACCCTGGGTAGATGGAGCCATTCAAGAACTGTTGGGATTGATGCGTGTGTTTAAACCCGGTGAAGGTGCCTGTTACGAGTGCACGCTCACTGAACAAGCTTTGCGTGATCTTTCGTTGAGATATTCATGTCAGCTATTGGCACGACAGAATGTTCTGCTTGGAAAAGTTCCTACTACACCCACTATTGCATCCATTATCGGCGGAATGCAATCGCAAGAAGCACTAAAGCTTATCCATGATATGCCTGTCGAGCCGGGTAAGGTCACACATTTCAATGGCTTGAACAATATGATGCACACAACTGCGTATGTCCCGCGCGAGGATTGCGAAAGCCACTGGACTTATGGCGAGATCACCGAATTACCCGCACGTGCAGAACGGACCACGTTGCAGGATCTATTACGGATTGCGCGCGCTGACCTTGGCCCACAAGCTGTGATCGAATTGGATCAAGAGTTGGTCATATCGCTTGAGTGTCCCAACTGTCATACGATGGAGCAGGTGTTACGTCCCATGAGCCAGATTACTTTTGAGGCTGGTCATTGCCCCACTTGTGGAATACTGCGCGATGCTCGATTCACTCACACCATCACCGGTGACGAGAATTTCCTGCATCACACCTTGAGCAGCGTTGGTGTCCCTCCGTTGCATATTCTGCGCGCGCAAAACGGATTGGAATATCGTTTTTATGAATTAACCGGCGACCTCGCTGAGGGATTGCACTTCCGCCATTTTGAGCACAACGGGTCGGATGTTCTACCGATTGGAGAACGCATTCGCCTCAAGAGCGAAGTGCATCCGATGGATGTTTCTGTCAGCTCAGCCAAGGGACGCATTCGTCTCAAGGATGAAACACCCAAAAGCACGGTCACTGTCAAATCCGCAGCTAGGCAAGCCACATTCAAGCAAAGCAAAAAAGACAAAACCAAAGCGGTCAAAATCTCTGAACCTGTCTCGGGTCATATTCATCCCACAAGTCCAAAACAGCCTCCCAACATTAGAACCCGGTTGAATCGTGGACGTGTCAAAGTCTGCAAAATCTAGGCCAGTGATATGGCAATGCGCACTGCGACATTAAGTCGAATGAGTCCTTCCATGGATGCTCCTGAAACTTTGCGAGAATCAGACAGTTCGTTTCGCAAGGTGGTTTTGCTCTTGCTGTTAATTAGCGCCTCTACATTGTGGATCGCGATTCTGTTCAAACAGCAAAATAATTTACCTCTAATCGTGTCAACATTTTTTACCGACACGACTCTCGGTTTGATCTCCGGTTTTGGATCTAGGTTTGTGTTTTACAAAAAGAACTTGATAGTCCGTTCACTGGCTGCAATTCTGCTGACACTGTTAGGCATGCTGATGCTGGGTCATCTCACCCAGTGGGTGCTGGGCGTTGGTCCCATTACACTCAACAGCAAGTTCACGGATCAAATTCAGCGGATCACATTGCAACGCAACGTGTTCGACCAGATTCAGGCAGTGAACATTAACTGGCGCGCGTTGCTTGATCTCAACAAATTGGATTGGGCCGACCCGGCGCATCTGACACTCAGCGTGCTCATGGCCGGACTGGCGCTGACTGCGTGGACGAGAACTTCTGTAGCGGAACCGATCGAACTTACGCCGCTGCCTACGACAGCGGTCGCCACACCAGCGCGACGTAGTAGACGAACATCTCCCCCATCATCAAATGGACGATCTCGCATCCGTCTAACCATAAGCTGGCTCGCGTATCTGAGGCCGGGATCAACGCCTCAGCGTAGGACACGCTCCAATAACAGAAGCAGGTCTGCGGTCCAGCCAGAAGCGCGATTTTTGAAAAATCCTGTCGCGCCTGCCAAACGAAAACGTTCGCGTCGCAAACCAAAAATCCAATTTGCATTGGTCGAAGACCATCGCTGTCCATATTGTCTGGATGCAGTCACTCATAACGATCCACGTGGAGTCAAAGAATGCGAAGTTTGCCATACCTTACATCATGCAGATTGCTGGGCGATCACCGGCGTATGCCAGGTGCCACACTTAAATACTTAATGGGAGGTTCCAACCATGCCTGATCTAAATATTACTTTTGTTTTACCAAGTGGAGGCGCACGCGCCGCTGAAGTGCCCGATGATTTGCGAGTTCGAGATCTGATGACAGAACTTATTTCGATGTTGAAGCTGCCAACCATTGGGCCAGATGGTCGCCCCATGGCTTATCGTATGGATAGCAAAGCTTTGGGACGCGAGCTTAAAGAAAACGAGACTTTGTCTGAAGCCAGTATTCCAGATAATGATCGCTTGATGCTGACCGCTGATATTACAGCGGGCGCGATGTCTGTTGCCGACACACCTCGTATGCGAAGATTGCGCGGCGATTATGAATTGATGGTCGAGTTAGGTTCACGCAGTGACTTGATCTCTTTCAAGGCTTCTTCGCCGAATCCCAACCTGCCGCCTGAACGTTATATTGTCACGTTCAAGTGCAAAAGTATTGTGGCTGTGGATCATCAGGGCAACCCGAAGTTTGGTGAACATCATCAGGTCGAGATCTATTTACACAACCAATATCCGCAACGTTGGCCCGGCATGAAATGGCTGACGCCGATCTGGCATCCGAACATCAATCATTTGAATGGCAGTGTCTGTATCGATGCAGCCTGGTGGGCTGCCAGTCGTTCGCTTGATCGTTTGGTAGTGATGTTGGGCGAGATGCTTCAGTATAAGAATTTTCATGATGACCCAACCAAGCCGCCGTTCCCATGGGACGCTGAAGCTGCGCGCTGGAGTCGTGAGTATCGCAAGACGCATCCGAATGCCTTTCCAGTTGACCACCGTGAACTGTTGAGGCCTGAGCGTGTGAAGTTAGTTTCGTCAGATTCTGTTGCCGCCAAACCGAAAGTGCAGGTGAAATTGAAACCAGCACTACCTGCAAAGAAGAAACCTAAAATCCATTTGAAATAAGCGATGAGCACTGCATATTTATCTGTAGTCATGCAAGCGCAGTCGGTTATCTTGGCTGCAAAAATCAGCCAACACTTTTAGCAAGGTTTTTAGAAAGGAGTAAAAAATGTCAGATCTTCCCGTTACGATCGTGCTTCCATCTGGGGGTAGCCGCAATGCCGAGGTCCCCGTTGAGGTGCCCGTGAAGGAGTTGATTCCTGAACTGACAACTTCGCTTGAATTGCCCGTTACTGGCCCAGACGGACGACCTATGTCCTATCGCCTGGACAGTAAGGCCCTTGGTCGTGAATTGAAGGAAGAAGAGACCCTGTCTCAAGCTGGCATCCCCGAAGGGGACCGCTTGATGATGACAGCGGACGTCACCGCAGGGTAGTTCCCTCTGGCGCGGGCCGCTTCTAAAAGCGGGGCGGCCCGCGTTATTTATTCATTATGTTTACGAAGAAGACCACTATGCCTGGACTCATTCGCATTGCCCCACCCGATATCGTTAAACCTGACTCTGCATTGCAGCCGAGGGATTATTCCCAGCGTTGGGATTCACCCTATGACAACCATGGCTTGGAACCAGCCGTTTCGGTATTTGTTACACGGCCTGCTTATATTCGTATCTGCGTACATGCCTGCAGTGCGGATGTGGAGGTGGGTGGCGCGTTGATCGGGCAATGGTGCGTGGATGAACAAACCAATGAGCAATTCATTGTAGTAAAACATGTCTTACCAGCCCGCCATACCCGGCAAGGTAGTGTGTATCTGACTTTTACCAAAGATACATTGGTTGATCTGCATGACCAAATTGACCAACGCTTTGAAGGCGAAAAAATCGTCGGTTGGTTTCATACACATCCGCGCATGGGTGTTTTCCTCTCACATTACGATACTTTTTTGCACCGCAACTTTTTTCCCGAACCCTGGCAGGTTGCCTTGGTAGTGGAGCCGTTCTCCTCCGTCGCAGGATTCTTTATTCGTCAATCCGATGGCACATTTGACCCGACACGGTATTTTGGTTTTTATGAAATGGACGGAGCCAATGGGCAGAGCGTGGCACGTTGGCAAAATTTACAAAAGGTTGAAATGGAATCTGAAGGAGGTACCTCTTATGAATAGACGCATGCGTTCGTATTACTATGCAGTGTTGGGTGCGATTGGTGGCCTGGTCGGCTGGCAGGTCAGCGACTTGCTGGGCTTATCCTTTTCATCGAATCTATACCTGAGTGAGGCGCTGGTCGGTGCGTTGGTGGGCTTATGTGTCGGCCTGTTTATTGGTCTCACCGAAGGTGCGCTGACTCGCAATCCTGTTCAAGCTATTCGATCAGGCGTGTTTAGTGGTTTGCTCGGATCCGCAGCTGGTGCGATGGGCTTGCCGTTGAGCGAGTATTTGTTCCAGTTTGTTGGCGCCGGAGTTATCGGACGCGCGCTCGGCTGGGGCATCTTCGGTATGCTGATCGGTTTAGCAGAAGGGATC
>Ga0137334_1000106_pt1 | contig 12851 bp, 10 predicted proteins | sample EasRivERMLT262_2_FD_104776 | JGI IMG/M metagenome (GOLD analysis project Ga0137334, IMG submission 104776) | Soil microbial communities from meander-bound floodplain in the East River, Colorado, USA - East River MetaG ERMLT262_2 | ecosystem: Environmental > Terrestrial > Soil > Floodplain ...
AACGTTCGGGTGTGAAATAATTTTGATCGGGGTGCGCGAAGAGCATGGCACCATACATATTGAAACCACTGCGCAAGGGGAAACAATAAGCCGAGGAACACGAACGCAAAGCCACTACACGCCCGAGTTCGGGGTCATAACCAATATCGCGCGTCAACACCGCTTCCCCATCATCGAAGATCTTTTTTAGAATACCTTCCTTGCCCACCAAATTCACACGCATATCGGCATTGGTAAAACGCCGCGCTGAACCGATCTGCAACTCATTGCCCTTGAACAATAACACCGCGCTGACGAGTCTTTCATCCTTGGGTTCATCAGGATCAAAGTTGGGGTTGAGCGCGTTATAGCCCAGGTCCAACGCTGAATCGAGCACGCGTTTGTAACTGAGAGTCGCTGTCAGCGTGGAGGTCAGCTCATAGATGGCTCGCAGGCGTTCGGCTTCCATGAGGCGTTGACGTTCGTCTGCATCCACACGATGTTGGCGCGAAGTCCGCATGCGTCTCATCATGAAGCGTCCAAAGAGTCCGCTTGCCAGCCCGATCAATAACGTCACTGCCAAAGCGCTGGAGGCAAAGAAATCGGTTAACGTTTCACGCGAGATCACAGCCTCCAACAGCGCAAATATCCCGGCTACCAGGAAGGCGCCCCACATTTCAAAATAGATCGCGCCGATGCCAATGGGAATCAATGCCACCCAGATCGTTGCGTTCGCCAGCCCGCCCTGCGCCAGGAACAATAACAACGCAAGCACAAAATCCACACCCAAAACGATCTGACGATGGAAACGTTGTAAACGCATGCCTAGCCCAGCCATGACGCTCATGGCGATATTCCAGACCAGCATCAACATCAACACCGCGAACGGGGCATTGGTCAACCCGCGCACTGAAAGCAAAATACTCAAACCAACCAGCATCAGCCAGCGCAAAGACGCTGCAAACCAATCGGCAAGATAAGGGGATTCAAACTTACGCATAGGGCTATGATACTCGAAAAAGATTAATGATGCCCGCCCGGATGTTGCAAAAGATTATGTCACTTTGGGACAACGAGACGCTTCTTGTCTTAATGTATATCTGCTTCCGTCCGAACAAGCGTATCCAACCTGACGGCTTATCTCCCCCAAGTTAAATGTCGTTGCGAGCCGCCGCTCTTGCCCTTTGGCGGCGAAGCAATCTCCGTAACATTAGGGGATTGCTCACCTGCACTGCAACAAACGCAGTGCGGCGCAAGTGTCGGGCGAAGAACAAGTGCGCCCTCGCAACGACATCACGGAATGTTAATTATTTACAAACCATCATTGCTCTTGAGCCGTGTCACCTGCTTCTACACTGAACACGGTCATCCCAACCAGCACGCCAAAATTGATCCAAATATTTGGAATCGCAAACGAGTCTTGGGTGGAGTTATAGATCAGGATCGCAAACCACGAGAACAAACCAGCCACAGCGACGTAACGCATCAATACATTTTTCTTTTGTAGAATGGTCAACACATCACCCAACAGGGAAAATTGAAAGGCGATGAACAGAAAGAAACCGATCAGCCCGGTCTCTGCCAGCAGACGCGCATACATATTCTTGGGATTCGGATACAAACGATTCTCAGGGCTCAGTTGCCGCGCGATCTCTGGCACCGTGGTCATGGACCAATCTGGCAGATGGTTGTAAATATAGAAGCCGCTGGCGCCCAATCCCACCCCCAACCACGGGCTTTCATCATAAGCGCCCAACGCACCAAATGTGTAGGCCGCGCGCGCTCCTGCAGAATTTTCAACAATAAACTCTTCAACGCTATCCGCATCGGAATTGAACAGACGCGAGATATATTCCTTCTGGCTCAAGAACACACCTGCACCACCCAACACACCGATGAAAATAGCCACTAAACCTAAACGCAGAATCAAAGCTCTGCCGCGCTGAAAACCTGAAACAAACCAGTGCATGACCGTCTTGATCTCGGTACGTCCAGCGATCAAGAGTGTCAGCACCAACGCAACGATCACCGTGAGCAAGCCGCCGCGCGAATAAGTTGCCAGCAACAGCAATAATGCAAACCCCAACAGGATCAACTCAAACCATTTGAAACGTGTCATGCGGACACGGGTCAACAATGCCGCTACCAACCACGGTAAATAGACGGTTGCGATCTGCCCAGCCAGCCAGGCAGGTTCAAAAGCCATGCCTGAGACACGATTGGTGCGCACCAACTCACGCATCGAGAACGCGCGCTGCCACATGGTGACGGTCACTTTATCAAGCAGCGGCGTATAGAATGCCAAAGACTGTACGCCGCGCCACGCTACGTCCATCACAAAACCAGCCAACAACCACCTGACCGTGAATTTCAGATCGTCTTCGTTCCGATTCATCCACACCGCTGAGACGAAGAACGCTAGTCCAATTACAACCGTCGCCCACGCGCGGATGACTCTGCCGAAATAATCCTGTCCGCGTAATGGCAGCGGGTCGAGCAAAGCACCATAACTACTCGCCGCCAATGTGAACAACATGAACGCGATCAGCGGAACCCACGTCCCTGTACGTGGCAGGGAAATCTTTCCACGCCACAGTTGAAACACCAAAATAAGACTCAATAACGCAATCGGATAAAAAGACAACGGGCGGACAAGTGTCCCATCCCCCATGAACGGGAAATAGCGAAAGCTGGTAACCGGCAATGTAAACAATGCCACGCCCCATAGCAGGCGCATCAACTTCGTCAGCAATTCTTCAAACTGTACAGAGGTCTTCATTGAGGTTTGCTGATAAATAAAACAACGATCGAACCGATCATCAAAACAATGACCGCACCCACAAAAATATACAGGCTCAACGAAACGCTGCGCTCAACAGGCAATGCTGCGGTGCGGGTCACAGTCACTTCAATAAAGGAATTGAGTCCGTCTGCGGTCACGGTCTGAACATGGATCTGGTCCGCAAATCGGGTTGCCCAAGTTGTAGCAAGCGCCACAGCGCGAATGGGATCTTCATCATTTACATAAAAATTCCAGCCCCCCTCTGCGGGTTGGCTCAGTATTAACTTTCCACTGCGCAATTCCTGCGTTGTGATATCTCGATTCGCCTCGGCAACCGCTTCCATGACTGCGTCAGAATAAGCGATCTCTTCCAGTTTGCGCGTCTCACGTTCAAGATAATAGAATTGCTGGCGATCCGTCTCTTGGGGCCAGGCTTGCTCCAGGTTAAAGTCCACCAGCACAACGGCATGTGCGCGATATGGCGGCGGTGCAACATAGTAAACGGCAGTGCCAAGCAAGCCGCCGATCAAAGCGCCCACCGACCAAAAGCGCCAGGCTTTGAGCAGGCGGATGATGTCGTCCAAGGAAGGGGAAGAAAACAATAATTTCATGATGTGCACCTACGCTTCGACTACGGGACTTCGACTTACACTCAGTCCCTCCGCTCAGCGCGAATCAAATTTTCAACATTTTTTTACGCCGCCAATTCCATAACGGCGCGATCAATTTACGGATGTAATACTTTGCCACGATCATCGAAAAGAATGAGCCGCCATCGCGATAATGCACGCGGATCATTTCGGGCCAGCAGCGGTCATCTGCGGCGATGGTCTTACCCGTGGTATGCAGACGAAAATTTGCCCACGTTTGCGGAACATACTTCAACTGTGTGCGTGCAGAGAGTCGTGTCCACAGATCGTAGTCCATCGCAAAGTAAAAAGATGGGTCAAGTGGACCGACCTGCTTCCACAAGTCTGCGCGGAAGAACATGGTCTGTTGCGGGATGTGAGCATAACCCTGACGCAGCAAACGTTGATCCGTTTGTGCTGCGCCAAACTTGCCGATCACACTTCCATCTTCATTGATGAAATTGCAATCGCCATACACCATGCCCACTTCGGGATGTTCTTGTAAATACTTCACGGCGGCAGAAATGGCACCGGGCTCATACGTATCATCCGAATTCAACCACGCCAGGATCTGACCTGTAGCGCGCCCAAATCCTTTGTTGATCGCGTCGGTCTGACCCTGATCCTGCTCGCTGACCCACCAGGCAATTGAACGACCCTGGAGTCCGACAGCAAGCTGTCGGATATTCGGAAGCAAGCTTCCTGAGTCCAGAGTATATTTTTTGATGATCTCCACCGTCTCATCGGTCGAGCCACCATCCACAATGATATATTCAATGTTCGGATAATCCTGCGAAAGCACTGAGCGAATCGTCGCCTCGATATAACGAGCTTGATTGAAGGATGGGGTGATGATCGAAACCAGCGGCTGCTCGTTCATTCCCAATCCTCATTTGAATAATACAATTCCGAAACGCCTTTGGTCAATGCACGAATACGTTTGATCTCGGATTCAGAGAGGCGTTTCCTCCAATTCTTAATATTTGCCGCACTATCCAATTTCACGGAGTGCGTCCTTTTCAGGGACAACTCAACAGGGTTCTCGGAACTGCTTGAATTTGCAATAAATTTTTGAACACGCGGGGTGAAACCAAGTCCAAGGGCGGCGTATAGCTCGCGATATTTATTGATGGGATCACGCGAAAAATCTTCGTGGCGCACCAGTTTGAAATCGGGATTCAGGCTCAGGGACGTTTGAACCGAATGGTAGATCATCTTCCAGAGCAAGGAAGCCTGTCCGATCACGTCATCCGCTTTGATGGCGGTCATCTCTTCACGATGAGCTTCCAAATGATCGCGCATGAGCAGAGGCTGATCCAACAGATTCTTGAAGTCAAAACTCCAACCCAACCGCTGCAAACTGCTGGCAAACGCCGCCGGATGGCGCACCGTGATGATGATCTGGCAATTCAACTTCTTCGCAAACCAGGGCGCCGAAAACACTGCAAATGGATCCTTGAGCAAAGTCCGTTGACCACGCTCGAGAGCGTAATAGAAGATCATAAAGTCACGCCCCATCCGCAAAAAATCTTTTCGTGAACGAATGGCACGGATCTCATCCATCAAGTGATAATCGTAATCCAATAGACTATGAAAGGCAGGCAGATATTCACTTTCATTTTCTTCACAAATATATTGATACCAATATTTCACTTTGGCGCGAAAGACACCGGGACGATGCAACACATTCAACGGCTCGCTGATATAAGCCGTGTCAGCATCAGCGCCGAGCATTTTGCCAACCCACGTAGTACCGCTGCGATGAGCGCCGGTGACAAGGATGGGAGTTTGGGTCAGGTCATTTTGCATGGATACCTTCTTTAATGATACAACCAGATCAAGGAGCGATCAGAGAATCCAAGCCATAATAGCGCGCGGCACAAGAGTTGATCCAGAAAGATCTTTTACCTTTATACTCTCCAACGCCACCTACTGAATCAAGTTGAACCACCACCAGATCTTTTGCGCCCTCTGCAACTGACTTTTTGATGTATGCATCACGCTCATCCCAGGCAATGGCAAATTTCTGATATTCAACCATTGAATCAGAAATCTTTGAGTCTGTGTACAGGGGATACACGATCAACAATCCAAGAAAACCAACAGTTAAGCCTCTTAGAATATCTGCTTTCACAGGCAGATGAAGCCTGCTCGCCAGGATACCCAACAAACCACCTTCAAGCATTAAGCCCAGCGTCACCACAAATTGAGCTGCAAACCGCGCCCGTGCCACTGGGTAAGTACGGACAAAAGCGCTGGGGGCGAAGCTAAACCCAACGACGATGAACGTAAACAAAAGCACCGCCAATATGGCTAGGCGGATCCGCGCTGATGGGGTCTGCAATAAATTCCCATTGGAAGCATGGAAGTATAAGATCCCAAAAGGGACTGCGACCGCGATCAGGTTGGGCAAAGGCGCAACCTTCAAGGTATCCCATAAGAAGTGCGAGGTGATGGCAATAACATCCAAAGACAATTCAATCGGGTTATATACGGGAGCCTGCCTCATAATGATATCCAGGCGAGTCGCCGTCCCAGGTGAAAAAGCGATGATCAGCATGGATATCACTACAAAGATCAACGAAGTGGTTAGCAGCGTCAAAACATCTTTTCGCTGATGCTCTGCTCGCGTCAGCCATACTGCCAGAACAGTAACTGCCAGAAGCCCGATCTGAAGCGCGGAGGTCGTCTCACCGAGTCCGCTGGCGAAAAAAACCAGCCCAACACAAAGCATGCCTGCCCAACGCGCCCGCGACCTTTGAAACGGAAGCCGCGCATACCAAAGCACAAAGGCTGCGATCCCAACAAAGAAGACCAGCGGCAATGTATAAGGGATCAAACCTGTACGCCAATAAAGGATCTGGTACAGAACCGGCGTCTGATACAGGCTCAGAAAAATTGTCAACCCTGCGATCCATAGTTTGACAGCAACACTCAAACGTAAACCCAGAGCTTTTCCAATTTCAGATAGAAGCCACATCAAACAAATGACCCACAACAAAATCGTCACGCCGGCCATAAGGCGAAAACCCCAAATGCCTCCCCACTCGCTGAATTGCACGAAAAGCATCAGCGAATAACTATTCATCCAGGCTTTATAAGCTTGGATCGTAGCGTCCAATACATTTTTAGCCTGATACAGATCCACGGCCTCGCAGTAATCATCTGCGACATAACGCGAGAAGAAACCTCCATACGCATAAATGGAAAGTATAAATAACACCGCCAAACTATTCAGCATGGCTGTCACCTGGAACCCCCGTTGTACCCAGCCATTTTTCTCTGAAAAACTCATACACGCTCCCGTTTCAACAACATTTTCCATTAATGCAGCAATAAGACCCTGTTTTTACTCCGATAATGGTCTTAAGATTTTATCATCACTTGAGGGCGCTTTGATCAAGCTCCCGACATTGCCCGCCTGTACAAGCTGACAAAGCCTTTAACCACGCCGAGAGGCGCTCAAGTAAGGCTTGGTCAGCAGTCGCCGCAATATTCTCCATTTCATATGGATCGGCGATCAGATCATAAAGTTCGATGAAGCCATCCTGATATTCCACATATAGGTATTCCTGGGTCCGCAAGCCCAGATAGTTCGGCTTGGGAGCAGCCGCGTTTGGGTCTTCATCTGCTTGATTGTAGCCATAGAACTCGAGTAAATAGGCAGACCGCCATTCACCAGGCAGGGGTCTTTCACCATTAAACAAACCAACCATGGATCTGCCATCCACATACTCTGGCGGAAGCACACCTGCCAGTTCAGCGATGGTTGGAGCCAGATCAATATTCCCGGTAATATATCCCTGCAGGGTCGTGTGAGACTCAATACCCGGTCCACGGATGATGAACGGCACATGGATGTCTTCTTCATAGGGTACATCTTTTCCAGCACGCAGACGATGCTGACCCAAATGATAGCCATTATCTGAAGTGAAGATGATGTAGGTATTGTCCAATTGCCCGGTTTCCTGCAACACCGTGATCAAACCAGCGATCATCTCATCCACAGCCTGCATTGCCAGTACGCGCGCACGATACTCTTCATCCAATATCTTGATCTCATCGTCACTTAACAACGGGTCTAAACGCAGACCATCAGGCTTGTCAGAAACATCCGCTTCGTTGAAAGAAGCCGTCTGAGGTGCTTTGAGATCAGGCATCAAGGCAGCATGCCGAGGCGCCGGTTTGACCGGTACATGCGGTGCATACGTGGATAGATAAACAAAAAAAGGAACATTGTCTGCGCTGGCTCGTACAATAAAGTCGCCTGCTTTTCTGCCAAGCACATCGGTCATATATTGGGATTCGCCCTGCCCGTTTTCGTTGTAATCGATCTGTTTGCCGTTTTCGTTCAACGTATATCTATATCCCGCAAACGGACTGCCCTTCACAGAGCTATACCATTCATTCCAACCGACTGGAACATAAGACCGATCTTCCGGAAATGGGTACCCGTTGAGATATTTTCCCAACATTACCGTTCGGTATCCAGCCGCTTGCAGCCAGGTAGCCAACGTGGATGATTCATGCTGCAACGAATAGAATTCTTCAAACCCGCCGTTCGGCTGGTCATTACGATACACGCCATGATTATGAGTATATTGACCGCGTAAAAGTGTCGCGCGCGAAGGGCAACAAATGGGCTGTGAAATAAAATAATCGTCCAGGGTCAGTCCCTGGGCAACCATCAATTCTTGCAGATGTGGCATGTAATCGAGCGTGCCCAATTCCAGATCCAAATCATCCGTGAGGATGAACAATATATTGGGGCGATCAGTTTTGGGTAGCACCTGCACATCCGCCTGTGGGGTAATCGTCAAAACGGCACGCGGCGTTTTTATCGGGTCAGCCGTTTGTCCAACCGGTAAACAACCAACAAAAAAGACACCCAACCACATCAACGCAAAGATGCGCCTCATGAACCACCATCCTTAAATCGTTTTGATCTGGATTTTAAATACAGCGCACGTAATTGATCCAGACCCAATATTTTCAAAATCGCTGCCACAAAAATATTCAATCGCGCCAATGCAGTCGGCGGATGGATGAGCAACGCGCGCAGCCATGCCATTAATGCGGATACTGGCCGACCACCATCGAGGAGGTAACGCGCATCCACTCGATTCGCAGAAGCGCGCGCGCGTCTTTCTACGCTGGAAACTGCTTCAGCTAATCCAGCCTGATTCTTTGCCCAAGCCAAAATGCGGAAGGCTTCCTGCCCGAACTCTGCGGCTTTGGCACGGTTCTTCGCCTCGGCATGATAACGCGCAGCGGACCATATTTGAGGCACATGCATTATCTTTCCAGCTTGCGCGATCCGAATCCACAAGTGATGGTCAAGCAGAAAGTGGAAGGTCGTGTCCAAGCCGCCAGCTTTCTCATACGCTTCACGGCGAAAGAACACACTGGGTTGACCGATGATCTGAAAACACAACAGATCTTGCAAAGACAGCTGTTTATATTTCAGGGTATTGATTGTCCGCCCATGTTCATCAACAGCCAGCATATCTCCATATACCATCACAACATCAGGGTACTCTTCAAAGATTTTGACAACTGCTGATAGTGTGCCTGGCAAATAATAGTCATCTGAATTCAACCAGGCAACGATCTCGCCTTTGGCGCGCGTCAGTCCTTTGTTAATCGCTTCACCCTGACCCGAATCTTTTTCACTCACCCACCAATCGATGGATCGACTCTGGTTATCGGACAGCAAGCTGTCCGACTCCAGAGCATACTTCTTGATAACCTCAACCGAACTATCCGTAGACAACCCATCCACAACCAGATATTCAATGCGCGGATAATCCTGCTCAAGCACGGAGCGCAGGGTTTGCTCAATGTACTGCGCCTGATTGTAGGACGGAGTCACGATCGAGATGAGAGGTTGCTTGGGTAGAGGAGGCAGGTTCAAGGCTTAGTCAGACCGCTCATTCGGGGGGCTTAGCTACCGAATGAGCAATAATCTAAAAGAGCGAGTCGTAATCCACTTTGGGAAAGATCGTCAATTTACCGCCAACCGTCGCATCGATGACTTCACGTCCGGCTTTGCGATAGGCTTCACGTGCAAACGCATACCCGATCTCAGAGGTATCCAGATCAGGCAGTTGCCATTTGATGCCTTTCCCAAAGTAACGCGGGTCAAAGTGATTGGGATCATCGCCGCTTGAAACAACAGTCTTATTGGCTTGACCTTTATCAGTGAAGTTGTGATCGACGCCAATAAGTATCGCTTTTTCAATGCCCATGTGAAAGGCAAGTTGAAGCGCAAGATTGGTAACTGTGGCACCCTCCCACACACGTCCGCGCACATCGGTGGCAAAGCGCGGACCGGTGTAGGAAGTATAAACAAAAGTTGGCATTTCCTTGAGCGCTATGTTTTGTTTGAAGTGCCTATGCGATCTCCATGCAACGAACTTTGGGATGGGAAGCGCAACAAAATCATCTGCGAACTGTTCAACGACAAGGTCATTCGTCACGCAGATATAGGATGTCATAAAACCAAGTTCGGGAAATGCAAGATAGAAGCGGTTCATCGCAAAGGTGACTTCGTTCTTCAACTTGCTGAGATCAGTCTGCTTGAGGGACGGTCCGTTGCCGATAATGAACGCGCGTTTACCTTTATGAATATCTTTCAATGCAGCCAGCCGCCTAATACTCTCACGACGCCAGGGATGAAAATATGCGGCAGGCAACTGTGGGATGCGTCGAATCGCATCGTACGTATCACGAGTCAATGTCCAAACTGGTTGAGGAACAATTTTTTTTAGGGTTTGTTTCATGATTATCCAAGAAAGAGGAAAGAAGAAAGATGGCTTTCCTCTTTCTTCTTTCCTTCAAATTCACTCTGTACTTAATCGCGCCGTCGCGCCGCCATCCACCACTAATGCCTGCCCCGTCATAAAGGATGACTGCTCGTTATCTGCCAGGAAATAAATCGCATGCGCGATTTCTTCAGGTGTACCAACCTTACCGCTGACGGTCTTACGTGCAAGGTTATCCAGGCGTTCCTGAATATCGCCCTGCCCCACATGACCGCGACCGAGTCCTGCACGTAGCATCGGCGTATCCACGGCGCCAGGCAGAATGGCATTGACACGGATATTATCGGATGCGAACTCAATCGCCATGGCACGGGTCAGGGCAAGCAATCCACCTTTGGATGCCGCATATGCCGCAATATTTGCAGACGTTTGGATCGCATGCACAGACGAAACATTCACCACTGCACCGCCTCCCGCCACTTTCATCAATGGATGCGCCAGTTTCACAAACAAAAACACTGAGCGTAAATTGGACGCCATCACCGCGTCCCATTCTTCGACGGTGGTATCCACCAAAGGCTTTGCCACCTGCACTGCGGCATTGTTCACCAACACATCCAGGGTGGGATGAAAATTTTTCACCTCTTGAAAGATCACTTCGACAGAAGCAGGCTGCGAAATATCAGCTTTGACGAAATGTCCATTCACTGGGAAACCATCTCCGAAGTCTGAACGGTCCACGCCGATCACGCGCCAACCTTTATCTGCAAAATGACGCACACAGGCACGCCCGATTCCGCCGCCAACCCCAGTGATCAATACAACATGGTCTTCAGACATTTTCACCTACTTATCGGTTTGACAGGTATTTCGAATAGTTTTGAAATTAACAGGGTCATCATAACTTGAGTATAAGCTCAAATCATCCAGCAATTCAAGGTTTTGTCCAAAATAAGCATTAAAAACCACTCGAAATGTATTCACCGGGGTAAGCGTGGGTTGGAGAGGCGCATCCACACTCGGCAAATAATAAACGCTAAGATTGCTCATCCTTTGTTGCGGACTGCTGGGAACCGTTGGACCATGATCGCCTTGAATAATAATGATGGGTGGTGTGGTTGAGTTGGCGATAATTTTCGGTACGATCTCCTGCATGCGGCTGCTAATATAGATCACCTGATCGCGGTACTGTAAATGTTCAGATCGGGGAGTGTCAGCAGCTACAGGCTCCACGGTCCCACCGGTTGGACCAAAAACATATGGCGGATGAGGAACGATCAAATGAACAAAAACGAATTTTGGCTCTTTGATGTAAGACAGCTTATCGAGCTTATCCAACGTGAAAAGCGTTCGCTCACGGTACAGTTCAGGGTCTGCATATTGATCGTTAAGGCTGGCGTGTTGTAAGATCCGTGCAAAGGTAGTGGTGATCAACAGGCGTTCGAACTCATTCAACTTCGCAAAACTGGGTTCAGGGCTTAAATAATAATCGGCATCATCCAGTTCAGTCCAATCAAACCCTGTGGCGAAGGCGACGGTTTTATACCCCACTGCTTCAAGGTTTTCACGCAGAGCGCTGTGTTTTATCAAAGAGTCCAATGCCGGGCGGTCAACTGTCTCTGAGATCAATTGATCGCCAAGCTCATCAAGATAGTTATAGTTCAGAGACGAAACTAGTGAAAATTCTGTCTGGGCATAGTTACTCTGACTGCAATCGGCGACGTAAAAACCAAGCCCTTCCAGGGAATTAAGAAACTCGGAATTGTCATATCCGTATGTATCCTTCAAAATATCAGATCTGCCGTATCCATCCAGAATAATGTAATAGATATCTGGCATGTTGCCATCAGCCTGCAAGGTAAGCAGCTGCATATTCTTTTTATTATTCGATTCAGAGATACGCGATGCAAAAGGATACGCCATCAGTTGATACGTTGGCATGATCAGGAGAAACAATCCTGCCGCATTAAACATGGAAGTCAGTGGAGCGAGGTTGCCCTTTTTGCCGGATATTTGCCATATAACAAAACATGCCGCCACTACCCAAAGTGGCACCAACGTGCGGTGACGAAATGGATACACCTCACCCAGCGTAATTTCCTTAAGTGCAATGTACACATGCCCATAGGAATAAAACAAGATCAACAAAATGGTTGTAACCAGCGCAGCTCTTGCCCAATCATGATAAATGAAATGGAAGATCAATAACAAAAGAACAACTGCAAACAATGAAACAACCAGCGGGCGATAAACATGTTTTATCGAAATCTCCGAAATATTCAACACCAGCTGATATAAAATCGGATATATCCCAAACAAAAAGGGATGCAATAAATATTGTTGTGTTTTTATCGAGTTATTCCCGGACTTCAGACGCATACTTCAACCCCAAACCTTCGACCAGATTCTTGATTGTGTTCCAATGCACACGTTCCCACGCAGTAGGACTGGAATTGGTGTTATGCGGAGCGAGCATGACGTTAGCCATCTTCAATAACGGACTCTCCAATGGCAAAGGTTCCACCTCAAAGACATCCAACGCGGCTCCGGCTAGACGTTGAGCTTGCAACGCTGCGATCAAACTTTGCTCATCGATGAGCGGTCCACGGGCGGTGTTAATGATCACAGCGGTAGGTTTCATAAAGGCAAAAGTTTTGGCATTCATGATATGACGCGATGTGAGATTGAGATCACAGT
>Ga0137334_1000108_pt1 | contig 12802 bp, 7 predicted proteins | sample EasRivERMLT262_2_FD_104776 | JGI IMG/M metagenome (GOLD analysis project Ga0137334, IMG submission 104776) | Soil microbial communities from meander-bound floodplain in the East River, Colorado, USA - East River MetaG ERMLT262_2 | ecosystem: Environmental > Terrestrial > Soil > Floodplain ...
CCGAGAAGGATTGAATACGCAGTAGTTCGACCGTGAGTTTAAATAGCTCCGGGTCGCGCGCGAGTCCCGGCGCAAGCAAATACTGAACGATCTGCGGCGCAAAGATGGCAGCCAGCAGTGCACCAAGGCTGAGAATCAGCGTGACGAGATTGATCAACGCCGAAGCAAGTTTCCACGCGGAAGTCTTTTCATCCTTCACCAGCAAGCCTGTGAAAGTGGGCAGAAACGCGGAACCAAGTGCACCTGCCGCGATGAGCGTGAAAAGCGTCTCGCTGACTCGGTTCGCAGAAAGGAACGCATCTACCTCGACAGCGGGGAAAGCGTTCGCTACCAGAATCCGATTTGCGAGGCTGGCGAGTTGACCGAAAAGAATCGCGATCATCACCGTCCCTGCGGCGCGCGCGATTTGTTTGTTGGCAGTATTTGTCATAGGAGATGATTATAAGCGACCCAACCCCCTCCGCCTTTGGCACCTCCCCCAAATTCCGTACGTGACGCTTGAATAATTATTCCAATTTCTCTTGTGGAATTTGGGGGAGGCTGGGTGGGGTGAGAGTATAATCACGACAACTCATGTCCACTTCCACTCAACACGGATTTCTGGTCATCGCCGATATTTCGGGCTACACGTCTTTCGTCGCAAAGACAGAACTCGAACATTCGCACGAGATATTATCGGAACTGCTTGAACTGCTATGTGATAAATTCCAGCCGTTGATGACAATTTCCAAACTCGAAGGTGATGCCGTGTTTGCCTTCACGGGGGAAGGTGTTTTCGCACGCGGCGCAACCTTGATCGATTTTGTTGAATCCATATATGTGGCGTTCCGCGATAAACAAGTTTCGATGCGCCGCAAGACGACCTGCACTTGCAATGCCTGCCGCAACATCCCAACCCTCGATTTAAAATTCTTCATCCATTGCGGAGATTTCATCCAGCAAAAAATAGCGGATAAACGCGAACTCGTCGGCTCGGACGTGAACCTGATCCACCGCCTCACCAAAAACCACGTCACCGAAGCGACAGGCTGGCGGGCGTACATGCTGTTCACCGACCAGTGCCTTGCGAAACTTCAACTCACTCTCCCCGATGCCCACATCCAAATGGAAGAGTATGAACATCTTGGGGAAATCAAAACACACAACATCAATCTGCATCAACGTTACAAGGACATCACCGAACAGCGCCGTATTCTGCTCGAAGAAAAAGACGCCGATATGATTCTCCGCGTAGACTTCCCCACACCTCCCTCTGTGACCTGGGAATGGCTTCAAGACCCCGACAAGCGCAACCAGTGGAACGGCGGACACGTCCATTGGTCGCTGGGCGAACGACCGCGGGGTCGCGCAGGCGTGGGTGCAAGTAATCACTGCGCTCACGGCAAATCCATCAGTACCGAAGTCGTTGTGGATTGGCGCCCGTTTGAATATATGACAACGAATTCATTTGAGAATAACAAACACACGTTTACCGAAACCGTCCGCTTCGAGCCGCTTCCTAACGGAGGGACGCGCGTTCATGACGTGATGAGGATGCACATGCCGATGCCGCAGTTTCTTCGTCGCCTGGGCGCAAAGTTTGTCTTGATCAACCAGCATCATTTCGATGTGGCGCTTGCAAACGCTGCACGCATGGCAGGGGAAGAATTCGAAAAGGCAAAGAGTGAATGAGTCCAGTGATCAAACTTGAAATTGCATGAATGTGGTTTCAATACGTGTCTCACCACCACTTGAAACTTCAATCTTTTATTCTGCCTTTTACCTTCTATATTCATTATTTCAGATTCATCTTTGAATAAACTCGCAGCCCTCCTCTCTCTCAAACCCAATGAAGGACGCATGTCTTCCTTCATGATCGGCATCATGCTATTCACCGCGATGGGGGCCGCCCTCGGTGGCACGGGTATCGAAGCGCTCTTCTTCGCCCGCTTTGGCGTGGACTATCTGCCCTACATGTACATCGGCCTGGGCATCACCTCGATGATCACCTCTTTCATCGTCACCGCCGCCCTCGGACGGATTCCCAAGCGCATCGTGTACACTGCCATTCCAATTCTGATCGCCCTGCTTCTCATCGGCGCACGGATTGCGCTCCTCACCCAGGTGAAATGGTTATACCCCGGTCTCTGGCTGGGCAAGGAAGTTCTCAATGCCCTGGTCAGCTTGATGATCTGGGGCATTGCTGGTGTTGTCTGCGATACACGCCAAGCCAAAAGATTATTCCCACTCTTCAACGCCTCCTTTATCCTCGGTCAGGTTATCGGCGGATTCACTACAGGCTTGCTGGTAAACATCATTGGCACAGAGAATCTACTCATCGTGTGGGCCGGGACTCTGATCATCGCATTCCTTTTTAGCCGGGCAGTTCTGGCGCATCAACAAATCGATTCGCCGCCGCAAAGAAAATCAAAACGCAAACAACCGACCATCGTTCAGGAAATGCAACGCGGTTTTCAATACGTCCGCACGTCACCCCTGCTCACGTCTATCTCCATTTCAACGATCTTTTTCTCCATCCTTTATTTCTCCATCGCCCTGCCATTTTCACGAACCATCACCGCCCAATTTCCAGATGAAAATACCCTGGCCTCTTTTCTGGGTATCTTCAATGGACTCAGTACCGCCGCCGCATTTCTCACCTCCCTTTTTCTCGCCAATCGTCTCTTTGCCCGCTTCGGGATCATGCTGTGTATCTTCGCCTTCCCCATCATGTATGCCATCGGCTTTGGCGCACTCATGTTCGCGCCGCTCTTTGTCATCGTGATCGCCTTCCGCTTCATTCAAACACTGCTCCTTTCAGGCATCGCAGATCCCGCCTGGCAAACTATGTTCAATGTTGTCCCCAATGAAAAACGCGACCAGGTACGTGCCTTCGTTGGCGGCGTCCCCGAACAGGCGGGTGTCTTCATCGCAGGCGGCATCCTCGTCATCGGTGAACAGTCCCTCAACCCACAACAACTTTATATTATCGGTTTTATCGCTGCATTGCTCTGCACCTACGTCATTTTCAAAGCGTGGCGCGGCTACAATCTCGCGCTGGTCGATGCCCTCCGCGCTGGCAGTCCACATCTCTTCTTCAGCGAAGAACAACCCTTCGGCGGTTTTCGTCAGGATGCTGCCGCGATCCAAACCGCCCTCAACGGTCTTCACGACCCCGACCCAACCATTCGACACATTTCTGCTGAGATCATTGGTCATCTTGCTTTGCCCGAATCAACGAATGCCCTCATCACTGGATTAAGCGATGCCGACTCGCTGGTACGTGTCTCGTCCCTCAAAGCCTTATCCCAATCCAAAGCGACGCCTGCCTTGTTGGACATCGCCGCCTCACTCTCCGACCCCGAGCCGGATGTGCGCTCTCAAGCCATCACCACGCTGACAGCTTTATCGCCCACCTCCCCCGCATTGACCAGACTCATCACACCTTTACTCGATGATGAAGATGCAAAAGTCAGCACCTGCGCCGCACTATGCTTATTACGCGTGGATGGCACGAACGAAAAAGCAAAAGGACATTTACGCAACACCGCAACTTTTGGAGAACTCGACGCGCGCGTCCATGCCATTCAAGCCATGGGCGAATGGGGCGACCGTGAAGCCTTCGATTTCCTCGCCAATGAACTGCAAGACCGGCAGATCGAACCCGCCATCAAAAATACCATTCTCACAACACTGGCGAAGGTCAATGCGCAAGATTCAATTTCCCATTTACTCAACTCGCTCAAGGATAGCGCCTCGCGCGAGACATCCGCGCGCTTGTTGGGAGATATTGGCGTATCCGTCACCGACTCGGTCATCAGCCTCTTGAATGACGAAGCCTCTGCCGATGGCGCATTGCGCACCCTCGAACATCTGCCGCCACCGCCGCCCAAACCAATATTGGACTTTGCACGAGTGGCAGTATCCCGTTCAAGGGAGTATGATGCCCTTCGGCGTGGAGTCAGTTTCAATGGTCGCGCTGAACGCAGTCGAAGCGCTGAAGCGCTGCAAATTCTCGAAGAGTCGCTCCATGAAAAATCCCATCACGATGGCATCCGTGCGTTGCGTGCCGTCGGTTTGCTGGGTGATCGAGACGCAATGAATCTCGCCATCGAGAATTTGCAATACCGTGATGTCGGTCAACGGGCAAATGTCATCGAAGCATTGGAATCCATCAGCGCAAAATATCGGGATGTGATCCAACCATTAATGAAATTGTGGGAGGATGAAAGTGCAGGGGCAGGCGAAACAAACTGGGAGCGCTTATTGAACGACCCCGATGAATGGATTCGAGATTGTGCGGGATACGCCGCGCATCAACTTGGAGTACAGACCATGGAAAATCTTGCAACGCTATCTTTGATGGATAGAATTCTGTTTTTCAAACGTGTGCCTTTGTTTGCAAATCTCTCGCCTATGGATCTCAAACAAGTGGCAACACTCGCTGACGAAGAAGTGTTTAACGACGGCGAAGAGCTATGCCGCGAAGGCGAGGTGGGCGACGTGATGTTCATCATCGTCAGCGGCGAGGTGAAGGTATGCTCACTCAAAGACGGTGTTGAAATAGAAATTGCCCGCCGCAACGCTGGCGACTACGTTGGCGAAATGTCCATCATTGGACGTGAACCGCGCATGGCTTCGCTCGTTGCAGTTGGCGATGTGCGCACACTGTGCATTGACCAGAAAAGTTTTGAAGGACTCATTCGTGAACGCCCGGATGTCAGCCTAGCGGTCTTGCAAGCGTTGAGCAAACGCTTGAAGGAAGCGTCACTCAAGAAATGATTTCGCGCTGAGCGGAACGAGCCGACAGGCGAGTGCAGACGAAGCGCAGGTTATCTGGCAACCCTGCGCTTCGTCTGTGTTCGACCCGACAAGCACGGGCCTCACTCCGCTCAGGGCGAATGCCTACTATAAAGGAACCTATGAAACACTATCGTCTTTTATCTTTTGTCCTCACAGTTTGTCTTTTACTCTCTGCCTGCGGAGAACTCACCCCAACCCTGACACCCGATGTTGATATTACTGAAACCGCCTCACCAAGCGGCGACCTTACTCCCATCGAACTCGAAGCGGGTTATGGCGTCAAAGGCACTTGGTTCGAGTTGTATTTTACGAATCCAGACAGTCCGCTTTCCCCGCAAGGCACTGGCGGCATCGATGGTCCACTAGTGGACGCGATCGATAATGCCAAGTTAAGCGTTGATGTTGCCGCCTACAGCTTGAGTCTCAACAGCGTGCGCTTTGCATTGATCAACGCGCATGACCGCGGTGTGACCGTCCGCATGGTGATGGAATCAACCAATATGGATCGCTCTGACCCACAGGCTTTGATTGAAGCTGGCATTCCCATCGTGGGCGATGAACAACAAGGCTTGATGCACGATAAATTCGTGGTAATCGATAAATCTGAAGTATGGCTCGGTTCCATGAATTTCACCGATTCGGGAACGTACGACGATAACAATCACATCATGCGAATCCATTCCATAAAAATTGCAGAGAATTACACGACCGAATTCGAAGAAATGTTCAACGAAAATCTTTTCGGTGAAAACGTCCGTGCTGCCACACCGCACCCCGAATTGACAATTGACAAAGTTGACGTAAAAAATTATTTCTCCCCCGATGATGGCGTGCTGAGCGCACTTGCGCCAGTAGTGGATAGTGCGCAAGAAAGCATATACTTCCTAGCCTTTTCGTTCACATCCAACGAACTTGGTGATATCGTCCGCGCAAAAGATGCGGCGGGACTCACTGTTAGAGGCGTGATGGAGGATGAGCAGGTCAAATCGAATCAAGGCACTGAATATGACCCATTCCTGCAAGCCGGGCTTGATGTCCGCGTGGATGGCAACGCCGGGCAAATGCACCACAAGGTTTTTATCATCGACGAGAAGATCGTTGTGCTTGGTTCTTACAACTTCTCGCAAAGTGCCGAAACCCGCAACGATGAGAATGTGCTGATCATCTACAACGCAGCCATTGCCCAACTATTCATACAGGAGTTTCAGCGCGTCTGGAGTCTCACGCGTGCCAACTAATTTGAAACTGCTCACTGTCTTCGCCCACCCTGACGATGAATCCATGGGGATGGGTGGTACGCTCGCCAAATACGCTGCCGAAGGAGTGGAGACTCACCTCGTCTGCGCTTCACGCGGAGAACGAGGCTGGTTCGGTTCCGAGGAAACAAATCCAGGCTTCGAGCGACTCGGGCAAATCCGCACGCAAGAGTTGGAGAACTGTGTCAAAGAACTGGACATGCGCGGACTCTACTTCCTTGATTACAGCGACGGCGATGTGGATCAAGCGGACCACGCGGAAGCCATTGGCAAGATCGTCACATACATCCGCCGCATCCAACCGCAAGTAGTGGTGACGTTTCCACCAGACGGCAACTACGGTCACCCCGATCACATCGCCATCGGACAATTCACCAACGCCGCCATTCTATGCGCCGCGGATGCAAATTATCAAGATCCGGAAAATCTTCCAACGCATTGCGTTTTAAAACTCTACTATATGGTGGATGGCGAGAACTTCATCAACCTCGTTGAGCCTTTCATGGGCGAAATGGATTTCCCGATCGTGGATGGTCAACAACGCGGTCAAATAACATGGAAGAATTGGATGATCACCACGCGTATTGAGATGGCAGAGCATTGTCAGACTGCGTTGCGTGCGATCCGTTGTCATCAGAGTCAGCTGCCATCGCTGGGTGCTCTCGCCCATATGCACGATGACGCCATAACCGCCGTTCTTGCCATGCAAGGCACTTTTTATCGGGCATTTAGTTTGATTAATGGGGGAAGGGAGGTAGAATCAGATCTGTTTACCGGTATTCGCTAAAAAGGAGTTGGCATGAACAGTCCTTTAAAGTTATTGGCGATCTTTCCGCATCCTGATGATGAAACGTTGGGGCTTGGCTCCACACTGGCACGTTATTCAGCTGAAGGCATTGAGACACATCTGGTCTGCGCAACACGCGGGGAGATGGGTTGGTACGATAGTGAAGGACCAAACCCCGGTTTCGAAGGAGTCGGTCTGATCCGCACGGAGGAATTGAATGGGGCGGCTCAACATCTTGGCCTGCATACTGTCAATTTTCTTGATTACATCGATAGCTATGTGGATAAGGCAAATCCGGCTGAGATCATTGGAAAGCTTGTCACCCACATTCGCCAGATCAAGCCACAAGTCGTCGTCACATTTGCGCCGGATGGCAACTACGGTCACCCTGACCACATCGCGCTTTCGCAATTTACGAACGGCGCGCTGGTCTGTGCGGTTGACAAAAGCTTTGTGAATATACACGCTCCGCATCGTGTTTCAAAGTTCTACTACATGGTGGATTCACTGGAAACTGTGCAGGCGGCGAATGAAGCCTTTGGCGGCATCAACATGGAAGTGGATGGTGTAACCCGCCATCATCAAGGCTGGGAATCCTGGCAGATCACCACAGTGCTTGATAATACAAAATATATGGTCCAGGTACAACGGGCAATTCAATGTCATAGATCCCAATTGCCGGGTTATGGTCCAGTTGGTGAATGGTCGGTGGATGAATTATCGAAAGTATTTGGGGTCGGACATTTTTACCGCACATTTAGCCTTGTCAACGGCGGACGCAAATTGGAGACCGATCTTTTCACGGGGTTAAGGTAAAGTAAATACAGTGGCTACAGATAAGCGATGACTTGCCTTATTCAGGCAGGGTCTGCATGCGCTCAACTTCCATATGAGCACCGAGGGTGACAAAAATATCCCGCGCTTCCTGCCACATTTTTATACCCTGTTCCTGATCCCCATGGCCAAACTTATAGCGTGCCCATTCCCGCAATGTACGAGCACGCTCCGCGTCGATTTCAGCATCCGTTAATATTTGCGTACTTTTGCTGAAACAGAGTTCAGCATCATAATCATTTTCTTGATGTGTCTCCCAATCTGAAAAACGCACGGCATTGTTCATTCTATCGCTAATCACACCAAGCGTTCGCCATGCAATTCCAATATATTCAGGTGTTTTATCCTCCTCCGCAAGAACAAGCGCTTGACGTGCCGAATAAAACGCCTCGGTATACCTTTCCAATCCGGTCAATGCTTCCGCGCGGTAATTGAACGCAAGCGGCATCACCCACGAACCAGTGATGCCAGCCAGCGAGATTGCCTGGCGCAGATCTATTTCGGCAGCTTCGAATTTCTTCAACGCAACTTGCGCGCTACCTCGATTCGCAAGATATAAAATCTCGCCATCACGGTATCCTATCTCTCGCGAAATAGTAAGCGCACTATCATAGCGTTGGAAGGCGGTCTCATAATCGCCGCGTGCCTCTGCAATCACGCCAAGATTGCTCGACAAATTCATACCCATCTGACGATTTCCAAGTTCCTGAAAGATTTTCAGCGCATTCTCCCAGTATTCTTCTGCTTGATCGAACCTGCCGGACGTATAGTGCACCCCGCCGAGCAGATTCATGGATGAAGCCATATCATTCCTACTATTCAGTTCCGTGAAGATAGCGAGGGCCTGTTCATCAAGGGGCAACGCGGCTTGGGTTTCGCCAAGCCGCCATCGAGCCTGTCCCTCCATCAGTAGGGCCCGGGCAAGTAAAGCCTTATCATCGGCACTACGTGCCAGTACTTGTGCTCGCATAGCATTGTCAAGTGATGAAAGGTGATCTCCCTGATACGTCTGTGAAATCCCCATGCCCTGTAAGGCACGGGCTTGAGCAATTACATCTTCGTTTTCCTCCGCGTATTTCAACATCATCTTGAAATTTTCGGTCGCGTCGCCATAACGCGCCTGCGAATTCAACACTTCACCCAAGCGATAATACACTTCCAATTTCTGGTCGAACTGTTCTGATCCTCCATATTCATTGAAGAACTTGAGAGCTTTCTGGTAATAGTTGATTGCGGTATCAGATGAATACGTATTTTGCGCCTGTCTGCCAGCCCGCGCACACCACTCTGCGGCCTTGAGCCATTCACCCGCGTGCTCGTAATGTTCTCCCACGCGCCCCGCATATTCGTTGACGCGTTCACCACCGACCTCCACCAGACCTTCCGCGGCTTGTGCGTGATATACAGGCCGGAGCCTTAGCAAAACGCTTTCATACGTCACATCATGCAGGATCTGGTTTTTGAAAATGAATTCCAACGCCTCTCGCGAGGCAGATTCTTCATAATGATAGATCAATTCTTTGGTGCGTAACATACCCAATTTTTCAGTAATGGACATATCCGATTCTGACAATTGAAATTCAGGACTCCGCATATGTTCGATGATGTCGGTCCAGAAGACCCGTCCGACGACGGATGCCTGTTGCAATGTTTCACGCGCATCTGGTCGGAGGCTGTCCAAACGTGCTTGTAGAAGACCTGTTAACGTTGTCGGGATTTTGAGATCGGAAAGCCGATCCAACTCCACCGACCATTGTTCAGTGCCTCGGACAATGACTCCGCCCTCAATCAATACCTTGATCAATTCCTCCACGTAGAACGGGCTGCCCTCTGCTTTTTGAACAATCAGATCGATGAGGGCTTCGGGAATCTTCGGTACCTTTTGCAGGATTTCAGCGATGAGTCCGCGGGTATCCGTTTGAGATAACGGAAGCAGGCTCAGGCTTAGAGACTGAACCACGCCTGTTCCCCAATCCGGTCGTTGTTCGAAAAGGGTTGAACGCGTCAATGCAACGATCAACATGGGCAATTCAGGCTGCTCATTCATGACGGCTTGGAAGAAATCCAGGGACTCTGTATCTGCCCAGTGAATATCCTCCAAAAAGATGGCCGCTGTTTTTCGCCTGGCTAAATCGGCAAAGAATTGCGCGCCATAATGGAAGGCAAGATTGCGAACTTGTCTTGCATCACCTAAAATGCCTTTCAGATGCCGACTAGTGGAATAATCGAGGCCAATCAAGTGACCGATGAAATGGGCATATCGAGTTGCGTTTTCGGGATTACCTGTGAATTCTCGAATTCCACGCTCAAGTTTATGGCGGGCGGTTGCAGCACGATCGTTCTCCTGAATCTCAAACGCGGAGGAAAGAATGCCGCGCAAAAGGGAATAAGGAATCTGCGTAGTTTCTTGTGCAGCACGGCCCTTGAACAGCCGCACAGGTTGATCGAGCGAATCGATCCATTTGCCGAATTCAAAGAGCACGCGCGATTTGCCAACTCCGGCTTCGGCAATCAGTGTGATTAGGTGTGTGCTATGTTGGGAAACCGTTTTATCGAATGCGATTTTCATTTGCGCGATTTCTGCATCGCGGCCGATTGTGCGCGTTTCGACGCCTTCCAACCCACGGGTTGTATCGCGGAAAGAACGAGGTTTTACGCCGTTGACCGTATAAACGTGAATCGGTTCACTCTTGCCTTTAACCTTGATTGGCTCGAGTGCAGTCACTTCGAAGATACCTCTAACAAGCTGGTGTGTATCGTATGAAATTAGAATTCCGCCATTCGGCGCGTTAGCTTCCAGGCGTTGGGCAAGATTGACAGTATCACCAATTGCCGTATATTCACCAACTGTGCCGACTGTTCCGAGCAGGGCAGGTCCGGTGTTGATGCCGATCCGTAACTGAATGTTTTGGATTTGGGTTTTGTAGTCAGGCAGGATTTCGCCCTGTTCCCTCTTCCAATCCTGAATCTCAGACTCAATCTGCAGCGCCGAGCGAATGGCGCGTTCGGCGTCATCTTCATGGGCAGTCGGTATACCATATAATGCCATGACAACATCGACGATGTGTTTATCAATCCGTCCACCCTGATCTTGAATTGCCCTGTCCACACGCGACCAGAGAGAATCGATGACATGATTGACGGTGTCATGATCCATGTTTTCGAACATGGCGGTGAACCCAGAAACATCAGCAAACAGGACCGTAACCAATTTGCGCTGTTGGGGTACGCGTTCGGTGCGCCGTTGTCTGCCTGCATTCAATTCTGCCAGTCTTTCGCGCATAGATATCAGAGCAGCATTCACAACCTCGTCCCCAAGCCTGGAGCGTTCAGACTCAAGCGCATTAATTGCCTGCTCAAAACGTTTTTGACGATTAATAGTATGGGGCTCAACACCTTCAAGCATACCGACAATATCTCTGGATGGACGCGGGTTTGTCCCATTGACTGTATACACCTGGATGGGTTCATCCCTGCCTTTTATCGTGATCGGGTCCAACGTAGTGAAATCGAAGAGTCCTTGGACACGTTGATACACATCGTGCGAGATCAGAATTCCACCGCGTGGCGCGGCGGACTCCAGTCGGTTGGCAATGTTTACAGTGGCGCCAATGGCAGTGTATTCACCAACCGTTCCTACGGTTCCCAACAAGGCAGGACCGATGTTGATACCGATACGCAACTGAATGTTCTGGATTTGGGTTCGGTAATTTGTCAATTGTTCGGATAATTCCCGCTTCCATTCCAAAATTTCGGATTGGATCTGCAATGCCGAACGGATGGCGTGTTCAGGGTCGTCCTCATGGGCAGTAGGCGTGCCATAGAACGCCATGATTGCGTCGCCAATATGTTTGTCGATGCGCCCGCCGTGATCGTGAATTGCTTTGTCAACGCGAGTCCAAAGGGAGTTGATTACGTCGTTGACAATTTCATGATCCATTGTTTCAGACATGGCAGTAAAACCAGACACATCCGCAAAAAGGACGGTGACCAGTTTGCGCTGTTGGAGCACACGCAAAGTCGGCGTACTGGTACCCAGTCCGGCCAGTTTCTCGCGCACAGAGTCCAGCGCAACATTCACAACCTCATCTCCCAGCAAAGGTCGGTTTGCCTCAAGTGCGGCAATTGCCTGGTCGAAGAGATTGCGCTCGCTTGCATTGAGAGATATGTTATGGTTATCCATACAAACTTATTAACTCACCTTACTTAAAATCCAGATGGCCGAGTCATCCGCATAGACAAACTATCTGATGGAAACAGAGTATCCTAATGATACTGAGACGTTCATCTTTACGTACGTAACACAAGTTTTAATTATGAAATCGCAATATTATAAAATGAACCTTAATTGTAACCTTTTAGTTATGTAGCAGTCGTGTAACCTGAGTACAATATAACTGATTATCCATCATTTTTTCCATATCTGCAACAGGTTGTAGCCTGTTTTAGGTAAACAAAGGAGGCGAATATATACAAAGCGAGTCAAATATATAGCATTTGTCAGCAAACCATTCGATTAATTCAGAGTTATAAGAGGAGACACATATGCACAAGAGACTAAATTCGATTTTTTTTGCGCTACTCATTGCAGTCCTCGTAGTCATGCCAGTTTACGCAGGTGCTGTCAGTGGTAATATCGGCCTTGGCTCGATCACGTTTACTGGATGGGCTGCCGGATTTAGCAGGGATGCGGTGACCGTCACACTTTCCGCCAAGGGCATTCCTGTGATCAGTTGCTACAACCCAGGAAAAGAGCTTTGGGTTTCTGGACAAAACCCAGTCCCTGTGACAGGGGAAACCTCTGCCACTTACTCCCCAACATTTGATGAAAATGGCAAATTCGATATCAATCTGGAGGCTCAGCCAAATATACTGAATTTCACCCCGAAGCAGTTGGGATGCCCCAATAACAATTGGAAAGTGAGGGTCGATTTCGTATACTGGACTTACGCTAAACTCACGGTCACCGAGAATTCTACGGGCGATGTGGTCTGGCAGAAGGAGTCCAGTTGCACAACGACGCGAAATCCAGATGAAATCTCGTGCCCAGCGTTCGAATAGCGCGAGCCGATTTATAATTCAACGATCTAATAAAACTGGGTTCCTGGCGGAACCCAGTTTTATTATTCCATGTTCTTTTTCA
>Ga0137334_1000110_pt1 | contig 12567 bp, 23 predicted proteins | sample EasRivERMLT262_2_FD_104776 | JGI IMG/M metagenome (GOLD analysis project Ga0137334, IMG submission 104776) | Soil microbial communities from meander-bound floodplain in the East River, Colorado, USA - East River MetaG ERMLT262_2 | ecosystem: Environmental > Terrestrial > Soil > Floodplain ...
CAGCAAAGGTGAAGCTGGTGTTTGGATAAACGTAGACCGTTCTTGGCTCTCGCACGCCAACTCGCGCCGAGCATAGCCGCATGTCCCCCCGCATTGTTTTCTGGTTCACGTTCATAGCCACGCTGGCCTTTAGCGCGTTTGTGTGCGTGTTGTTCCTTGCAGCCTCACCTGCTCGCGCTGAATTCCGGTTCGAGGCCAATACCGGAGTTGCCAAGCACGACAAACGCAAGGACGGGCTGTGGTATCAGTCCGAATACCCGAACGAGCATCACCTGGCCGATGCCGCGTATCAGCTTGGTGCGAGTTGGTTCACAACCGGGGGGCCGACCCGCTACGGCATCCGTGCGGCTTACGTTCACCTGGGGCGCATCAGCAGTAACTCACTCGCCATCGTCAACGAGTATGACCGTGGACACAATATGCCGTGTGTGGCGGCAACGCTAAACGGTGACTGCTTCGCGCGCTACCAGCAAGTAACAGAAAATCGGGGCTGGTCATTCGGGCCAGTAATTGAGCACGACGCCGGCCCGGTAGTGCTATCCGCCGAGATTGGGCCTTTCTTCGGGAAGCAAACAGTAATCGCCCACGTTGAGCACATCACGGCGTCCGAGCAGGGCGCTGTCGACGTCACGAACCAATGGACGTTTACCAACTGGTTCGCCGGGGCGGGGATCCGATACGAATACCTGACGCTCAACACCCGTTGGTATCAGAACCTCGCCGCTGGCGGGGGTTGGATGGGGCCACGGCACGCCTACACCGTACTGGCGGGTCTTTCAATCCCGTTTTGAGAAGGAGGATTAGATGAACACGAAGCACACGAAAGGGCCGTGGATCGTAAGTAGCCGCTATGTTCCGGTCACACTAAACAACAATCCCGATCAAAGACCGCAATTCGATAGCGTGGAAGTAAAGGGCCGCGACAGCGGCGGCGGGATTGCTCTAGTTCACCGGAAACCGGGACACGGGAATCCAAACGCCCGCCTGATCGCAGCCGCGCCTGACTTGCTGGCGGCGCTGGAAAAAATCGTCGCACAGATTGATCCAAAAGACACGAAGGAAATCGGGCTGGGAAACTACTTGAACGCCCGCGCCGCACTCGCCAAGGCTATCGCATGAACCCCCGCCCCGGTTTCTGGATAGACCTATTCACCGCTTTCCTAGCGGGTGCGTTCCTGTGTTCACTGATGTTTCAGAAGGCTGAGGCTGCGGAACTGCTTATCCACGGCCCGTCCTTCCATTTCGACCGGGACGCCGATTACAGCAACCGGAATTACGGCCTGGGGTATGCGTTCGACAACAACGTGGTCATCGGTGCTTACCAGAACTCCATCAACCGCACCAGCGTTTACGCCGGCTACCTGGTGAACCTGAATCAACACGTCGGCATCCTTGCCGGTGTTGTTACGGGTTATGAAGAAAGGCCAGTCCAGCCCGCCGTGTTGCTCGTCCTGACCGCTCCGATTACTCAGAACTGGAACGCACACCTGAACGTTGCTCCGGTGAAGGGCGGGTTCATCAATCTGTCTATTGGGTATCAGTGGAGGACGACGTGAGATACGTTACGAAGCGTTTAACTGATACCGGCAATCTTGAGCAGTTGCTCAACGATTTTAGCTTAGCAAACCCCGGTTCCAGATTGATTTCACTGGTGTGCACCTACAAAGACTTATCCGGCTCAATCTATTTGAGCGTGTGGGGAATGCAATCTGAAGGAGTGAAAGCATGAAAGCACCCGATGGCGGATTCTGCAATCTCGTCGGCTGGGTGGCGACGGTGGGCGAGAAGATGGCGGGCGATGAATCGGAAGGATCCGAAGCCGAGGCCGATTACCTCTTTTCCGTTGAAGTCCTCGACGCCGCTCTCGCTGCTGTCGATCTGCCATACGGGGAGCCGAGCTGCAAGCAGAAGCGCGTCGAAGCACTGGCGAAGTTGAACGAACTGGTGAAAGAGATCAGACCATGAGCACAAAAGCCTATCTCGGCGACAGCGTTTACGTTGACGTTGATAACGGGATGCTGAAACTCACCACGGACAACGGTTACGGTCCGAGCAATACGATCTACCTGGAGCCCGAAGTCTACGAGGCGCTAACGCGGTATGTGCAACGAATCAAACAGGAGGTAACGACATGACGACTGCAACAGAATATGCGGCAGGCTTGCGGCAACTGGCAGACTGGATTGAGGCTCACCCCGAACAGCCGAGGCCAGATGCTGAACTGAGCGTCTATGCCCTCAATACCAAACAAGAGGCTGCTGCGTGCCTCCGTGCGCTCACTCCCTGCAAGAAGGAATACAGGGATGAACTGTTCCAATTATCCCGCATGTTCGGCCCGCTCAATCTTAAATTCATCTTCTACCGTAATGCCGTCTGCACGCGCAAGGTAGTCGGGACGAAGGAGGTCGGGGTTGAAGTCATCCCATCACGGGTAATCCCTGAACAAATCATTCCCGCTCACACGGAAGAAATCGTGGAGTGGGAATGTGGTGAATCGTTGCTTGCGATTAAAGAAGCGGAGGCCGCATGAATACCGTTTTGCAGCCCATCGAGCCCCGCCTGACTGACGCGCACCGGGAATTCCTGAACGACCCCGGCAAGGCTCCGATGCTGTGCAAGGACTTCGTACTGTATTTCATACGAACGTTCAACCTCGATCCGCACGTAGCCGGGCGGCTCCTTGGCCAGTGGGTGAGAGAGTTGTGACGCGCGCCGTCCTTATCCTGCTGCTCGCCATCACGCCCGCCTCTGCTGCTGTCATCACGAACGCGCGCGGCTGCATCGAGTATTCGGTATGGATGGAGCGGACTTACTTCACCTGGTGCCCGCCCGTTTCGCGTAGATATTAAGGAGAAATGATGATTCTTGGAAAATTGATTTGCTGGGCCACCCGCAAGCACAAGCGGGGGAAGCAAGTTGCGCTGACGGATTGGGAGCGGAACGAATACGGAAAACTCGGGCAGATTGTGTATCGCTGCCCCCGCTGCGGTGCGCAATGGACTCGCAAGGTAAAGGCGAAGCCATGAACGGCGCTGATTTTCGCCAGCAACAAGAGGCCGAGGAGGAGCGTATGGCCCACAACCTCGCAGCCCTGGAACGCATTGCCCGCGCCGGATTACCCGAAGTAGCTGAGGAATTGGCTGCTGAGTTGGGGCTGAAGGATCAATACAACCACTGTGAAAAAGGAGAAACACCATGCGCGTAGGCGAGATGATAGAGTCAAAATTTCTCAAGAAGGAAGATGTCGGTGGCGAACGGGGAATGCTCGTTACCATTGCCGGCGTGAAACAGGCAAACGTTGCCATGCAAGGAGCTGACCCGGAAATGAAGTGGACACTGACTTTCCAGGAACTGGACAAACCGATGGTGTTGAACTCAACCAACATCCATATGTGCGCCAAGGCTTGCGGGTCAGAGGAAACCGACGACTGGGCGGGCAAGAAACTCGTCCTCTACGAAGACCCCAACGTGTCCTTCGGCGGCAAGCTGGTAGGCGGTATTCGTGTTCGCGCTCCCCGGACTCAAGCTGCCCCGGTCGTGCCCCAGCGCAAGACCCCGATGCAGCAACTTCAAGACATGGACGACGACATTCCGCTGTAAGCCATGCCCACTCAACCCTATCTCTTGAAAGACGGCACACGAGTACCGGGCGTGACCACCATCCTTGGACGGTTCAAGGAGGCTGGTGGGCTCATGCACTGGGCTTGGGACTGCGGGATGAAGGGGTTGGACTACCGGAAGGTCAGGGACGCCGCAGCAGACGCCGGGACGCTTGCTCATGCAGCGGTTGATGACTGGATACATCAGAAGCCAGTCACCTTCGCCGGCGATACGGAGGTCTGCAAGAAAGCACAGACCGCGTTTAATGCCTTTCTGGAATGGGCAAACCAAACCCAGCTCGTCGTGACCCATACCGAAATGCCGCTAGTGTCAGAACGTTACAGGTTCGGCGGGACGTTCGACGCCATTCTCGTTAAGGGTAAACGCTCGATGGGAGATTGGAAATCCTCAAATGCAATCTATGCTGAATACCTGGCCCAAGTAGCAGCCTACGGAATTCTGTGGGAGGAAAACTTTCCCACTGAACCGATTGACGGCGGGTATCACCTGCTCCGATTTGATAAAACATTCGGAGATTTTCATCAGCACTGGTGGGGCGAACTCGAAGCAGGAAAGCGGTATTTCCTGAATCTCAGGGCAGCTTACGCAGACGCCGCGGAATTGAAACAGAGGGCGAAGTGAGCGAACTGGTAATCAAGGACGAGGTAACCCGCGAACGAGCGGTAAAAATACTGCTCGGGCTGTCGGTTGATCGTCCGTGGGCGATGACGGTAGAACCGTGGTACTCGAAGCGGTCGAATGCTCAGAATGCCCGTTTGTGGCTCCTCCACACGAAAGCCTCTGAGGTTACTGGATACGCGCCAACTGAAATGCACGAACTGATGCTTTGTAGATACTTTGGTTTTCAAGACGTTGAATTCGGCGGCGTCAAAAGACAGGTTCCGCTCAAGCGTTCGAGTCAGAGAGATAAGAAAGAGTTTTCCGCATTCATGGAATCTGTTGAAAGTTTTTACATCAGCGAGTTGGGAATTTTTCTAGACTGAGGATGAACATGAGCAAGCTTGACCGTAAGGTGCTGCGTGTGTATCGGGCGGCGATGGGCTATTACCATTACTGGAATAGGACGTTTGCTGTTAAGCCCGCTGCGAGGAATGGCCAATTTCCAGTGGAGATTGTTCTATACAACGCCTGCGCCGCTGCCAAGAAAGGGAAACGCAAATGAGAACCCCTGCCCAGCGCCGTAACCTAGCTGGCTCGCGGCGAACATAACTGATCTGCTTTGTGCGGAGGAGTGAACGATGGCTGACATGATTGACAAAGAACTCGCGCTGATGCTTGAACGAATGTTGCTAACTGTTCAGGATGGAACCGGGACGGTTGGTGGAGTGACGGCACTTATATACAACGAGATGTCCCGGCGCATGGCCCTCCGCAGCCTCGACGCGGGGGCGGTGAGGGAGGCGACGATTCAGGAGTGCGCGAGGGTGTGTGTGAGGGAAGCGAATAAGTATTCGGTCGGCGGACACGAGAGCGCCGCTTGTCGTGGTGCTCTGGCTTACGCAGAACAGTCCATCCTCGACCTCGGACAGATCAACGCAGCGACGCAGATTGAAGGCACGCAAGAGCAGACGCATGGCGCGGACGTTCCCGCCGTCGAAAGACGACCAAGCTCTGGCCGACCTGCTGCTGTCGCTGCACCAGATGTGTGGGAGTTGGTTGATAGGCCAGACGTTCTGCTCGGCGAAACACTAGCTGAATATGTGCTCAGGCATTTCACTGAGTGCTGCGGCGCGTGGTCGGACGTAAAGAACAAAGACGGCACGTTAGATGAAGCGAAATGCCAATACGCATCTGCGATAGAAAAGCGGGTGCGGGGCGGGATAAAAGAACTCGCCGCCCTGCTCGCCCAGCCTACCGAAAAGGAAAAGCCATGAGTGCTATATACATTATCGAAGGAATTCCGCATTGCGTTTGTGACTGTGACCAGATGAGCGAGTTTTGCCCAAAAGGATATAAGCGCCGGTTAGAAACCTGCGGGTTCGGGCGCTGTTTAGTGCCAGCACTCAATGTTGTCGCCACTGTGCTCGCCCAACCTGCTGGGGTGAACGTCGCTCATGTTTTGAATCCAGACGGCTCTATAGTCCCGCAGCCTGCCGCAGCCGAGGCTCGGGCGCGGGTGCCAAAATCTGGCTGCGTGGCGCTGACTGCCGAAATGGTCGAAGCCGGTCGCAAAGTTCTGGAGCAACAAGACCCTATACGAGTAAGTCATGCTCGTGTGATTTGGCTTTGGAATGACATGCACGCTGCCGCCATCGATCGCGGCGGACAGGGGGGGGATAAATGAGCGAGCGCACTCATTTAATAGATCGCCAATTAGCCGAAGCACGAGAAAGAAACGCAAGGCGTCTCATGAAAACAGACGAATATAAAGCGGGCGCAGAAGCGTTCCGAGCCGGTGTTTCTGCGGCTAATTGTCCTTACTGTTTTGAAAAAACTGTGCATTACCCAAAAGACACGGAAGGCTTGGAGCGAAACTTCCGATACAAATTGAATCAATGGATGGCTGGATGGATTGAAGCAAAAAAAGAAAGAGGCAGCAAGCCATGACCCGCCGCTCGGCAGGCCGGAGAAAGGGGAAGGAGAGGTAGATGACCGTTCAGCAACTGATTGATGAACTCAAGTTATTCCCAGGATATCTCCCGGCGAAAGTGCTGGTTACATCGGTCTATGGTGCAAATGACGAAACGGGGCAATTCGTTGATGATCTGGAAATCCATCTAAACCCGGATGATGCAATCGAGGCAGAGCGCGTGAGCCATGAAGGATCACACGTTCTCATCACTAGCAAATGACCCGCCGCTCGGGGGATGAGGGATGACGCTTAACCTGACAGAAGCAGCCGCTTTCCTTCACCTTCACAAGAACACAGTGCAGGAACGGGCGAAGCGTGGAATAATACCGGGCGCTGCCAAACCGGGAAAGTGCTGGGTATTCCTGGAGGACGGTTTGCGCGAGTACCTATTATCCCTATCGCCATGCTCTACCGGGTTGGCAAGACGTGGTACATCGACCTCGGCTCGGCCCGTGGACGACTTAGGCGCAGTACTGGGACTTCCGACAAGAGGCAGGCGCAGGCATACCACGATCGCGTAAGGAATGAGTTATGGCGACAAGACAAGCTCGGAGAGGCACCAAGGGTAACGTGGGGCGAGGCGGTAGCAAAGTGGGTGGAGGAACGGAATCCGGGGTTGCCGGACAGATACCGGATCAGGTCATGTGGGCTGGACTCAAACATGATCTTGCCTCTATCGTCCCATACTGTTTCAACGGGTATCAATGCGGGTATGTCGCCCGCTTCGTGGAATCGCCTGATAACTATCGTCAAGGTCATCCACAAATTGAGCGGATTAGAAGCGCCATCGGTGTTGAGGAAATCCGTCCCAGCAGGACGAACGCGCTGGCTATCTCAACAGGAATGGAAACGCCTGCAAAAGAAGCTTCTCAAAGAAAGCCCGCTCCTCGAACAAGCCGCCCGCTTCACCCTCGCCACCGGGTTAAGGGAAAACAACGTCCTTGAGTTGACCTGGGACCAGGTGGATCTGAAACGCCGCACAGCCTTTCTGCACGCCGATCAGGTGAAGAACCGGGAAGCACTCGGCATACCGCTCAACGACGACGCACTGGCTGTCCTGGCAGAGCGTCAAGGGGTAAACAAGCGATGGGTATTCGGGAACCCGGACTATCCGTTAACCAAGGCTAGTAATAAGGCGTGGTACGAAGCTTTGAGAAATGCCAAGCTGGTAGGATTCAGATGGCACGATTTAAGGCATTCTTGGGCGAGCTGGGCAGTCATGTCCGGGGTTAGGCTGGAGGAACTCCAGAGGCTAGGCGGCTGGAAAACCTACTCGATGGTGACACGGTACGCCCACCTGTCCACAGAACACCTGGCCGAAGCTTCAGCCAAGATCAAACCCATCAGCCGAAAATAGTCCCTATGGCGTATCTGTGACGTGTTAGGACGTTCCGGGGCAGCCCTTCCCCTGTGTGGGCCGTAACAGGCTGTAATAGGCCCAGGCGAGGCATTTCCGTGTGAAGGCAGTGCTCTACCGCTGAGCTAACCACCCGTATATTCAATTACTTACAACGGTTTCTAGGGCTACAGAAGGTACGAGTACCTGTGGCGTAATTCTGCCAGATGCCAGTGGAAACAGGCGTATTATCCCACGATAAGGAGCAGAGAATGATTAAACGCGCGAAAGAGTTACTCAGACTGGCAGCAGACGGGACTCACGTATCCAGCAAGGAGTGGGTGCCGGTGGTGGAGGCGTTGGTGAACGAACTAGAGTCCGACGGGGATTATACGGAAGAACATCGGGAAATATCCCGCCAGAGTCAGAAATGGTTTTATGAAAGCGCCCCTTCAGTCGTCATCGCTGAATCCCCTGAGCCCAAGCCTTAGCTATATCCAGCTCTACGGTTCGCGCTGCGCCCCCACGATAACCCAACCCTGCTAGAATTGCATCGGTTGCTGCGGCGTGGAAAGCAGACACGCCATTTTGCAAGTAGTGCTCGTAGCTCAGAAAGAGTGTCGGCGCGTGCAGGTGGGTTCGCTCACTGTTAGCTGCTTGATAAACGAAGGTCGCGGGGCTGAAATTCTCCGCCGAGCGAGAAAGCAGATGCCAAAGGCCACGGAGCCGGAGTAGCGCCCGGCCAGCAACCTTCTAACTACCTCGGTGCCTTCGCCGTGAGATAGCCTGCCAAAGCCCCGGTTATCATCGTGACGTTAGCCTCCTGTCCGCTCAAGTCTATGCCGTACTTCGACTTGACGAGGCCGAGGAAGATTGAAGCCACTGCACTTGCTACCAGGCTTACCGATACCGGCGCGTGATTGGTCGTCTGAAACAGTTTCGGAACTTCCATAAGTAACCTCCGTTGGTTGAAGTTGAACTACCGTCCTTTTCCCAGAGACTGACAAAACTCGATCTCCCGTGATTGTTTCTTCTGATCTGTCGTAAGCCGATTGAGACAATTAGCCTCGCGTTGCGCATCGAGTTGCTCTTTCAACACCTTAGTCTGTTCTCTAATAGCAACAGTCAAATCCTTCGTCTTTTCTCCCGCTACCGAGTCATGCGTGTACAACCCGACAGCGACGATGGCCATGAAAAGCGTCTGCATCAGGACAAAGAAATTCTCGCCCCATACCCTGACTTTTTTATCACCTACCTGCGCTTCGATTCCTGAAGATGGCTCTGTCATCCTGTCCCCTGATTCACTTTAAAAGACTGTGCTAGACTTACCCGATGGAATGGGCCTGGGCCGTAGCCCTCAAGCCGTTTGTCCTGTTTATCTTCTTCGTGGTACTTGTGCTGCCGCTGAAACTGCTGTTCCAGAAAATCATCCCCGAAGGAAAGATAAAGCGGTTTCTGTTCTGGCAGATCCCCAAGTAGCTCATTGCTGGGTATCCAGCAGACCGAGCGAGCCCGGTAGAGCAGCTCTCCTCAAAATCGCGTCAATCGCTGTGTAGTTGTTCGACAGGGCCGGGACTCCTGATAGCATCCCCCCGCCGCTGCCCATCGCGTTCTGGTAAGGCTTCGAGAGGATCGCTGAACGTGCGAGGGGACGAAGGAACGGAACGACCCCGGCAGAAGCCCCAGCCGGCCCCCCCAGCATCCCACCCGCCGCACTCATCATGGCGGCTGAAGTCCAATCCAGAGGACTGGTTCCCGGCAGGCTGCCCATCTTTTCCGGACTTTGAAACGCTTTCGGGAAAGCTCTTGCCAGTTCGGCAACGTCCCGAATGGGGCCGGTGAGGGGTTTCCCTTTGGCAAGTTGAGCCGCTAACTTCTGCCCGGATACATTACTGGTTGTTTCATTCAGCGCGGATTGAACGCTGTAGGTCTTGGCTATCGTGGTTCTGGCTTCCTTGAACGCTTCGAGCAACGGACTGCCAGTTGGCAAATTCCGTTCGATAACGCCTTCAAGAGCTGCGGCCGATTCCTTGAACGCCTTACCCAATCCCTTATCACCCTGTCTGTAGGCAACATCAGCCTTGTCCCGCAATACGCTGATGGCATCAACCGCGGCATCAGCGCCGAACTTTGGCTGTCTCAGGCTTGCTACAGTTTTTTCGACAACATCGCCCCCCAGTCCCGGAAAAGCCTTTGACGCCCCCGTGTACTTGCTGGCGATCTGGGTGAGTTCGGAGTTGTAAATATTGTCGGCATTCAGTGTGCCGACTTGCTTCACCGCTTCGTAAGCCCTGCCAGCGGCAGACCTGATCTGATTCAGGACTTGCGGAGTCACATCAACATTCGTTGTTAACCCCAGCGTTTGCTGCGCTGCCTTGTTGACTAAGGCTTGATTGCCGGCTGAAGCCTGCTGAGCCGTCGTGAGCTTTCCCGCAAAACCTTCCAACCCTCTGGAAACGACTCCAGAATTGGGAATCTGGGATGGCGGGATAGCAAAGCCTGCCTGTCTCGCCCGGTTGGCTAAATCTTGTACCGGGCTCGTTACGGCGGGTTTAACGGTGTTTGCGATCGTTCCTGCAACCGCTTGACCCCCTGCACCTAGACCCCCGCCGAGAAAGACGTTTGCCGCCGTTTCTCCGGTTGACGCGCTAGGTTGAATTGCGCCAACCCCGGAACCGATCAGCCCTGCCCCCAGTGTTGTATTGGCTCCCGGTATAAACGCAGTCGGAGCCAGCGCCGCAACATTGCCCGCAAAGCTACCCACAGCACCCGCCCCGGTATTCATCAGTGGTGCGTCTCTTTTTCTGGCTTCTGCCACATCTTCCCTTGAGACCATTCCCAGATTCTGTCCTACGCCTCGGACAAGATTAGGAACGGCACTTCCATAACCGGCGACGAACTTCTCCGGGCCAGACATGCCCGTAGTCGGATCTGCCATGCGCTGCATGTCTTTTGCGGTTTCGGCTTGTATCGCAGAACGTCTTTCCTCCTGCGCTTTCAGATCAGGCGGAAAGTAACTGCTGTAGTCAACCGCAGTAGTACTCGTCGGAAAATACTTGCTGTAATCAGCCATCGTTACCGTCCGAACATAGGTCTGGAATTGCCAAACTGGTTAAGGGCTTCGCGTATTTCATTACTTGATTTTCTATCCGCCTGCATCCGTGAGACGATTTGCGCTTCCTCGATCTTGCGTTCTTCCATCGTCATGAGAATTTTGATCAACTGACGGTTTCCGTCTTGAGTATTCCCCAGATTCGGCACTGACTTCATCAGGAATTCCCGGTCCTTGTCGGACATAGCTCCGGGCATGCCCCCTTCTCCGTCTTTAGTCCCTCTGATCTGAAGAGCGAGACGATTAAGAATTGCGTTTGTCGCTTGAGCCGGCCCTAGGTCTTTGGAAATCTGCCCTACATCTATACCGAACTGCTTCAAGTAAGCAGCGCCCCCTACCAGCATGGGATACAAGGGTCCGGAGGGCAGTTTTTCAAGGTTCGGGGCGAGAACCTGGAGCTGGGTTAGATTGGAACGCGCTGAGGCTCCGTTATCCAGTATTCGGCCTTCAAACTTTATTCCAGCCTCAGCCCTGCCTTTCCCGGTTTCAACAGCAGAAGCAGTGTCTGCCGGGGTCGGTCCTACGGCTGATCTGGAAGAGACTCCGGGTATTCCAGAAACCGTCCCACCTCCAACCCTCGGTAAACTCTGTGCCGCATAGGCCGGTCTTGGGGTAAAGACTTTCTCCCCATTCGGTCCTATGGTTTCAATCGGAGGCTGGTAAGGCGCTTCCGCTGCTGCTTTGGCTCTGGTAATCCCGCCTTCTATCCCCGCCCTGCTCTCACCGTAACCCGGAATCGGCTCTGCCCCACCTCCGGGAGTCTGTCTCAAGCCTTCCCCGAGCTTCGGACGCTCGTATATCGGCCCCGTTCCCGGAACGTAAACCGAACCGCCTTCTGCAACCGACATGGGTTTAGTAGATTCCTGAATCGCTCCCCCGACTTTCCCCATACCTGAATCACCGCTCAACATGAGCAATGCAGCCATCGGGTTAACCCCCATGAATCTCCCGCGAGGATTATTCCCCTGCATGTCATTGGCAGGGCCGACGTCTCCAGCCCCTTGAGCTTGTTGCGGACCGCCCATGAAATACTGTCCCAACTGTTGACGAAGCTTTGCGTTAGCATCCGCTTGTTCCAGTTGCTGCTGAAGCTGTCGGTACTTCAGAGGATTGGTTCTAGCCATATCCTCCAGTTGCATCATCATGCTGAGCTGCTGCAATTGATTTCCCTGTTTACGCTCTTGAGCCTGTTGAGCGAGTACAAAACCTTCAAGTCCGGGAGGGAGTGCCATAGGTTCACCTAGTAAGTGGTTCGGAATTGCTGGTTCTGCTGTCGCGTTCTCTCGGTAATTTCACGTAGGTACTGATCCATCGTGCTATTACCCCCGAAAGCTGTGCCGAGACCATAACCAATGGCTTGAAGTCCGCCACCAGCAGTCTGGGCACCTCCCAACTGAGCAGCGCCGGAAGTGTTCAACCCCAAACCTCCAAACTGCCCGAGCTGACCGCGGAAGTTTGACAACGCAGGGAGGTAACTTTGATTCCACACGTCCCCCAGGATCCCGGCTTGAGCGGAAGGATTTCCAGCGGGGTTTCCATGACTGGCCGAATAGCTTCTCGCTGAAATATCCGCCATGCGGTTGAAGGCGTCTCCATACCCCGGCTGTGAAGCGAGGTCGAAACCGGGTTGATAGGATTGAGTCAGGGTGTCTCGGTACGGAACCCCCAAAGCAAGATTCTGGTTTGCAACGTCCCGAAAAGCGTCTGCCTGCTGCCCCGCGCCGAGATAGCCCAGGATGGCCTGTAGACCGCCTGCCATGACGTTGTTAGGGATTTTGATGTCTGTACCGGGAATGGTGAAGCTGCCGGAACCGCCGCCACTTCCTCCACCGCCTGCCCCGGCAGCGCCTGCACCGGCTACTCCAGCAGCCCCAGCGCCCTCGGCTGTCCCAAAGCCCGCCCCGGTCATCCCAAGCCCGCTAGAGC
>Ga0137334_1000111_pt1 | contig 12564 bp, 7 predicted proteins | sample EasRivERMLT262_2_FD_104776 | JGI IMG/M metagenome (GOLD analysis project Ga0137334, IMG submission 104776) | Soil microbial communities from meander-bound floodplain in the East River, Colorado, USA - East River MetaG ERMLT262_2 | ecosystem: Environmental > Terrestrial > Soil > Floodplain ...
AAAACCATTAACAAAGCAAAGAGATTGAACAGTGTGCGTTTCATTTTCAACAAGCCTCCTTTATGGGTGTGAAAGAATGAAGGCGAATCACAATCGGGCTCAGAGCGGGAAGTGACCGCATTTGAATAAATTGTAGGGAAATTGGAGAAATATCAAATAAAAAACAAGGGAACAGATATAAATAATTTATAAATAATTCCCCCGAAAATTTGTGTCATCTATCCCTCAAAACGGTAACCGAGTCCATGCTCTGTAAATAGATGTCGCGGATTGAGCGCGTCTGTTTCGATCTTCTGTCGCAACCGCCCAATATACACGCGCAGATACTCCGCCTCATTGCCATATTCCATGCCCCAGACATTTTGCAGGATCGCGCGATGCGACAATACCTTGCCCGCATGTTTCAACAAATAAACCAGCAGATTGAATTCGGTTGGCGTTAGGTCCACTGGCGAATCTTTCACGGTAACCAGATGCCGCTCCATGTCCACGTGAATATCACCGCGCACCAAATGCTCCTCATTTGACGAAGGCTCCAGCCAGCGCGCACGCCGAAGCACAGCCTTGATGCGGCCCATCAACTCGCCGACACCAAACGGCTTGGTCAAATAATCATCCGCACCCATGTCAAATGCCTGCACTTTATCCGATTCCTCTCCCAAGGCTGTCAAAATAATAATTGGTGTGTTGGATGACTCGCGGATACGCCGCGTTGTTTCCAACCCGTCCAAATGCGGCATCATCAGATCGAGAATCACAAGGTCAACATTTTCATTTTTAAATATTGCCATTGCTTCCAAGCCGTTCGAAGCAGTGAGTACTTTGTAATGTCGCGCTTCCAAATTGCGCCTCACAAAATCACGCAGTGATTTCTCGTCATCCACTACCAGCACGACAGGGTCATTCATAACGGTTCGTCTCCCGCTTCATATAAATTCAACGGAATGGAAAATGCAATACATGCGCCTGCATTCGTTGATTCCACCCAGATCTCACCTTTATGCGCGCGCACAAGTCCCTGGCAGATCGCCAGCCCCAAGCCTGCGCCGCTTGTTACGCGTGCGAGACTGTCGTCCAAACGATAAAACCGTTCAAAGATGCGCTCACTTTTCTCAGGCGGGATCCCAGGACCGTCATCCATCACACGAAAAACGATTACGCCACCCTGCCTGTTGACTTTCACTTGAATAAAAGCTTGCTCGCCGCCATACTTGACCGAATTTTCGATCAAATTGCGGATGACTGTCTCCAATCGAGGCACATCCGCATATAGGGCTGGCAAGCCCGCTTCGCTCTGGACCTCGAACCTGTTCCCGCTTTCGAGACGCGCCTGCCTAGCCCCACGCGTGATGGTCTCCTCGATATTGCACTTCTCCAAAGACAATTTCAATGATCCAGCTTCGATCCGCGATAGATCCAATAAATTATTTACCAGGCTGGTCAACCGATCCGTCTCATTCGAAATGATGGATAAAAATTCCTTTTGCGATTTGCTATCCCATTCCACATCATCCGCCAGCAAGGTGGATGCATAGCCTTTGATCGCAGCTAGCGGTGTGCGCAATTCATGCGAGACCGTTGAAATAAGATTTGACTTCATGCGATCCAACTCGCGGTCAGCCGTAATATCATGCAAAATTACACCGCGGCCAATGGGCATGTCTTTGCCATCGGTTACATCAAAAGTCTCAAACCTGAGATTCAACGGGCGTCCGGCATATATCAATGCAATTTCTGATTTATGGTTTGAACTCTCCAGGATATTCCTGATCTCAGCTTCCTTGGATATATCTTCAATCGACTTGCTAAGGATGCGGCTGATCACACGTTCCACTTGTATATTTGCCATATCCTCATTTGCAAGTTCGGACAACTCAGCCACCCTTCGGTTAGCGTAAATAGTCACACCTTTCAAATCACTCAAGATCAATCCATCTTCCATGGATTGCACGAGTGCTTCCAGACGGCGTGTTTGCTCCTGTAAGCGTGTATCACTGCGTTCAAACAGGATCGCATTCTCTATCGCCATCGTGGCTTGATTCGCAAAGCTCGATAGCAACTGGATCTCGTTGGACGTAAATTCATGCGGTGTGGGGTGAAAGACAAGCAAACAAGTCGGCGGTGCATGTTGGGTGTTAAGTGGAACTGCCAACACTGCACGATAACCTTCTGCGCGCGAACGTGCTCTCTGCGATTTGTAGGATGGATCTGTTTCCGTATCGCTGACCTGGATCGGCTCACGCACACGTAGCGCACGCATGCTCACTGAACCAAACTCACCTGGCTGGATGGATAGTTGTTCAGTAAACCCCTGGGAAAGTCCACGACTGGCACGGATGCGAAAAACGCCGTGCTCGGCATCTAATGCAAGGATGGCGATCCGCTGTACGTTCAGCAAACGCCCCACGTGTTCAAGAATGCGATCCAGCACAACGCTCAGGTCAAGTGACGAAACGACAGCTGTACTTGTTTCCAGTAAAGTTGTCTGTTCCTGCATCCGCTCCTTGATGGAGTTTTCCATCCGCAAAATACTACGTATCAAATTCCCGATCTGGTCGCCGCGCCGCGACATTTTTTCGATCTGTATTCGCTGACTCTGTTCGATCTCTTGATTCATCCCAATCGCTTCGGAGATGGGTGCCAGTTTTTCAATGGGGTTGATCACGCGCCAGGAAAGGATCCCCCAAAATGCCAGTCCGATCAAAACGAAGGTTGCCATTGCTACCTGCGTGATGCGCTGCAGAATAATTCTGGTTGCGAATGCATTTGCCGTTGGGCGGCTGATGACCACGCCCCAATCTACACTGGGAATGGAGGCGTACGTATATAAGCGCTCCTCATCATTCAGATCAGTTTCTATGATCGAACCGCTGTTGCCTGTTGTTAACGCTTGAGTGTAAATATCAGGTAATATTTCCTGCGCGGGTCTCAATAAGAATGCGGGATCGGGGTGTGCGATGACCTGTCCGCTGGCATCAAGGATGAGCACCTCAAACCCCTCTTCCTGCTCATGTTCCGAAATTATCGCAGACAATGTGTTACTCAAGCTTTCCAACTTTATGTTCGTGCCAACCAACCCAAGAAACTTTCCGTCTGATGAACGAATGGGCATTACTGCTGTCGTAACAGCTTGATTTGTAGTAGGGGAAATGCGCCCCTCGGAAATCAATGGAACATTGGATGTCAACGCGTTCTGATAATAACTACGGAACGAAAAATCATCTCCCACTGTGGAGCTGGGACCGGTTGGGTAGTGATATAACATGATCCCATCGGCACCCAAACGATAAACTAGATTTACATCAGGTCGTGTACTTAATACGATCGAAAAAATCTCCCCCATGTTTTCTTCTTCTGCATTGATCACGCTGGCATAGGAAGAAAGCTCTTCCACGGTCTTCAGCGAATTACTAATCGCAATATCTGTTTCGAGAGCAATGGCGCGCGCCAACGCAATATCATTGGCTTCCACATCTCCTCGTATTCTTTCCCCCACCAGGCGGTCAAATACCAGCAGCGTTACCAGAAACGGGATAATCAAGAATAGGTAAAACGCCAGAAGTTGAAGCCCAAGATCGCGGTAGAAAGTCAACCATCTGCGCATGGATATTGCGGATAATTTTACTACCGTAACTGAAAACGTCTGTTGGGTTGTTTAAACGGAAGTGGCTAAATGGGTGAGTGAACAAAATCGATGATGTAAAAAGGGTATTTTGGGAACAGACGTTTTCTCAATTGGTGCTGGTTGAAGTAATAGACAAACAAACGAGCCAGCCGTGCCAGATAATGTCTAAGTTCAGCGCTGTTGCCTTCCACTGCAGAAGTGTCTGTTTTGGCTTCCGAAACGGCATAACTATCCCAGTGATACCACAACGAAGCATATACATCGAAGGCAACACTGAAATACCAGTTGGCTTTGGGCGCATGGTCTTCTATGGCTTGCATAAGCGCTTGCGAACGTTCCCAAGTCACTTTCCAACCTAAAAAGCAGCTGGTTTCTCGATCTACAAGTGTAATAAGATAGATTCGGTTTTTTTATCACCGCTGTATGTGAAGATCTCGTCGAACTCAGCTGTTTTGACTTCGGCAGGCATAGGTGCCTCCGGTATTTGTTCAGCTTGTTCCTTTGCCCAATTGGCCACCGTCTCATGATGAACGCCTAGTTGTCGTCCTGTGCGTCTCAAGCCTAAGCCATCAATGTACATTTTGATGGCTTTCTGCCGAAAGGCTATCCCATACCCGTGGGCTTTTTTCTCGGGTGTATAACTACACCCACAACTATAGCAACGATACCACTAACTACCTGCCTGGGTTCTGCCATTCTTATGTTGTTGTTGCTTTTGTTCACAGTTTGGACATTTCATATCCCTATTTTACACACTCTTCTCGCCACTCCCCAATTTGCTCTAGACCCTTTCATACCTGTAAACGCACCAAACATTTATGTAAATGATGAATGAGCGAATCGCTTGTACAATCCGTCACATACAAAATTCGTTGAACTCATCAAGAGGGAATGCGAAACATGCAAAGCAAATCTGATCTCATTCGTATTAAACGCAAAACACTTCTACACCTTGTCGTTATCGTTCTTGCTTTAGGAATAGCAACGCCTGTTTTAGCGGACTACCTCGGTCCAGATCGTACATTTACAAAAAGTTATGTCGATACCTATGATTATGGAGTTTGGGCGCGTGACAACAATAAACTCCCATATTGTCTGGATAAAAACGGAAAGATCGCGGACGCCTGCATTATTTGCGATTGGGAACGACAACCAGGCAATGCCTGTGGTGATGCCACTTACTCATACAAACTCGGCACGAAATCAGAAGTAGTGACCAAGACAATCAGCCAGCCACCCGCCACCATCAGTGGCGCGCTCCAAAATTGCACGATGAATAATGGTTGGTGTGTTACGGCTCCGCAACTATCCCTGAGTACGAACGAACCACTTTCAGGTTATAACATTCTCGCCATCGAAGGCTCACACAATGGACAAACCTTCGCATGTCCAAGCTCCACTTGCAATATCCCATTGAATGAAGGCGATAATAACTTCACCTTCTGGGCGTTATCTTCATGGGGCGATAGTTCCACGATGGGCACAATCAACGCCAAAGTAGATTCCCAACTGCCTAACATCACTGGCACGTTCAGCGGCATATCGGGCGCGAATGGCTGGTACATCTCACCACTCTCCTTCAATGGTAACGCCTCCGACACTACTTCCGGACTGGCGAGTTTTACCTGCACCCTGGATGGCACTACGCTTGGCTCGTGTACTTCCATCGTCGTCAACGGCGAAGGCGCACACACACTTGTGCTTACTGCCCGCGATAACGCTGGGAATACACGGACACTCAACCAAAACGCATCTGTTGACACGCAAAATCCCACACTCACCGCTGCTCTGAGCGGCACATTAGGTTCAAATAATTGGCACACTGCCGCCACATTAAACGTCTTAGCCTCCGATACTACACCAGGCTCAGGTTTATCTGCCTTTGAGTATGGACTCGATAATGACATTTGGATTACCTTCCCTGCCTCTGGTGTATTAACTCTGCCAGACGGTAAACACAGCGTAAACCTCCGCGCTATGGACAATGCCGGGCACATTACATCCTCTTCAAAATCATTCTGGCTGGATAGTCTTGCTCCAACAGTCGTCCTCAATCTGAATGGCACATTGGGTTCAAAAGATTGGTACACCACCAATCTCACTCTCACCGCGTCAGGTAATGATGAGACATCCGGCATGGATGTCTTTGAATACAGTCTCGACAACAGCGCTTGGACTAACTACACCACATCGCTGACCATCGGTGAAGGCACACACAACCTTTCGCTTTGGGCACAGGATTTAGCAGGGCTTGTGACACAAGTGGATCGCACATACAAAGTGGATACCCGCATTCCACAGATTGCGGGGACTTTAAGCGGAGTGCCAGGAATGAATGGCTGGTACATCTCAAATGTGACATTTACCGCCTCTGCCTCCGACCCGCTACCTGGTTCCGGTTTGGAGGCATTTACTTACACCCTGAACAACAGTGTGAAAACACCTTACACGGATGCATTGACTCTCACCGATGGAGAACACAAGCTTCAACTCCATGCACAAGATAAAGCCGGATTGACATATTCAAGGGAACAAACCATCAAAGTTGATACGATCTATCCTTCTTTGAACATACAAAACACAATCCCAAATTGGGTCAAAGACAGTGTAACTCTAAACGGTGCATCAAACGACAGTGGCAGTGGATTATCTAAAGTGGAAATATCCACCGACAGCGGGCAGAGTTGGCAGACAGCTTCCGGTACAACTTCATGGAATTATGTTTGGGACACAACCGAGAGTTCAAATGGAATCCATGAGACGCATGTGCGCGTGATAGATAACAGTGGATTGACTACCGAACAAACTTTCAATGTTGGTGTGGATAATCACGCGCCAAAAATCAGCCTGCCTGACTCTTGGTACCAATGGGATGCCATTACGCTCGATATTTGGGATAACGACAGCGAGCTCTCTGAAGCGCGCATCGAGATTAGCGATCCCGAAGGACACTGGCCCACGCGGAAAATTAATCTCGACCTCAACGACTTCCCGTTGAATTTCAAATGGGATCGCCGGTTCGGGGATGGCACGGTTGCCCCGTTGGGCACATATGATGTGAAAGTAATTGCTTTCGACAATTTAGGCAACATGGCCCGTCAAGGTGCCTCCATCAATATTCTGTTGGGTTTCCTGCCATCAGGGCCAGCCTCCACACCTCAACCCTATGTGCGCGTGGACTCAATGTTAGCTCCGATCACCACAGTTGTTCCTGCTTCTATATCATCGTATGTCACAACTCAAAACGCAGTGGTGAACTCCTTTGGTTCCACACCAGAATCTATTGCGCAAACCGTCTCACAGCCTGAAATCGCCCCAACCCCGCGCGCTATGCCCACTCAAACCAGCGTGTTGGACTGGTTGCAATCCATCTTCGTACCCAATGCCAACCAAGAGAGTGTGACCGAGATCAAGTCAACAGACGAATTGCAAAAGACTCATCACCCCACTACGGCAGACAACAGTTCTGTGTTATGGGGCGCGACCGCTGCGGCAGTGATTGGCACAACGACAGCGTATGCTTTGGATGAGAAACGCAAACGCCAGGAAGAAGAAGCTAGACAACTTGCGAAAACAGAAGAAAAAGTCGCCAAACTCAATGCGATTGAAGAAGCCCGTAAGGCGGTAGCAGCATGGCTGGAGAGTCAAGCCATCCTGAATGCACAGGAACTAAGAGAACAGGAACTCCTTGACCTTGAAATGATGGAAACAAGGGCGGAACGTATTGAGGCAAAAGAAGATGCACAATGGCTCGCTTCACAAGCCGTAATCCAAAAAAGAGCAGATGAGAAGAAAAAGGCTGAAGAAGAGCAAGCAAGATTGACAGCGTACTATACCGCCATGCGACAGAGAGAGCAACAGGTGCAAACCAATTGGTGGGAGGAGACCAAGTCCTTTGTGAAGGAACAGATCGCTCAGCCTTTACATACACATATCTATCAGCCATACATAAAACCTGCAGTAGAGAAGACAACAGAATCACTGGTGACTGGTGCGGCATGGGCAAAAGAAAATGTTTACCAACCGTATATTAAGCCGAGAGTGGATAAGGCTATCGAATCAGCCACAACGGCCATTTCGTGGGGGAATGAGCATATTTATCAACCGTACATCAAGCCGAATGTAGACAAGGCCATCGAAGCTATCACGACTGGTGTTTCATGGGTGAACGAAAATGTTTATCAACCATATATCAAGCCGAAAGTGGTCAAGGCTGTCGAATCGTTTACTACGAGTGTTTCATGGATAAACGAAAATGTTTATCATCCGTATATCAAGCCGAATATAGATAAGGTAATCGCATCGCTTACGCCCGGTATATCATGGGTAAATGAAAATATCTACCAGCCCTATATTGAGCCGATGGCAAACAAAGCACTTGATATGGTTACAGATGGCGCTTCGTGGATTAATAAAAATATCTACGAGCCATTTATCGAGCCAGTAGCAAGCGACATTAATCAGTATATATACCAACCATTAATGGATAAAGTACAGAATGCGTGGGATAAATATGGAGAGTGGGCACATGGCAGTTTGGATGCCGCCGGGCTGATTCCTGGGCTCGGAGAAATTGCGGATGGACTCAATGGCTTGATCTATTTAGGCGAGGGTCGGTACTTGGAGGCAGGTATTTCGGTAATGGCAATGATCCCGATTCTGGGTGATCTTGGTAAGGCTGGCAAATGGACAGTCAAGATTGGTTCAGAAGTTGTGGAGGTTGTGGCGGAAACCACAGTGAAAGCCACGCTGAAAGAAATCGCAGAAAATGCCGCGCAGGAAGCGGTAGAAAAGGTTGTGAAGGAAACGCTGGAAGAAAGATTGGAAAAGGCGGCAAAAGAAGCCCTGGAAAATGCCGCCGAGAACGCGGCAGAAAATGCGTTGGAAAAATCAGCCAAAGAAGCGGCGCAGGTTGCGCTTGCAAAAACGGCGCAGGAGGCGGGGGAAGAAATATCGGCAAGTGTTATCAGGGGCGTGGCTGAAAGGTCGCTAAATGAATTCGTGACAGGAACTACGGCGAAACAAGTCGCGAAAGATGCCGCCGAGGAAACAACGCAAAGGCTTACTGATGAGCTGTTAAGCAAAAGTGCCGCCAATGAGGCTTTATCTGGCGACGAACAGATTGCCTTGATTGAGTCTATCAATAAGCAACTTCAAAAGGACTTCGGCGACGTTTTGCCCAAAGGAGTAGATCCGATTAGCTTGAACAAAGTGAATTTCAAACCCGGGAGTGAATTTGACCCTGGAAACTATGGTTATTATCAACCGGGGAACGGAAAAATTTCAATCAATCAAGACATGAAAGGAAAAATTGAGACTGGTGTTCATGAAGGGTTGCATATGATTAGTGATAATGGAGAAATTGTTCTGTCAACGGGTGAATCGGCACATCAAATAGGTTTGGCTGTACAATATATAGATCCTGCAACAGGTAAAGCAATAACGAAGAATGTTCCGCTAAACGAGGGGATTACAGAAATGTACACGCGCCAAGTGGCGTCTAATATGGGGGTAGCTAAGCCAACACCAGCATACCAGCGAGAAGTTATGGTAGCGCAAGCATTAACAGAGACGATTGGGGAAGATGTCATCAGAAGTGCGTATTTCATGAGCGATGTGAATGGCTTACGAATCACTGTTGATGCAAAACTTGGTAATGGTGCTTTTGATAAAATAAATAATCTTATGAGCGGTAGAGATTTTGGAAGCGCTCTGGATATTATTTATAATGGTTTGCCGTAGAAGTTAGGAGAATAACTGTGAACGAAAAACTGCTTGATCAATTAATTCAAGAAGGTGTCTCAAAGATTTTGGATGGCTTGCCTTCTGAACAGTATGCGGAAGCTAAATCTGGCTTATCTCATCTATTAAGAATTGACATTGAACCAACCTTTAAAGGATCAACGCCGAAAGTTGATGAAATAGCAGCGCGAATTGGCCGCAGAGTTATTGATGAAATTGCTAAAACCCCCCCTGAAAAGCGGCTGGAATATATTCAGTTAGAGATTCTGAGTAATGAAATTGGGAATCTCGACTGGGATTGCCGCGAGATTGCAGAAAAATCAATAGAGGCTTCGCCAGATATGCCTACCCTGCAAGGTCAAGCGAAAAAAAACCTTGAAAAAGTCGAAGAGTATTATCGCCTTCTCGAGGAAAAAGGACCTTTTTGGGAAAGGGAGTTTGGGCGTAATTTATCGGAGGCACATTTGGATTGCAGGTTTGTATTGGGATTAACCGAACACAGTTCACTGCGGCTTGGTAGGACGATCCAAATTCTTCAACAACATGGAAGTTGGCCTCCTGATTGGTATCGACAGATATGGATGAAGGAAAAATAGGACGGTACGGATATGAATAAATACTTTACCATATTGGTTCTGTTTCTTTTGGGTATCGCCATTACGTTGTGGAAATTCCCTCTTATTGCACCATTTCTTGGGCCTACCCTACTTCTTCTCAGCCTTGCAATGGCCGTTTCTTCCGTTCTCAAAAAACACAAAGAAGCATATCTTCAAGGCAAAATCACGCGCGCTATTTTTGTACGTAATATATCCCTTGAAATATTTGGTATCCTGCTTGCAATGGCACTCGCGGGTCTGCTTGGCAGGCACATCGCACAGATTGCGACTGAGCACATCAATAATGCTCTAACTAGACTCATTACAGGCATCCTGATTGGTCTACTGGCAGGAATAGGTGTGAGCATTCTCGTCAAATATACATGGGGGCAAATTGTAAAGTTGTAAATAACACCCTATTTTTTCAACTTCGCATGGGCGTGCTTACGCACATACCAGATACGCTGCAACGCCGTGATATTTGCAAAGACCGCAAGGATCCCAAGACCGATATTCAATTGATTAAAGATCAGCGATGGTGCCAGCACCAGATAACGTTCAGCGCGCGTGAGCAAGCCAACCTTCGCTTCATATCCCAATCCCTCTGCCCGCGCCTTCACATACGAAACCAACACCGAACCCGCCGCCGCGCCAAAGGTCAACATGCCGCCCAGGGGTTCGCCACGTACCAAAAAATGATACAGCAAGCCGCTGTAAATGATCAGCTCTGAATACCGATCAGAGACTGAATCGACAAATGCGCCGAAATCGCTTGATTCGCCGCGCAGACGCGCCATCGTACCATCCAACGCATCCACCGGGGTCATCAAGGCGATCCACAGCCCACCCGTCAACATTTCGCCGCGCGCCAGATAAAATGCGCCAATCGTATTGCCGAGCAGACCGAGCCCGGTCACCATGTTGGGCGTGAGACCCAACCGATTCAAAAACCCGCCCAGCGGATCAAGCACCCACTTAAACCACAAGCGCAAATAATCCGTAAATGTTTTTTTGGATGTTGTTTCCATTCAATTCCTTTTGGTCATGGATGAACGTTTCACGCGCCGCCTTTGCCTGCTTCTTCCTCATCGGTCGGACTCACCAACACATCTCTTTCCTTGCCCCCGCCCAACGAGGGACCGACCACGCCCATCTCCTCCAGCTGGTCCAGCAAACGCGCTGCACGCGGATATCCGATGCGTAAGCGCCTTTGCAACAACGAAGCCGAGGCGCGTTGTGTGGAGCGCACGATCGAAACTGCCTGCTCGATCAAACCTTCATCTTCATTCTCATCTGGTTCAACCAACAACTTTTCCCAGGGCGCCGCATCCGTGTTTGCGTCCACATTCTTTTGCCAGTGCGCGATCACTCGCTCAATTTCCATGTCGGTCACATAGACGCCCTGCGCACGGATGGGATTGCCGACCTCTGGATTCAAAAACAACAGATCGCCGCGTCCCAGCAAACTATCAGCGCCAGTCGTATCCAAAATAACCCGGCTATCTACACCGGAAGCCACAGCGAACGCCAAACGCGCCGGGAAGTTGGCTTTGATCAAACCCGTGACCACATCGGTGGACGGGCGCTGGGTTGCGACGATCAAATGGATACCGGTCGCGCGCGCCATCTGCGCCAAACGCACCAGGTTATGTTCCGTCTGGTCAGGCGCAGACATCATCAAGTCTGCCAACTCATCGATCAACACCACGATACGCGGGAGCGGTGTACCATCTTTTTTGCGTAACTGGCGATTGTAGGTTTCAAGGTCGCGCGCCTTGGCCGATTCGAGCAAGCGATAGCGATGCTCCATTTCAACCACCACCCAGCGCAGAACGCCCAGGATGCGGTCTACATTCGTTTCCACTTTGCCATACAAATGCGGCAGACCATTAAAGCGCAACAGCTCCACCATCTTCGCGTCGATCATGACCATACGCAGATCTTCCGGCGAATTGTTCATCGCAAGGCACACCGCCAGCGAAGTAATACAAATGGACTTGCCCGAGCCGGTGGCGCCGGCGATCAACAAGTGCGGCATACGCGCCAGATCAGCCACCAAGGGTTGACCAGAGACATCGCGTCCCAAAGCCAATGCCAGAGGTGCACCGATCTTATGAAATGCATCTGTTTCCAGTAGTGGACGCAGACGCACGTTCGATTGATGTGAATTGGGAACTTCAATACCTACATACGGCTTACCCGGCACGGGCGCCTCGATACGGATGCGCTGTGCAGAAAGCGCCAGGGTCAGGTCTTTTTGGAGAGACGCGATCTGGGCGACACGCACTTTGATCTGCTGCGCCTCTTCTTCGGTTGTTGTCGCCCCTTGTTTTTTCATAAAGCCCGGTTGCACTGCAAATTGTGTCACAGTAGGACCGATTCGAAAACCGACCACGGTCGCGATAATCCCAAACTCAGCCAGCGTCTTCTCGATCATGCCCGCGGTTTGATTGATCGTCCGTTCATCGGGGCGGGCATTTTGATCTGCCAACAACATATTGAGGGAGGGCAAGCGCGAATCACGCTTGCGCGGTTCGGCTGGTTTTTTATCCTGGTTATCGGAAACCTTCAATGATTTGCGGAACTCCGGCGGCAAAGTTT
>Ga0137334_1000112_pt1 | contig 12367 bp, 13 predicted proteins | sample EasRivERMLT262_2_FD_104776 | JGI IMG/M metagenome (GOLD analysis project Ga0137334, IMG submission 104776) | Soil microbial communities from meander-bound floodplain in the East River, Colorado, USA - East River MetaG ERMLT262_2 | ecosystem: Environmental > Terrestrial > Soil > Floodplain ...
CCAGTGATGCCTCCGAGCAGACTTGTCGTTGTTTCAATTTTTCTAATGATGAATCTCTGTCGGTTCCACTCGAGGACTTAAAATAAGTGGTTTTATTCAAATAGGATGGACTCAAACACAAAGGACACATACGATCTTGAGAGGGGATTAAGAACATCTGCTGAATATGAGGATATGCCATTTCTGCGTCAGCTATGGAAATTTATTATGCTCATTACGTTTCCCATTTGGATTATTCCCCACCTGATTGTCAGCCGCTTTCGCCGTTAACAATTCTCGTTTGCCTTTTGCGAAAATTGAAAATAAACACTCTCATCAAAACAGAATAGAAACCGTCATTATGCCCTCTCCCACTGGGAGAGGGACAAACGGATACGCCGATCACTAATGCTTATCTGGGTGAGGTCCAAACCACTTATCCCTTGGTAGTTCAATCATTTAAACTTTTTCTTGGTTCTTTAGAGTTTCTAAATTAATTTTGACTCTTTCCATGAAACCGAGAATTTCTTTGTCAGTTAGTTCATCGAAATTTTCGTGAGTTTTGCCATCCATGTAGAAAATATCAAGAACTTGGCGTCGTTCTTCCAAATTTGGATAAAATATATTTAGAGATGAGCGGATAATTTCTGATTCTGTAACTGTAATTCCATACAGGTCTAGCTCGTTTTTGATGCTGCTGATTGAAGTACCAAATCCCATTTTATTGCGTTGCTTAATAAGCTTGGTTAATTTCTCGCGGGTGATTGAAGTGATGCTTATTGATGCGCCTTTTGCTTTCCCTAAATCGTCAATGAAGAGCTTATACTTTTTTCTTAATTCCCTAACATCCCGTACAAAAGGCTTGATAATTCTGGCCATTGAAACGATGGTTGATAGCAAAATTAACGATGTTGCTGAAAAAATGACCATTTTAAGTATTACATCTAAATTGATGAGATAAAGAAAAACCGTTTCAAGCAGAAGGGCACAAATATTTATCCCAGTAAAATACTTTAGCTTTGGATAAATCTTGTCTTTCATTGCTTCTAAAGAGTTTATTCTACTTTGTACCTCGTTAACCTTTTCAGGTAGATGGTATATGATGTAATCTAATAGATCGTTATCCTCTTTTGGATGCTTTATTTTTTCTGAATATTTCTGAATATCATGGGTTGCAGCTTTGATTATTTGTAGCTTTGTATCTTTTTCAGATTTGCTTTTTTGATTTAGCTTAAATGCAAAATAGGTTACGATTAAACTTGTAGCAAGAGTCAAAACCGAAATGAAAATTTGAAAAATGACGGCAGACATATGTGGAAAATTATTCATCATTTACCCTTGCGATATTATAGTATCTTGTAAGATATATTCCAATGCTAGCGAATCCTCTAATTGACATCCTCCCTCTTTTTTGCTACACCGAAATAAATTTCCTTGCTTACTCCCTTTCCCTGTCTTTTCTCCGTTCACTCAGCAGTACCTTCGTCCCACCTTTGCCTTTCAGCGAACCCTGTAAATTCTTAAGATATAGTTCAGTCACCGGCTTTAGAATAATTCTATCTCCAGCATCAGTAACAATAATTTTTGTACCGTTCTTGATTCCATACTTCCTGCGGAGGGCAATAGGGATAACAATCTGACCTTTGGTAGAGACACGCGTTTTCATAAACAATTTCTCCATGTTCCGCTTTTATACTACATGATATTCAAAACAGGTGATTTTTCTCCTCGTTGACATTCATCCTCTTTTTTGCTACACTGGAGTTGTCAGACAACTTTGGTCTAGTCGCCTCACCAACCAGCCGACTAGTCGACTAGAGACTACCAGACTATATGACTACACTACTTGTCAAAAACGCCCATATTGTCACCATGGATGACCATCAACGGGAAATTCCCGATGGTGGTCTTTTTATTCGCCGCGGACTCATCGAAAAGGTCGCGCCCACTGCCGAACTCCCCGCCACCGCCGATGAAATCCTCGACCTCAAAGGTCATGTCGTCCTGCCGGGGCTCGTCAACACCCACCACCACTTCTACCAAACCCTCACGCGCGCCGTCCCTGCCGCCCAGGATGCCAACCTCTTCAACTGGCTCAAGACCCTCTATCCCATCTGGGCTCGTCTCACACCCGCAGATATTTTTATTTCGACTTCCACCGCATTAGCCGAACTCGCCCTTTCAGGTTGTACCACCGCCTCAGACCATCTCTACCTTTTTCCGAACGGTTCAAAACTGGACGATGAAATTGCCGCGGCTTCCGAAATCGGACTCCGCCTGCATGCCTCGCGCGGTTCCATGAGCCTCGGCGAATCCCAAGGCGGACTCCCGCCCGATAGCGTGGTCGATACTGAAGACAACATCCTCAAAGACTCACAACGCCTCATCGAAAAATATCACGATGCCAAACTTGGCTCGATGGTGCAGATCGTTCTCGCGCCGTGTTCGCCCTTCAGCGTCACCACCGACTTAATGAAACAATCTGCCAAGCTTGCGCGTGAATACGGCGTGCATCTTCACACGCATCTCGCTGAAACCGAAGACGAAGAACAATTCTGTATGAAGATGTTCGGGCATCGTCCCGTTGGGTACATGCAATCCGTCGATTGGGTCGGTGACGACGTCTGGTTCGCGCACGCGGTCTGGGTCAACGACGAAGAGATCCAGGTCTTCGCGGAACACAACTGCGGTGTGGCACACTGTCCCACCTCCAATATGCGTCTCGCCTCTGGCATTGCTCCGATCAAGGAATATCGTAAAGCTGGCGTCAACGTCGGTCTCGGTGTCGATGGCTCCGCCTCCAACGATGGTTCACACCTCCTCGCCGAAGTCCGCAACGCGATGTTGGTCTCGCGCGTGAAGGAAGGAATTACGGGTTATTCATTATCCAATGATCCAAATAGAAAATTAATGACAGCAAGAGAAGCACTGTATTTAGGCACGCGTGGGGGAGCGGCTGTACTGGGTCGCAAAGATATCGGCTCCCTCGCTCCCGGCAAATGCGCCGACTTCTTCGCCGTCGACCTGAACAAACTTGGTTTCGCCGGCATGCACGACCCCGTCTCAGCCATCGTCTTTGGTCAACCCGTCAACGCCGATTACACCGTCGTCCACGGCAAGTTCATCGTCAAAGAAGGTCACCTCGTCACCGTAGATGAACACAAGTTGGTAGAGAAACATAATAAGGCAGCCAAGAGGCTGTTAGAAAGTTAGTAGGTTGGAAAGTTTGAACGTTTCAACTTGCTAACTTTTAAACCTGACAACTTTTAAACATATAACTTGAAAGGAAGCCACCATGTACATCAAGAATTATCGCGAATTACCCGTAGAAGAAACTGGTGTCGAAGGTCTCACTGCACGGTGGGCGATCAACGCCACGCAGGGTGCCACCAACTTTTCCATGCGTCTGCTCGAGTTGGAGCCTCTAAAATCCACGCCCATGCATCAACATGCTTCCGAGCATGAGATCTTTGTGCTGGTTGGCAAAGGCGAGGTGGAGACCGAAGACCAGGTGTACCCCATCCGCGATGGTTCGGTGATCTACGTGGCACCGAATGAAGTCCATAAATTCAACAACACTGGCGCGTCCATTCTGCGCATGGTGGACGCTGTGATGTTCCCGTCCAAGGTTACCAAATAGGACAGTCTTGGGTCTGGTTGTTTACACAGCGCAATGACAATTTAAAACACTATGTTTGATTTCCTGCTCATTATTCTCGTCGGCTGGCCCGCGATCATTGCTACAGTCATCCTCGCCATCATTGGCTTGGTAAAAAGTGACTATCGCTTTCTGGTCGGCGCGGCGATCCTGGCTTTTCCCTTCTCCTGGTACCTCAGCGGATTTCCGCTCATTCGCTCGTTCACATTCCTATTGCCGTTACTGCCCTTCGGCGCCGGCTATGCCATGCGCCGTAATCAGGAAATGGTCGCGTGGATTTTGGCGATCATCTACTTCATGTCAATTCTGTTGTTGCTCTTTGCGGTGGTGGCTGGCAACCCATGAACACCCTGGTCATCTTTTCAGGACTACCCGGTACCGGCAAATCCACGCTGGCAAATCGGCTTGCCCGTGAACTGCGCTGGCCCATCCTGCGCATTGATGATGTTGTACATAACGTCCCTGAAAATGCTGGCGTCGAATTCTGGGATGCGTGTGTCGAAGTTCTGCTCACACTGACCGAGTCCCAACTCGAAATCGGTCTTAGCGTGATCGTCGACTCGGTCTTCATGAACACAGACCGCCATCACGCGCAGGCGCTTGCCGGAAAACATCAAGCTCACTTTCGCCCGATAGTTACGTACCTCTCAGACGAGAGGATTTGGGAACAGCGTTTGACCGCACGATACATTGAATTGAACAACCCGGCTGTGGCTACCTGGGAGCAGGTCCAACGTCAACGTACCCACTTCCGCGCATGGGAACCGGATACGGCACTCTTCATAGATGCAGTGAATTCCGCAGAAAAAAATTACGAGGCTGTTCTGAGTTTTGTCACCAGTGAGAAAGTTGCTCTCAAACCTCTGGACGATGCTCCCTGGGCGGCAGGAAAATATCATTGATTTGATAACACCGGTGGTTGAGTAGGCGGTGTTCGTCCGCCGTATCGAAACCACATGTAAGCAAAATAATTTTAGTTAGGGGTGGTCTCGATACGCCTTCGGCTGCCGCCTCAGGCTACTCGACCACCGCATATGAATAAATAAACGGAGTGTCTATGCCCTCATCCCTAAAGTTGACTCACGCCCTCGTCGATACCGCCATGGGACGCATCCCGGCTGACCTTGTGATCCGCAATGGTCAGTGGGTCAGCGTTCAATCGGGCGAGATCATTCCGAAGACTGATATTGCCATCAAGGACGGGCATGTTGCTTATGTGGGTGAGGATGCCAGCCATGCCATTGGCAAGAAAACAAAAGTCATCGATGCGAAGGGACGTTACCTCGTCCCGGGTCTGCTTGATGCACATATGCACGTTGAATCAAGCATGGTGACGGTCACCGAGTTCGTGCGTGCGGTGGCGGTCCACGGAACCACTGGCGTTTTCACAGACCCGCATGAGATCGCCAACATCTTTGGTCTCAAAGGCGTGAAGTTGATCGTGGATGAAGCGCAGAAGCAACCCATCCACGTGTGGGTGCAGATGCCTTCGTGTGTCCCATCCGCGCCCGGGTTTGAGACGCCGGGTGCAGCCATTGGTCCAAAGGAAGTTGCCGAAGCGATGAAATGGAAAGGCATCATTGGCTTGGGTGAGATGATGAACTTCCCCGGGGTGTTCATGGGTGATAAGAACATGCTCGCAGAAATGTCTATTACGCACGCGCACAATAAAGTCATTGGCGGGCATTATGCTTCGCCTGATCTGGGTCTGCCGTTTCATGGCTATGTGGCAGGCGGCGCGGAAGATGACCACGAAGGTACAGTCATGGAAGATGCCATTGCGCGTGTGCGTCAGGGCATGAAGCCGATGTTGCGTTATGGATCATCCTGGTTCGATGTGGAGGCGCAAGTCAAAGCGATCACTCAGAAAGGTTTGGACTCGCGCCGCATGATCCTCGTTACGGATGATTCCCATGCCGGCACGTTATCCAGTGAAGGTCATATGGACCGCGTCCTGCGCCATGCGATTAGTCAGGGTTTGAAACCCATCACTGCGATCCAGATGATGACGCTCAATACCGCCGAACATTTTGGTGTGAGTCGCGAAATGGGTATGATCGCCCCCGGTCGCTGGGCGGATGTGGTGCTGGTGAAAGACTTGAATAATTTCAAAGCAGAGTTGGTCATTGCCAAAGGACAGGTAGTGGCTGAGAATGGCGACTGGCAGGTTGATTTGCCAGCCGTGAAATATCCGCAGTGGGTAAAGAAGTCGATGAAGATGAAGAGAAAACTCACAGCGCAGGATTTTGTCCTTCGGACAGGAGCCGCTGACGGGGCGGAAGTGAACGCAAATGTCATTGGCGTGATCGAGAATCAGGCGCCAACCCGTCATCTTAAGTTGAAGGTCAAAGCTGAGCATGGTGAAGTCAAAGCGGATCTCAAGAATGATGTGGCAAAGATCGCGGTGGTGGAACGTCATCGCGCGACGGGGCAGGTGATGGTGGGATTGGTTCAGGGTTTTGAGTTTACGCGGAGATGCGCGATCGGTTCGACCGTGGCGCATGATAGCCATCACATGATCGTGGTCGGTACGGACGATGAAAGCATGGCGGTTGCCGCCAATGAACTGGCGAAGTGTGGCGGTGGGCAGGTTGTGGTGCTGGATGGCAAAGTGGTGGGCTTGGTGGAGTTGCCGATCGCGGGGTTGATGTCGAACGAGCGCGCAAATATTGTGGCACAAAAAGCTGGTACGGTGCTGGATGGCTTTAAGCTGTGTGGTAGTGAATTGAATAATCCGAACATGCAAATGAGTTTGCTGGCGCTCGTGGTGATCCCCGAGTTGCGCCTTTCGGATAAAGGTCTGGTGGATGTGACGAAATTTAAATTCATTCCTGTTTTGGAGGGCTAATGCATAATTTTCCTTTTCAACGTTTGCAAGCTGATCTCGCCAAGTTGATCGAGCGTACACCTGCGGGTCAACGATTATTGAACGAACCTGAACTCGCGAAACAAATGGGTGTCTCGCGGGCCACCTTGCGTGAAGCGATGCGTACTTTTGAGACGCAGGGTTTGATCCGGCGGCGTCAAGGGTCGGGTACATATGTAGTAGGCAAGGTGCCAGTGATCGATGCTGGTCTTGAGGTGCTGGAGAGTCTCGATACAATGGCGCGTCGTATGAATTTGCCGATCACGATCAGTGATCTGCATATCGAGCAGATGAATGCGGATGCGGAGATCGCAATGGGTCTTGGTATTCCTGAGGAAACCCGCATTACACATGTCCGACGCGTGATCCGTGCCGATGGGCGGCCTGCCGCGTATTTGGTTGATACACTGCCAGCCAAGCTGCTTGACCCTGCTGAATTGCCGTCCAATTTCAGCGGCTCAGTGCTGGACTTTTTGCTTGCACGCGGCGATAAGCTGGGGATCTCACGTGCAGTGATCGGTGCCACCAACGCGCCTGCCGATGTTGCCAAGCCGCTCGAAATTCAACGCGATGATGTGTTACTGCGTTTTGTTTCGCAGTTGTTCGATGCTCAAGGCACTGTAGTGGATTATTCGGTGAGCTATTTTATTCCGGGATATTTCAATTTCCACGTCAACCGACGGGTGGAAGGTAGTTAGAAAGTTTGCAAGTTGAGATGGGCTTGCTTCAACCTTAATATTAAAAATAAAAATGGAGTATGAATGACAGAGCATTTAGTCGAAGTACAAAAACGCGTGAACAGTTCACGCGAAGAGATCATTCAATTCATGTTGGATATTTGCGCGATCCCCAGCATGGATTCGAAGATCGGTCCGGTGGGTGAGCGCATTCAAGCTGAGATGCGCAAGCTCGGCTTTGATGAAGTCCGTTTTGACAAGATGGGTAATACGATTGGACGTATCGGGAATGGCAAGCGCGTCATGGTCTATGACTCGCACATTGATACGGTCGGTATTGGTGATGCTTCCTCATGGGGTTGGGACCCGTTCAAAGGCAAGATCGAGAATGGCGTGTTGTATGCGCGCGGTGCCAGTGATGAGAAGGGTTCCACGCCTGGCATGGTCTATGGTCTTGCCATGGCACGTGACCTCGGCTTTCTCGATGATTGGACGGTCTATTATTGTGGGAACATGGAAGAATGGTGTGACGGCATTGCACCCAACTCTTTTGTCGAAGTGGACCCGAAGGTGAAACCTGATTTTGTTGTCATCGGTGAGCCGACCAAGATGCAGGTCTATCGCGGACATAAGGGTCGTGTGGAGTTGAAGGTCACCTCCACGGGCAAGTCCGCGCATGCAGCATCACATCATCTCGGCGATAGCGCGTTGTATAAAATGCTCAATGTGATTTCAGGCATCCGTGACCTGGATGCACATCTGAAGACACATGAGTTCCTCGGTAAAGGGACCATCATGGTCACCGACACGCGCATCAGCACCGCTTCCATCAATGCTGTACCGGATGGCTTTACGATCTTTATTGACCGTCGCCTGACGTTTGGCGAATCAAAGGAAGAAGCGGTACAACAGGTGAAGGATTTGATCCCCGGCTTCTTGCGCGATCAGATCACTGTGGAAGAACTCTTTTATGATGAGCCTTCATACACAGGTTTTGTTTTTCCTGTGGATAAGTATTATCCCGCCTGGGCGTTGGAAGAAAAACATCCTATTGTGCAAGCTGGGATGGAAACTGTAAAGCAATTGTGGAACGAGAACCGCCCTACCGGCAAGTGGAGCTTCTCTACGAATGGCACGTATTGGGCTGGCAAGGCTGGTATCCCCTCGATCGGGTTTGGTCCCGGTGATGAGATCTATGCCCACACCATCATGGATCAAGTCCCGTTGGAAGAAGTGGTCAAAGCCACTGAGTTCTATGCCTGGTTCCCGAAGATGTTGAGTGAGAAGTTGAAATAAGTTGATTATGTCATTCTGAGCCGCGAAGCGGCGAAGAATCTCTGACACGACGAGCGAGACTCTTCGGTCGCAAAGAACGTTTCCTCAGAGAGACATAAAAGAAGTGAGACAAAACTTTTAGAAACCGAATCATTTACCGGCTGAGCAAGAAACGCCAAAGAAGGATTCATGGAAGCAAAGGAGATCTTGTAACCGTCCATATCTTTTCCACAATTGAATAGGAGGTTCGTATGCGTAGTTTCGCTGGTCGTGATATTCTCTCCCTCAAGGAATTCGAGCGGAATGAGTTCTTCCACGTGTTTGATGTTGCCGCGAAGATGGAGCCCATCGCGCGGTCACGCAGGAACGTGGACATGCTCAAAGAGAAGACTTTGGTGTCTGCCTTTTATCATCCTTCGGCGCGCACTCGGCTGGCTCATGAGTCCGCCATGCACCGCCTCGGTGGGCATGTCACGGGATTCTCAGATGCCAAGATGACCCGTGCCGGTGACTTCTATCAGGAGTCGATTAAGGATACGGTGAAGATGCTGGAATTTTATGGCGATGTGATCGTGATGCGCCACTTCCAGCAGGGCGCGCCGCATGAAGCTGCCAAGTGGGCGAGCGTGCCCATCATCAATGGCGGCGATGGCTGGGGCGAGCACCCGACACAGATCCTCACCGACCTGTATACCGTGTTGCGCGAGAAGGGTCGCATTGATGGCTTGAAGTGGCTGGCAGTGGGCGATATGCGCATGCGAACGATGCACTCCCTTGGCTATGCTTTGAGTCAGTTCGATTGCCCGATCACGTTTGTCTCTCCGCCTGATATGGGACTCACGGAAGATTTCAAAAAAGAACTCAAGCAATACAGCGTGAACTTCAAAGAAGCCGACCATGTTGAAAAAGCAATTGCGGAAGCCGATGTGATCTTGGTCGAGCCGGTCGTGCAGCCTGATTACACCAAGTCGCGTGATGAGCGCACGGGCGAACTCAGCCTTACGCCTGCAAATTACAGGATCACGCGTGAACTGCTCGAGACGAAAGCCAAATCCGATGCCATTCTGCTCCACTCACTCCCTCGCATGGATGAGATCCCCGCTGATGTGGATATCACGCACTGGTCGCGTTACTGGCAGGAAGCCTTCAATGGTGTCGTGATGCGTATGACTTTGTTGGCGCTGGTCCTTGGCGCGATGGAATAGTTGGCTCGGCTCCTGCGGGGGCTAAGCCCCCGCAGGAGCCTCTATCAATAGGAGAAGCATATGACAACGATCTTCGATGAACTCCGCAAGCAATATGGCACCGCGAGCGCTGAGCAGAAGTTATATATTCTGCGACGCGAGTTGTTGCGACCCATCATCACGGTTGAATCGTCAGCACATTTGTTGCAGACTGCCAGCGACAATATCTGCGATTGTCTGCCGGAAGAAGTGAGCGCGGATGAATTCAGGAACACCGTCAAATGGTTGACTGAAGCGGCACGTGACCTTCATCAAATTCTGGATGCGTTGACCGAGGACGTTTCCAAAGTTCAGGAACAACATGGCAAGGAATAAGCCGCACGCTTCACACGCAGCTAGAGTTTGATACCCTCCGAAAAGCAAATACCTGCCGAAAGAGGTACACAAGTGAACATGCAGTTAATACCTGTGTACCTGTCTACATTTTTACCTGTATACATACACACTATGAAAACTATTGAAATCCGCCGCCATTCCATTCGTAACAAACCCGGTGACCATTTGAATCAACCCGGTGTGACGCTTGCCCGCCTCGTAGGGCAGAACCTCGGTCCGTTTGATCGCGTGGTCACGTCCACGTTGCCGCGCGCGATTGAAACTGCCATCGCGATGGGCTTTGCTCCCGATGAACTCAACGAGTTGATGAGCACGACTGGAAATGACGTGGAACACGAAGCGCCGTGGCCCCTGTCCTGTGCGGGGTATGCGGAAGTGGTCCGTAATGGCGGTGCAGCTGCACAGTATGCAAATCAGTTGGTGGCGGTTTATACCAAACTCGCTAACTATCTTATGGACGGACGTTCTGCATTGGTTATTAACCACGGCGGCGTGGCGGAATTGGGCGCTGTGGCATGTTTGCCCGATGCCGATCATTTCAAATGGGGCTCACACTTCGAGTGCTGTGAAGGCATCCGTTTGTTTTGGGATGAGGGTAAGTTTGTGGATGGAGAAATATTGAGAGTATCGACGTAACTAGCAAGCCCGGTGGTTGAGTAGGGGCGGTGTTTGTCCGCCCCGTATCGAAACCACCAACTAACCGAAATTATTTTGCTTACATGTGGTCTCGATATGCCTTCGGCTACTCGACCACCACTGATAATAGAAATATAAAAAATAAAGGAGTACTAAATATGCAAACAAACTTCAGAGGTCGCGATTTTATCGGCGACCTGGACTTCACGAAAGAAGAAGTCGATACTGTTCTGGAAGTAGCCTGGGATCTCAAGAGAAAGCGCGCCCTGGGCGAGCCGCATCCGTATCTGCGCGATAAGGTGTTGGCGATGTTGTTCTTCTTCTCATCCACCCGCACACGCGGATCGTTCGAAGCAGGCATGGCGCAACTTGGTGGACATGGTGCTTTTATTGATTCGAACACCACGCAGATCTCACACGGCGATACACCGGTTGAGATCGGCGAGATCTTCGGTCGCTATTTCGACGGCATTGCCATCCGTCACTGTGACTTTGGCGACGGCAACAAATATTTGAACGATGTTGCCAAATCCAGCCGCGCGCCGGTGCTCAACATGCAATGCGATATTTATCATCCCTTCCAATGTTTGGCTGACCTCATGACCATTATGGAAAAGAAGGGCAAGGATCTGCGCAAGAAGAAGATCGTTGTTTCGTGGGCATATGCCGCTTCGTATCTCAAACCGATCTCTGTACCGCAATCGCTCATTCTCCAGATGCCGCGCTTTGGCATGGACGTGACTCTTGCGTATCCACCTGAATTCTCCTTGATGCCTGATATCGTCGAGCAGGCGAAGGAACAGGCGAAGATCGCTGGTACCAACTTCGAGATCATCGACAGCAAAGACGGCATGACCGAAGCCTGCAAAGATGCCGATGTGATCTACGCCAAGTCCTGGGGTCCGCTGTTGACGACGAATGACAAGACCGAAGGCAAGAAACTTCAGGATATGTATAAAGATTGGATCATGGATGATGCGAAGCTCAAAGTCGCACACAAGGACGCCATCTATATGCATCCGCTGCCTGCTGACCGCGATGTCGAAGTGACCAGCAAGGTGTTGGATGGTCCGCAGTCGGTGGTGTTCGATGAAGCCGAGAACCGCCTCCATGCGCAGAAAGCCGTGATGGCGTTGACGATGAGTTAATTCGTCATTGCGAGGAGGGTGTTCTTCCCGACGAAGCAATCTCAGCTCTGTGTTGGAGATATTTTCGGGCAAGAAGCAAGAGCGCCCTCGCAATGATGGTACAAAGGAGAACATATGACAAAACTCGCAGTAATCGCCATCGGCGGAAATTCACTGATCGCTGATAAGGCACATCAAACGGTTGAAGACCAATATCAAGCCGCTAAAGAGACCACCTTCCACATTGCTGATATGGTCGAGCAGGGCTGGGATATCGCGATCGGTCACGGCAACGGTCCGCAAGTTGGGTTCATCTTGAGGCGTTCTGAAATTGCCGCGAAAGTGGAGGGGATGCACGAAGTCCCTTTGGATGTATGCGGCGCGGATAGTCAGGGCGCGATCGGTTATGCCCTGCAACAGAACCTGCAGAATGAACTCTATCAGCGCGGCATCAAAAAGAAAGTGGTGACTGTCATTACGCAAGTATTAGTAGATAAAGATGACCCCGCCTTTAAGAGTCCGTCCAAGCCGATCGGCGGTTTCATGGATGCAGACGAAGCCAAACGTCG
>Ga0137334_1000113_pt1 | contig 12325 bp, 14 predicted proteins | sample EasRivERMLT262_2_FD_104776 | JGI IMG/M metagenome (GOLD analysis project Ga0137334, IMG submission 104776) | Soil microbial communities from meander-bound floodplain in the East River, Colorado, USA - East River MetaG ERMLT262_2 | ecosystem: Environmental > Terrestrial > Soil > Floodplain ...
GGTCACGCGCCAGCCCAATGCTTGGCTCGTCTGAGGTTTTGAAAATTGCCTACCGGTGGGAAGCGTACCAGGGAGCAAAAGAAGCTGCGGCTCGGCGTTCGTGCGTACGCGCGGCACCGCGGCTGCAGCCACCCGACGGTACTGCAGGCCATCAAGGAAGGTCGAATCACTCGTGATCGCGACGGCAAGATCGACGTCGAAGCCGCCGATCGGGCGTGGGCGGCGAACACCAATCAGAAGCGATCAGTGCCGGCCGCGTCGACGGCTCCAAGTCCGGATTCGGAAGCTTCGGGTCAGCAGCGGTCGCTCACGGCCGCGCGCATTGATCACGAAACAATCAAGGCGAAGCTGAAAGAGTTGGAGCTCGAGCGCGAGCTCGGCAAGGTGGTCGATGCCGATCTCACGCGGAGTGCCTGGTTCAAGACGCTGCGCATCGTGCGCGACCGGACGCTGGGGTTGGCTGATCGTCTTGCGGATTCTCTGGCGCTGGAAACGGACCCGGCTGCAGTGCATCGCATGTTGACGCGCGAGCTGCGCAACGTACTGGACGCAATCGCTGGCGACCTGGATGCGCTCGCGGCCGCGGAAGAACTGGAAACGATCGAGCCGACGCCGGAAGCCGCAGCTTGAATGTGGTCGCGTCGCTTTATCGGACGGCGGCGATCGCGATTCGTCCGGATCCGGAGCGCACCGTTTCGTCCTGGGCGGATGAATACCGCGTTCTGACATCGAAGGAATCGCCGGAGCCTGGCCCGTGGCGTACCGATCGGGTTCCGCATCTCCGCGAAATCATGGACTGTCTCTCCCCTTCCCACCCGGCACACACCGTTGTCTTCGTGAAGGCCGCGCAGATTGGAGCCACCGAGGCCGGCCTCAACTGGATCGGATACGTGGTAGACCAGACGCCAGGCCCGATGCTGGTGGTGCAGCCCACCACAATGGTCGGCACGCGGTACAGCCGGCAGCGTGTGGCGCCGCTCATAGAGAACGCGAAGGATGGGGTCCTGCGGCGCAAGATCGTGGCGCCGCGCAGCAAGGACGGCGGCAACACACTGGACCTAAAGGAATTCCCGGGCGGCGTGTTGATCATTGGCGGATCGAATTCCGCTGCAACACTGCGCTCCATGCCGATCTGCTACCTGCACCTGGATGAAATCGACGGCTATCCTGAGGACGTCGATGGAGAAGGTGATCCGGTGGCGATCGCCGAGGAGCGCACCGAGAAATTCCGCCGACGTAAGGTCTACAAGTCAAGCACGCCCACCACCGAAGGACTGAGCCGTATCAGCGACGAATACGAGGCGAGCGATCGGCGGCGCTGGTACGTGCCGTGTCACCACTGCACACACTGGCAGCCGCTCCAGTGGGCGCAGGTGCATTGGGATGCCGGCGACGCGAAGACAGCCGTGTACGTGTGCAGGGACTGCGGATCACCATGGTCGGATGGTGAGCGGTACCGGAACATCACACATGGCGAGTGGCGCGCAGAACGCGCATTCGAAGGCATCGCGGGTTTCCACGCGCCCGCGATGGTCTCGCTCATGGCGCCGCTCGAGGCGATCGTACGCAAATGGCTGCGCGCGCAGAAGCGTCCGGAGAAGCTGAAGTCGTTCGTAAATCTGTCGCTCGGCGAGACCTGGAAGGACAAGGCTCTCACGATCGACAAAACCGGCCTGCTCGAGCGGCGCGAGAACTACGAAGCCGAGCCGCTGCCACGCGGAGTTGTCGTCATCACCGCTGGCGTCGACGTCCAGGACGATCGATTCGAAATCGAGATCGTAGGCTGGGGCCGTGATGAGGAGACGTGGTCGATCGATTACCGAGTGCTGAACGGCGATCCATCGGCGCCGGCGCTATGGAAGGATCTCGATGCCGAGCTGCGCGGCACATTTGCGCACCCGGCCGGCATCCAGCTGCCGATCAGGGCGACCTGCATTGACTCGGGTGGCCACCACACACAGGCGGTCTACAAGTTCTGCAAGGAACGCTGGGGTCGGAAGGTGTGGGCGACCAAAGGCATGGGCGGGCCTGGCCGGCTCATCATGGGCAAACCAACGCGGAACAACAAAGCAAAGGTCCCGCTCTTTCCGCTGGGAGTCGACACTGCGAAGGCTCTCGTGTACGCCCGCCTGCAGCTCCGGGAACACGGCACGGGATACTGCCACTTCCCCGATCGGTACGATGAGGAGTACTTCGCGCAGCTCACCGCGGAAAAGGTTGTGACGCGTTACACACGTGGCTTCCCTGCGCGCGTGTGGGTCAAACCGGATGGCGTGCGCAATGAGGCGCTCGACTGCCGCGTGCTTGCGCTGGGTGCGTTTGTCGGCCTGGCTCCCAAAATGAATCGGCTGTGCAGTGAGATGGAGCTGCGCCTGAAAGCGATCGAGCCTGATGATGAGCCTGACGATGAAGAGGTGCCGGCGGCAAAACCGCGGCGCCCAGCGCGCCGGTCGAACTGGATCAATCGCTGGTGATCGTTGACTTGCCGGAGGCGTTTCGTGTAGCTTGAGGCCGACAATTCGACTGCGCCCCTTTGGGGTCTTGTTCACCAGAAGCATTAGGTGGGCGGACCCCTTTTTCGTTTTGGAGACTCATGCTTTGAGCCACGCGATCCCGATCGGCGTTCCCGCGCAGATCGTTTCCGGCGATACGCTCGAGTTCGATTACTCGAATTCGGACTTCCCAGTCGCTGACGGATGGGCTCTCAGCTTCGTGCTGCGCGGTCCCCAGGATCTCGCGTCTGAGGCCGGGCAGATTACGACACAGGGCGATACGTACAAGGTCAAGATCCCCGCTGCATCAGTGAAGCTTGCCGTCACGGGTCGGTCAACCACGTACGGCTGGGCTCTCTACTTCACGAAGGGGTCCGATCGCGTCACTGCCGCGACCGGCTCTACCGAGGTCCTGCGCAATCCAAGCGCCGCGATCAACGAGAAAAGCCACAACGAGCGGATGCTCGAAGTCATCAAAGCTACGCTCGAAGGCCGCACGATTGCCGACGTCGAGTCGTACCAGATCGACGGCCGCGCCGTCAACAACATCCCGTACGAGCAGCTCCTGAAAGCGCGGGACAAATACGCGCGCCTCGTGCGGCGTGATCGCAATCCTGGCCGTCTCGGCCGCTCCGTAGAGGTTGGCTTTGTCGCGCCGTGACTCAGGCTTGCGAGGCGCAGCGGCCGCATTCAAATCGTGGTGGCTGGCAAGTCCGTTCCCGCAACGGAGCGCGCAGGTCAAGCGCCGCGCGAACTCGTTCAGCGGCGCCGTCGAGAACCGGCTTACCGCCGACTGGACGCTGGCTCAGCTGCGATCCGCCAGCCAGGAGATCCGCGGTGACCTGAAGAAACTGCGCGCCCGCGCGCGCGAGATAGGCCGCAACGACGCGTACGGAAAGCGATTCCTTGGCTTGGTCGAGGAGAACGTGATCGGGCCATGGGGGATCGGGTTGCAGGCGCGAGTTCGCGGGTTCGACGACAAGCCGGACAAGGTCATCAACCGAACGATCGAGGCCGCGTGGCACGAGTGGGGAAAGCCGAAGTGTGCATCCGCGGATCGGCGGTTGTCCTGGATTGGCATCCAGCAGCTCGCCGTGCGGACAGAGGCGCAGGATGGCGAAGCGCTTGTGCGCATGCTGCCGGGATTCGACAACGCGTACGGCTTCGCGCTGCAACTGCTGGATCCGGATCAACTGGACATCGACTACACGCGGCCGGCGAGCCGCGGCATCAACGAAATCCGGCTTGGCATCGAGATCGACAAGTGGGGCGCGACGGTAGCCTACCACTGCTGGTCTTCGCATCCCTCCGATTCACGATACGATCGCGAGCGCATCCGTATTCCCGCAGAGCAGATGATCCACCTGTTCATGGTGGAGCGGCCGGGACAGACACGCGGCGTGCCGTGGGCGGCGCCGGTCATCATCTCATCGCGAATGCTGAACGGCTTCCAGGAAGCGTATCTCGTGGCGTGCCGCGTCGGCGCGTCGAAGATGGGCTTCTTCTCGCGCAAGAACGATGAAGAGGATGATCCGGACGCGCCGGGTAGTGATGGCCCGCTCACCATGGATGCATCGCCTGGCACGTTCGAGGACATCACCGGTTACGATCTGCATCCCTGGGAGCCCGACTATCCCGCCGCGGGCTATCCCGACTTCGTCAAATCACAACTCCGCACGCAGGCCTCCGGCTACGGCGTCAGCTACAACACGCTGGCCAATGATCTCGAGGGCGTGAACTACAGCTCGATTCGCGCCGGCCTCATCACCGAGCGCGATCGCTGGCGCCTCTCCCAGGTGCACACGATCGAACACATGCACGAGCTGATCTATCCGGAATGGCTCAAGTGGTCCGTGACGGTCGGTGGGCTCAAGCTGCCTTCCTACGACTACCGCGAGTATCTCGAGCACGTGTGGCAGCCGCGGGGGTGGCAATGGGTGGATCCGCTAAAGGATGCGCTCGCTGCGGAGAAGATGCTCGAGCTGGGTCTGGACAGCCGCACGCGCCTGGCCGGCGAGCAGGGCCGTGACTTCGAAGAAACGCTCGAGGAGTTGCGTCACGAGAAGGACCTGTCGGAGGAATACGGCGTGCCGATCTCGCCGGTGCCGACGGCATCGGATCGCGCACTCGCGCGCTCTCTCTACGATGACGATGACGACAAGCCAGCGAAGCGCAACGGCAACCATCGTCTCGTGCATGCGGAACGGAACTGAGGAGTAGCCGATGACGATGCGACTCAAGATCCCCGGGATCATGAAAGCCGTGCAGTCGATGCCGTGGGCGATCATGCAAGAGAAGCTCGACGCCATCATGGAGCTCCTGGAGCTGCGCGCCGAGGGCGGCATCCTTACCCGTGAAGAAGTGGAAGCGCGGATCGGTGAGCCCAAAAAAGTTACTGCGCAAAAGCAGGGAGTCGTCGCCGTCATTCCAGTCTACGGCGTGATCTCCCAGCGCATGAACATGTTTTCCGAGATCAGCGGGGGTACGTCGACCGAGCAGCTCGCAAAGCAGTTCGATTCAGCACTCAACGACAGCTCGGTCGCCGCGATCCTGTTCGATGTGGACTCACCTGGCGGGTCCGTCCACGGTGTCAGCGAGCTCGCCGCGAAGATCTACGGCGCACGCGGGAGGAAGCCTATCAAGGCCATTGCCAACCCGCTGATGGCCAGCGCGGCCTACTTCATTGCCTCCGCTGCCGACGAAGTAATCGCATCACCGTCCGGCGATGTGGGCTCGATCGGCGTGTTCGCCGTGCATACGGACGTGTCAGGCATGGACGCGATGCACGGCGTGAAGCGCACGCTCATCAGGGCGGGCAAATACAAAGCCGAAGGCAACTACTTCACACCTCTCTCCGAGGATGCGCGCCAGCACATGCAGGAGATGGTCAACGACAGCTATGACGATTTCGTTGAAGCTGTCGCCCGCCACCGCGGCGCCACGCCTGCCGCGGTGCGCGCTGGATATGGCCAGGGCCGAGTGCTCACTGCAAAGCGCGCGATCGCCGAGAATCTGATCGATCGTGTTGCTACGCTGGATCAGGTGCTGGAAGAGCTGGGCGCAGTCGGGCCGGCCGAGGCTCGGACACGCTCGGCCGAGGACCTTCCTCCTGAAGCCGTAAGCAAAACCTCGGTTGTCGTGAGGGTGGCCATTGCGGATTCGGATTCGCCGGCCGACGTGGCGCAAGCAGACGTGAATTCAGACACGGCGCGCGATGACGCGGGCGCGCAGCCGATCGCGAACGATACCCGCGATTCCTCAACGGCCTCAGAGGCCAGGGAGACCACGATGTCCGTACAGGACACGGCGGCCCGTGAGGCCGCCACCACCACGGTGGCAGTCGGTACCGACCACGCAGCGGAAGCGACGCGCGCAACGCAGATCTTTCAGACCTGCGCCGCGCATGGGCTCACTGCCCAGCAGGCGCAGGAATATGTGAGGTCCGGCAAGTCGGCCCATGACGTGGGGCTCGACATTGCCGAGAAAAAGCGCGCGGGTCTGCAGGCCATGACCGCGGCTGCGGTCGATCTCAACGAGCGCGAAGTGCGCCGCTACTCTATCACGCGCGGGATCCTCGCGGCCGTAGGGCGTCAGGATGGCACCAAGTTCGAGGACGACGGATTCGAGCGCGAGATCTCGGATGAGATCAAGAACAGGCTGCCGAAGGATTACAAGTACAGCGGCGGCCTGCTGGTTCCACACCGCGTGAAGACCGCGGACATGGGTCGCGGCTTCGGCTTCGCGCCCGGGTTCATGTTCACTCAGGACCAACTCCGCAGGGTTGGGCAATTCGATTCCGGTTTGGCGGATCGGATGGCCGCGCTGAACACCGGTTCTGCCACCGCCGGCGGCAACACTGTGTTCACGGAAGGGCGTGAGCTGATCGACTTTCTGTATGCGCGCATGAAGGTCGCAGCACTCGGCGCGACCATCCTGTCGGGGTTGCGCGGTCCGGTCGCATTCCCGCGGCAGACGGCATCGAGCAGCTGGACCTGGGTCGCGGAGAACCCGGGCTCGGACGTCGCGGACTCGGACGCGACGATCGGGCAGGTGTTGCTCAGCCCGAAGACCGGCCAGGCGTCGACGGCGTACAGCCGGCAGCTCCTCAACGAGTCGTCGATCGACGTCGATTCGTTCGTTCAGAACGACCTGCAGATGGGCGCTGCGCTCGGCATCGACAAGGCAGCGATCCAGGGCACCGGCGCCAGCAACCAGCCTCTGGGTCTGACCGGCGTTGTCGGCGTCAACTCAGTCGCGATCGGCACCAACGGTGGAGCCCCCACCTACGCGTTTTTGGTGGACATGGAGACCGAGATCGCAAACGACAATGCGGACCTGGCCACCATGGCGTACCTCACTACACCGGGAATCCGCGGCAAGCTGAAGAAGACTGAGCAGTTTGCCACGACGAACGGCATGCCCGTCTGGATGAACGGTGAGGTCAACGGCTACCGCGCGGAGGCCTCGACGCAGGTGCCGAACAACCTCACCAAGGGCACGTCGAGCGGCATCTGCCACGCGATTCTGTTCGGCGTATGGTCACAGCTGCTGATCGGCTACTGGGGCGCGTACGAGCTCGTTGTGGATCCGTACCGCCTGAAGAAGCAGGGGCTGATCGAGGTGACGAGCTTCCAGATGGCGGGCATCGCGTGCCGCAATCCGGAATCATTCTGCAAGATCCTCGATGCATTGACCACGTAACAGCTGGTCGAGTGAGTAGCAGGGCAGGTGTCCCCTCCTGCCCTGCGGCTCTAATGACGGAAAGGAGAACATGCTGACCATTAATCCCAGAGGTGAAGTCGTGAGCGATCCGAGCAAGAAAAAGACGATCACCATGCTCAGTGGTGTCGCTGGCGAGGACGGCAAGGAATGGTTTGCCGGCGAAGTCCACGAAGCGACCGAGCCGTTCGCCGATTGGATGATCCGGCGTGGCAAGGCCAGAGAAGGCGGCGCTCCCAAGAAGGCCGAGAAGTAGCAGCATTTCGGTCGCGAGTGGCGTAAAGTCAAAGCCCATTTTTCAACGGAGCGAAAAGTCATGAGGCGCAGGATCACGAAGGGCCTGGCGGTGCTGGCACTGGTGGCTGCGGCAAGCGCAGCCGCCAAGACGTTCTGTGGAGCCTACCACCCGTTGCTCGGGACATGCACGTTTGTCCTGGGCCACCCCGGCCCGCACAACTGGGAGTAAGCAGTGCCCGTCGACTTCGATCGCGCGATCCCGTTCATGCTGCAGCACGCGGGCAGCGGGAAGCGCATGATCCTCGGCTCCGTCAGCACGCCCTGCATTTTCGAGGAGCGTGCTGTCGAGGTTTTTGACGACCGCAACGCAGGTTCGATGGGCAACGCGAAAACTGCGCTGATTCAGCGCGGCTCGCTGCCAGGCATTGCGATCGGATCGCGCGTGTCGATCGACGGTGTTGAGTACGACGTCCGCGCTCGCCCGCCCGTGGATGAGGGTGCGCTGACCCGACTCTTTCTCAAGGACGTGACATGAACATTCGCGTTCGCGTTGACAGCTCAATGGCGTCGCGGCGCTTGATTTCACTGTACCGGGATCAGGTGCCTTTCGCTACGTCGCTAGCTATCAATGAGACTGCGAAGAAGGTCCAGGCCGCACAGCGAATTCTGCTGTTAGAGCGGTTTCGCATCCGGCGGCCGTGGGTGTTGCACGGTGTAAAAATCGTCCAGTGGGCCAAGAAGCAGTTCGGCCTCCGCAAAGCAGTGATTCGGATCGCGGAATCACATGACTTCCTGGAGAAATTTGAAGAGGGCGGCACGAAGACTCCGCGTGATGGTGGGCGCCTCGCGATTCCCGATGAAGTGCGTCGCGGCAAGAACGATATAGTTCCCCGCTCGCAGCGCCCTCGCGCATTCAACTTCAAGCCGATCGGCCGTGGGGCCAAAGCCGAGACGTTCGCAGGTGACAAGCGGACCTTCATGATCCGAACGCAATGGGGCACGGGCGGCATCTTTCAGCGCGTTGGTCGTCGGAAGAATGCCCGGCTGAAGGAGCTGTTCACGTTTGCCCGCCAGGCGCGCATTCCTGCGAAGCTCGACTTCAAAAAGACCGCGAATGAAGTCGTGCGTCGCGTGTTCGCTGGCGAGTTTCGCAGAGCGTTCGCGATTGCGACTTCCACCAAGAAGTAATCCGTGGCCTCGATCCGCACGCAGCTCACGACCCGCGTCATCACTGCGCTGCAGGCTGCGACAGCGCTTGGCATGACCAAGCCGGCCGGGCTCACGGTTCGGCGCATGCTGAACGTGCCGGCCGAGGATTCCGTCCTCCCTCTCATCATCGTGTTCCCGAGCATCGATGCCCGCGAGCAACATGACCAGCTGCGCGAGATTCACGAGCTGCAGATCGTACTCGATTCGCGCGCGCTTGTGGCTTCGGGCTCCTCTCCCGACCAGGCTGTAGACGACCTGCTCACGTGGGCAGAGCGCGCGCTGAAGGCGGACGAGACCCTCGGCGGGCTTGCGATCACGGTCACTGCCGGTGCTATCGAGTGGGACATAGACACGTCAGACCTGGAGCGCTCTCGCGCGCTGCAGTTGTGGATCGTGCTGTATCTCGCGCAGGAATTCAACCCGGAGGCAAACTGATATGGATGTCATAACCCGCGTGGTCCAGGCCGGCGAACCGGTGGATCCGGAGGACATCAAGAACCCACACGTCCGGGTGCGCGAATCGTACACACCGTGCAAGGACTGCGTGACCGTGGACGGCGTGGAGGTTCTGCAGTATCCGCAGAAGCCAGCCCCTGCTGAGGAGGACTAATGCCGCACATGTGGAAGAGGGCTGCGCTCGCGGCCCGCGTTGAGGCAGCGCCAGGGACTCCGGAAGCGCTGAGCTGGTCAACGGACGCCATTCGTGTGTTGGGGGCGATGATTCCTCAGCGCGACTGGCTGGCGCCGAACCGTCGTGATGATGCGATCACAGGCTCGCTCGACACGCCACCGTCAGCTGAGCCAGCCGGTGAGTATTACCGCATCCCGCTTCGCTTCCCACTGATCGGTGCGGGCTCAGCGTACGCGTACACGAACGAGACCACGAAGAACGTGCCGGAGTGTCATGCGCTCTTGCGCGCAGCCGGGATGTCGCTCGCAGTGACTGGTGGTGGTGGTTCCGAGGCTGCGACGTACAGCCAGAACGATGACCCGGTCACGAACATCACGATCTGGCTCGAGGTGGGCGGAAAGAAGTATGTGTTCACCGCGTGCCAGGCCGAATCGTTCAAGCAGGTGTGGGCGGCCGGCAGCTTCCCGGTTGTCGAAGCGACCTTCATCGGCGTGGCGAACGCGCTGACGGAGCAGGCGCTGGAGGCTGCCACCTATGATTCGTTCACGGCAGCGCCCTGGACGAACATGAAGGGCACGCAGGCGCTGGTCGTGGGCAGCTTCGAGCCGGAGTTCCAGGGCGTCGACATTGAGCATGGCCTGAGCACGGGCCCGTTGCTGAACGGCAACGCAGCCGATGCGCACGGTGGCTACAAGATCACCAGCCGGCGGCTCGTGCTGACGGTGCGCGCGCGTACGCCCGCGCTCGCGTCGTGGGACCCGATGCTGGATGAGAAGAACAAGACGCCCAGAGCGATCACCATGCGAGCGGGTCTCGCAGCCGCCGGCGGACAGTACAAGCGCGTGAAGTTCAGTGCGGCTTCAGGCGTCGCAGAGAATGTGCAGATGGCGCAGGACGGCGACTTCATCAACTGGACCGTGCCGTACAACCTCGGCACCGCATCGCCGACCGCCAACCTGATCTTTGACTGACGGAGGCAGTGTGAGGATTCCGTATCTACCAGCCACGTTGTCGTACGTCTTGGCCGAGCACGTGGCTGCGCAGCGTAAGGCCGAGCTCGAAAAAAAGGCGCAGCTGCTCAACGCGCGCGACGTCGAGCCGGCGCCCGTGTGGGTTTACAAGCCGCTCACGTTCGAAGACACGCAGGAGTGGGGCGGCAGAGTGGTGGCCGCGCAGCAGAACGGCGCCACGTTCGGCAAGGTGTACGGCGAGATCTTTAGTGAGCGCGTCGTGAAGGTTCACAACCTGACGATCGGCGACGAAGATGAGCCGTTCGACGCGAAGAACAAAGCGCACGTCGACGCGATTAATCCTGTGTGGCCTGTTGAGGTTGGCCAGGCCATCTTCGAGCGCGCCAGGCTGAGTGAAGAACTCGCGGGAAAATTCTCCTCGCCCTCCAGCTAGGACCGGACAACGATCACGTGATGCACTGCAAGCCGGGCGGGTGCATTCTCGGGTCTGCTGATGAGGGTGGTTACACGGAAGTGGTCCTGCCGACGAAGACGCTGAAACTGCCCGGTTGTCCGCTTGTCCACAAAGATGTCGACACGCAGATGTGGGTCGGGCTGTACAACTGGCGCAAGAATTTTGGAACCAGCCCGATCACCGAAGGCGTGGTCAATGCTAACCGACTCGATCCGCGATACTTCGACGTCATGGAGTTGATCGAGTGGCACCATCAACAAAGGGAGAACAGTGGGACTGCTCGGAGCGCTGGGGCGTGACGTTCTCGTCTCGATTGACGGTGATGACTCTGGGCTGATCGCCAAGCTCAAGAGTGCCAACACGCACATCTCCCAGTCCGGCAAAGAGTGGGAATCCAACTTCTCGAAGGTCGCTGGCGCAGCATCCGCAGTCACAGTGGCAGTCGGTGCGATGGGCGTTGCCTGGGCTGCGATCGCTACGAAGTCCGTCGCCGAGTTCGCCAAGGCCGATCAGGTCTGGGAGCGCATGAAGGCGCAGTCCCGCGCGCTGCAGATCAACTTCACACAACTCGAGCCCCGCATCCGCTCGACCATCAGCCAGCTGGAGCGCCTGACTGGTCAGGATGGTGAGGACATTGCCGACGCGTTCACCATTCTGCTGCGCAACACCAACGACGAAGCCAAAGCGCTGCAGCTGCTGAACACCGTGGTCGACCTTTCCGCGGCGAAGCAGATCACGCTTGAGGCGTCCGCCACCCTCGTGTCGAAGGCGTTCCACGGCCAAGGCCGGGGCCTGAAGGAGATGGGCATTGAGGTCAGAGATGGCGCCCAGGCGATAACCGACCTGCAATCGCGCGTGAACGGCCTCGGAGCGGCGGTGGGTGAGACGCTGCCCAACCGCCTCGGCTATCTGCGTGCGGCATTGGGCAACGTCGTGGGGGGCTTCGGCGGCTTCCTCGCTGGTGGTCAGGGCGCGAAGGATATGATCACCGCCATCGGTGACGCCCTTAACCGCCTGGCCGATCAGCTGGAGAAGCGCGAAGGCGGGCTGTCTCGAGTATTGAACACGCTGCAGAACATCGCCTTGTACAGCACCGGTGTCGGCGCTCGCGCCTTCGGCTTCCATGGTGCTGCGGATGCGCTGCGGGATGCTCGCCTGGGGAATGGGTCAGCCAGTGCGCCCGCAGAGGAGCAAGACATCCGCTTCTTCTCGACGGGCGGCTTCAAAGGTCCGGTTATCAGCCTGCCAGGCATCGAGTCCGGTGTGAACGCGGAGACCCGGAAGAAGATGCGCGAGGACGAGATCATCGCGGACCTCACGCGCAAGGACCTGCTCGCCCGCCTGCACGCGATTCGTGAGAGCGAATTCAACCGCATGGTGGTCGACATGCGGAAGCGCGCCAACCTGCAGCTCGGCGGTTATGGCTCCTTCCCGCAGCTGCCGACCATTCGAGATGTGTCGCCCATTCAGCGGTCGATTCCGCTGGTGCCGCAGACCATCGGCGCGCCCATTCGGTTTGTAGAGCCGCTGTTCGAGGGGAAGCATGTGAAGCGCCCGGGGCCCGGCCTGGCGGACCGGTTCGGTGGTACCGAATCCAGTGTGCTGCTCGCAC